>Ga0213920_1000051_pt1 | contig 147930 bp, 149 predicted proteins | sample McNCre1117MG_FD_161054 | JGI IMG/M metagenome (GOLD analysis project Ga0213920, IMG submission 161054) | Freshwater microbial communities from McNutts Creek, Athens, Georgia, United States - 11-17 MG | ecosystem: Environmental > Aquatic > Freshwater > Creek | place: USA: Georgia | collected...
ATGCGGGCCTGCTTTTCAGCGGCGGCGGCTTCGATCTTGAGCTTGGCCCAGCCGCTGTCCACGGCTTTGGTCATGCCGCCCATGGCTTCGACTTCTTCGATGATCGCCCAGGCCTTGTCGGCCATCTCTTGCGTGAGGCTTTCCATCATGTAGGAACCGGCCCAGGGGTCGATCACGTTGGTGATGTGGGTTTCTTCCTGAATGATCAGCTGCGTGTTGCGGGCAATGCGCGAGCTGAATTCGGTGGGCAGCGCAATCGCTTCGTCCAGCGAATTGGTGTGCAAGGACTGCGTACCGCCAAACACGGCCGCCATGGCCTCAATCGTCGTGCGCACCACGTTGTTGTAAGGGTCTTGCTCGGTGAGCGACCAGCCTGAAGTCTGGCTGTGGGTGCGCAGCATCAGGCTCTTGGGGTTCTTGGCGTCAAAGCCCTTCATGATGCGGCACCACAACAGGCGGGCCGCACGCATCTTGGCAATTTCCAGGTAGAAGTTCATGCCCACCGCCCAGAAGAAAGACAGGCGACCGGCGAAATCGTCCACGTCCATGCCCTTGGCAATCGCGGTCTTCACGTATTCCTTGCCGTCGGCCAGGGTGAAGGCCATTTCCAGCGCCTGGTTGGCACCGGCTTCCTGCATGTGGTAACCCGAGATCGAGATCGAGTTGAACTTGGGCATGTTCTTGGCCGTGTACTCGATGATGTCGCCGATGATCTTCATCGACGGCTCAGGCGGGTAAATGTAGGTGTTGCGCACCATGAACTCTTTCAGAATGTCGTTCTGAATCGTTCCGGAGAGTTTGTCCTGGCTCACGCCCTGCTCTTCAGCGGCCACCACATAGCCCGCCAGCACCGGCAGCACCGCACCGTTCATGGTCATGGAGACGCTGACTTTGTCGAGCGGGATCTCGTTGAACAGGATCTTCATGTCTTCGACTGAGTCAATGGCGACCCCGGCCTTGCCCACATCGCCCTCGACACGGGGATGATCCGAGTCATAGCCCCGGTGCGTGGCCAGGTCAAACGCGACCGACACGCCCTGCCCACCTGCAGCCAGCGCCTTGCGGTAGAAGGCGTTGGATTCTTCGGCGGTGGAAAAACCGGCGTACTGGCGAATCGTCCAGGGGCGCACCGCGTACATGGTGGCTTGCGGGCCGCGCAGGAATGGCTCAAAGCCGGGCAGCGTGTTGGCGTAAGGCAAGTTGGCCGTGTCCTCGGCCGTGTACAGCGGCTTGACGATGATGCCGTCGGGCGTTTTCCAGTTCAGCGCGGACACATCGCCACCGGGGGCTGATTTGACCGCTGCTTTTTGCCAGGCTTCCAGGTTGGATGCATTGAATTCAAAGGATTTCGACGACATGGCTCACCACTTTCGAGACAAAAATAACTTGCGCTGATTTTGGCAGCCCAGGGCTGCTTACCCGCTTACAAGTACTGTGATTCATAATTATTGATGCAGAATATTTTAACCCGCTTACAATCCATGGCAAGAAACTGACCTGAATTTGTCCATGTCCGCCCTGTCCCTCGCCCCACGCGCCCTGTACGAAGAAGTTGCCGAATTGCTGCGGCAGCGCATCTTCGCGCGCGAACTGGAGCCGGGCAGCTGGATCGACGAACTGAGGATTGCCGAGGCGCTGGGCATCAGCCGCACGCCTTTGCGCGAGGCCCTGAAGGTGCTGGCCGCCGAGGGCCTGGTGACCATGAAAGTCCGCCGCGGGGCCTATGTGACCGAGGTCAGCGAAAAAGACCTGCGCGATGTCTACCACCTGTTGGCCTTGCTGGAGTCCGATGCTGCCCGGGTGGTGGCCCAACGCGCTACCGATGCGCAAATGGCCCAGATCCGTGCCCTGCATCAGGATCTGGCCAAGGCCACTGACAACCGCGACCGCTTTTTTGAAATCAACGAAGCCTTCCACATGCTGCTGCTGGAGATCGCCGACAACCGCTGGCGCGACCAGATGGTGGCCGATCTGCGCAAGGTGATGAAGCTCAACCGGCACAGCTCCCTGTTCAAAGAGGGCCGCATTGAACAATCACTGGCCGAACACCAGGCCATTGTTCAAGCCCTGGCCGACAGGCAAGCCGAAGTGGCCGCCGAGCGGATGTCGGCGCACTTCATGAGCGGCTTGCAAGCCGCCCAATGAGCCAGGCGGTCTTCAAGCCGCGCCCATCACCCGATCAAGCAGGCACTTCGGCCCCACGCGCGAGCGCCTCGCGTGCCTGCTGCCACACCTCACGCGGCGGCAAAGGCTTGAGCTTGTGGTTGCTCCAGACCTGCCGCCAGTAACGCCCGCCCCGCTGGCCGTGGTACAAGCCCAGCATGTGCCGGGCAATCGCATACCAAGGGCACCCATCCTCGGCAAAGGCACGCTCCATGTAGGCGACCATGGCCTCCTCCACCGCTTCACGGCTGGGCACTTCGTGGGTGTCACCGTAAAACGCCGCATCCCAGGTGCTCAGCAGCCAGGGGTTGTAATAAGCCTCACGCCCGATCATCACACCATCGGCATGCTGCAAATGGACAGCGATTTCTTCGTTGGTCTTGATGCCGCCGTTGACGGCAATGGTCAGACCGGGGAAATCCTTTTTGAGCTGGTAGGCCAACTCGTAGCGCAGCGGCGGGATTTCGCGGTTTTCCTTCGGAGACAGGCCATCGAGCCAGGCGTTGCGCGCATGCACGATGAACACCTTGCAGCCGGCATCGCTCACGGTGCCGACAAAGTCGCGCACAAAGTCGTAGCTTTCGATCTTGTCGATGCCGATGCGGTGTTTGACGGTCACCGGCACATCGACCACGTCGAGCATGGCCTTGACGCCGTCGGCCACGGTGCGCGGTTCGTTCATCAGGCAAGCGCCAAAGGCACCGCGCTGCACACGGTCTGAAGGACAACCGCAGTTGAGGTTGATTTCGTCGTAACCCCACTCTTGTCCCAGCTTGGCCGCATGGGCCAGATCGGCTACGTCGCTGCCGCCCAATTGCAAGGCGACGGGGTGTTCTTCGGCGTTGAAACGCAGGTGCCGCTGCACGCTGCCGTGGCGCAAAGCGCCCGTGGTCACCATCTCGGTGTACAGCAAGGTGTGACGGGTCAGCAGGCGGTGGAAAAAACGGCAATGGCGATCGGTCCAGTCCATCATGGGGGCGACGGACAAGCGCCAGGGGTTGAAAGACGGGCTTGACGAGGTAACTTCAGACATGGCCCGATTATCCCCGCCACAGGCACGCGCCCACCAAAAACAAACCCCGCCGAAGCGGGGTTTGAATCGGGTGGCCGAAAACGGCATCAACCCATGTGCAAACCGCCATTGACCGAGAAGTCGGCGCCGGTGGTGTAGCCACCGTCTTCGCTGGCGAGCCAGGCGATGATGGAAGCGATTTCGCTGGGCTTGCCCAGACGCTTGACTGGCACGGTGGCCACGATCTTTTCCAGCACGTCAGGACGGATGGCGTTGACCATGTCGGTGCCGATGTAGCCGGGCGACACGGTGTTGACCGTCACGCCTTTGGTGGCCATCTCTTGCGCCAGGGCCATCGAGAAACCGTGCATACCGGCTTTGGCGGCCGAGTAGTTGGTTTGACCGGCTTGGCCTTTTTCACCGTTGACCGACGAGATGTTGATGATGCGGCCCCAGCCACGCTCGACCATGTCGGGCACGACCTGTTTGGTCACGTTGAACATGGAGTCCAGGTTGGTGCTCATCACGGCATCCCAGTCTTCACGGGTCATCTTCAGGAACATGCGGTCCTTGGTGATACCGGCGTTGTTCACCAGCACATCGATCGGACCGTGCTCGGCCTTGGCTTTGGCGAACGCGTCAACGGTGGAGTCCCACTCGGCCACGTTGCCCACCGAAGCGTAGAAGGTGTAGCCCAATGCTTTTTGCTCGTCGAGCCATTTGTTGAAGTCACGGGTCGGGCCGCAACCGGCGATGACCTTGAAACCCTCTTTGTGAAGGCGCTGGCAAATGGCGGTACCGATACCGCCCATGCCACCTGTGACGTAAGCTACTTTTTGACTCATGGTTTGTCTCCTGGTTATGAGTGTTGTGGGATCAATGAAGTCCGCTCAAACCGCGATGATTGGCTGCCCTTATACGGTTGGACAGTGCGCCAAACAACGCAGCGTGAGCGGCGCAGGGTTTTAAACGCGCTCGACGGCCAAGGACACGCCCATGCCGCCGCCGATGCACAAAGCAGCCAGGCCCTTGTTGGCTTGGCGACGCTGCATCTCGTGCAACAAAGTCACCAAAATGCGGCAGCCGGATGCACCAATCGGGTGACCGATGGCGATCGCACCGCCGTTGACGTTGACTTTGGCCGGATCGATGTCCAGTGCCTGGTTGACGGCGCAAGCTTGCGCAGCAAAGGCTTCGTTCAGTTCAAAGAGGTCCACGTCCTGGGCCTTCCAGCCTGCGCGGGCCAGGGCCTTTTGCGAGGCCGGCACAGGGCCCATGCCCATGGTGGCCGGGTCCAGACCGCTGGTGCCAAAGGCCGCAATGCGGGCCAGGGGCTTGAGGCCCAAGGCGGCGGCTTTTTTGGCGCTCATGACCATCACGGCAGCGGCACCGTCGTTGATGCCCGAGGCGTTGCCAGCCGTCACGCTGCCGGCCTTGTCAAACGCGGGGCGCAGACCCGCCAAGACTTCGGCGTTGGTTTTCTTGTTGATGAACTCGTCGGTGTTGAAGACCAGCGGATCGCCTTTGCGCTGGGGGATCAACACGTCCACGATTTCGTCCTTGAACTTGCCTGCCTCTTGCGCGGCAGCGGCTTTTTGCTGGCTGCCCAGCGCCAGGGCGTCCTGCATGTCGCGGGTGATGCCGTGGGCCTTGGCCACGTTTTCGGCAGTGATGCCCATGTGGTACTGGTTGTACACATCCCACAGGCCGTCCACGATCATGGTGTCGGTCATCTTCCAGTCGCCCATGCGCTGGCCGTCACGGCTGCCATTGAGCACATGGGGGCTGGCGCTCATGTTTTCCTGGCCACCGGCGATCACGATTTCGCTGTCGCCCCAGGCCACGGCCTGCGCGGCCAGCATCACGGCCTTCAGGCCCGAGCCGCAGACAGCGTTGATGGTGAGCGCTGGTGTTTCCTTGGCCACACCGGCTTTCATCATGGCTTGGCGGGCGGGGTTTTGGCCCACACCTGCGGCCAGCACCTGGCCCATGATCACTTCGCCGATGGCGTCAACGGGCAAACCGCTGCGCTCCAGCAAGCCCTTGATGACGATGCTGCCCAGCTCGGTGGCCGGTGTCTTGGCGAGCGAACCGCCGAACTTGCCCACAGCGGTGCGGGCGGCTGAAACGATGACGATGTCTTCCATTTTTGTCTCCGATAAAAAAATCAATCAGGCCTTGGCCTTCACATAGCGGCCGGGGGCCGCCTCGATGGCTTTGAATTTCGTGCCTTTGCCATACGTCTTGGGTGCAGCAATTTGCTTGCCAGCATGGCTCTTGAGCCAATCCGACCAGTCGGTCCACCAACTGCCTGGCAGTTCTTTGGCATCGGCAATCCAGTTGTTCACATCGGCCGGGAATTTGCTGCCCTCACTGAGCCAGTGGCTGCGCTTTTTGGCCGCTGGCGGGTTGATCACACCGGCAATGTGGCCGGATGCACCCATGACAAAGCGCTTTTTACCGGGCAGCACTTGCGTGCTGGCATAAGCACCACCAATCGGCACGATGTGGTCTTCACGCGAGCCGTAGATGTAGACGGGCATGTCGACCTTGCCCAAGTCGATGGCCTCACCACAAACGGTGACCTTGCGGGGTTTGACCAGGTTGTTTTCCAGGTAGGTGTTGCGCAGGTACCAAGCGTAGAAAGGGCCGGGCAAATTGGTCGAATCGCTGTTCCAGTACAGCAGGTCAAAGGGTGGCGGTGTTTCGCCCTTGAGGTAGTTGCCCACCACATAGTTCCAGACCAGGTCATTGGGACGCAAAAAGCTGAAAGTGGACGCCAGGTCCTGGCCCTTGAGCAAACCGCCCTGGCCCATTTGCATCTCGCGGAACTTGACGAAGTTCTCGTCGATGAACACGTCCAAGATGCCGGTGTCGGTGAAGTTGATCAGAGTGGTGAGAAAGGTGGCGCTGGCCACCGGCTTGTCGCCACGCGCGGCCAGCACGGCCAATGCGGTCGAGAGGATCGTGCCACCGACACAAAAACCCAGGGCATTGATCTTGGGCGCACCGGTGATGTCTTGCACCGTGGTGATGGCCTTGATGGCCGCTTGCTCGATGTAATCGTCCCAGGTCTTGGTCGCCATGGACTCGTCGGGGTTGCGCCAGCTCACCACGAAGGTGCGATGCCCCTGGCTGACCGCATAACGGATGAAGGAGTTCTCAGGCTGCAAGTCCAGGATGTAGAACTTGTTGATGCAAGGCGGGATCAACAGAAACGGCTTCTCGTAGACCTTGGCCGTCAACGGCTTGTATTCGATCAGCTGGAAGAACTCGTTTTCAAAGACCACAGCGCCTTCGGTGGTGGCCACGTTCTTGCCGACTTCAAACAGGCTTTCATCTGTCATGGACACATGGCCTTGCTGCATGTCGTGCATCAGGTTCTGCACGCCCTTGGCGATGCTCTCGCCCTTGGTCTCAACAGCTTTCTTTTGCGCTTCGGCGTTGAAAGCCAAAAAGTTGCTGGGCGCTGCGGCAGCCACCCATTGTTCGATGGCAAAACGGATGCGGGTGCGGGTCTTGGGGTCAGCGTCCACCGCATCGGCCAGCCCCATCAGAGTGCGAGCGTTGAGCAGGTAGGTCGCGGCATTGAAAGCGGCCACGGGATTGGACATCCAGGCATCACCCGAGAAACGGCGATCTTTGACCTGCAGGCTGTTGTGCAGGCTTTGGTTCCAGAGCTCCGATGCGTCCTTGAAATACTGGCCCTGCAAGGCCTGGAGCTTTTCAGGCGAGAATTTGAGCTCCGGCAGGGCTGCATCGGCCGCGGGCTTCAAGCCACCCAAATCCATGGTCTGAAAATGCTGCATGGCTTGGCCCCAGCTTTTGGTCAGGTTTTGCTGAAAGCCTTCGGACATTTGGGTCCAGAATTCGGGGGCAGATGCACTCATCTCTTGTCTCCTGAAATTACCGTATTTATTGACTTCTACTGGTTCCAGTATCTGTCAATTTGATGTCTCTTAAATTACAAGGCCACAACAAAATGTATTTGATCATCATCGCCTGGCTGTACGTGACATTGCTCATGGCATTGGCTGAAGCCTTTAGTTCGCAAGGCAGTATTCTGGGGGCCATCATCACGTTCTTGCTGTATGGCGTGTTGCCGATGTCGCTGGTGGTGTACCTGGGTGGCACGCCTTTGCGACGCAGAGAAATTCGCAGACAAGAACAAGCCCAAGAGGTTCAAAGTGGACCATCGGCATCACCGCTCCAACCAGATGCAGGCGGCCATGCGGCCGGATTGCCCCAGGACCCGGCTGTCGCGCCGGTGAGAGAAAAACCGTGAAGCCTGGCTGGCGGTACACCAAGCGGCCTGGCTGTCATTGCCATAAATCCGGGTGATCCCCATGCCGTGCAGACGCTGACGTGCCAAACCGGCCAGATCGGCCAAAAATTTGCCCTCGGAGTGGGGCACAAAACACACATCCGCTTGCGCGTCTGCATCACAAAACGCGGCGCGAACCTCTTCGCCGACTTCAAACGCCTGAGGCCCGATGCAAGGCCCCAGCCAAGCCAGGATGTCGGTGTTGGTTTTTGAACGTGAAGGCAGCGAAGCGAGCACGCGCTCCAGCACGCCGACACCACCCTGCCCCGCCAAGCCACGCCAACCGGCATGCGCGGCCGCGACCCAAGTGCCCTGTGCATCGCAAAACAGAACAGGCAAACAATCGGCCACCATGATGGTGCACGCGACATCCGGGGTCGTCGCCAGGCAGGCATCGGCTGCGGTGCCATCTGCCGTGGCCGCATCAAGTGCCACACAGTGCACGCCATGCACTTGCTGCAAGAACACAGGCCGGCGCTGCAAAACCGCTTGTAATCGGGATCGGTTGAGGGCAACGGCATCGGGGCGATCGCCGACATGGTCACCCAGGTTCATGCTGCCATAGGGCAACACAGACACGCCGCCGTGGCGGTCCGTCATCACCGCCCTGACGGTGGCGGGGGCTGGCCACTCGGGCTGCAGCCAGGTCAAAGGCAAGTCAGGTTTCAACAAATGGCACTCCAACAGCCAAAGCGCTTCATGCGCCGTGGCATCCAACATCACCCAACTCCATGTTCATCAGCATAAACCGAAAAGGACCAAGCCCCGGCCTGCGTCTGCAGCCCATGGGCACATTTATTGTGTAATCCCAACATGCCCAGACCCGCCCCATCTCCCGAACTGCCATGGATCCAGGACTCAGAGCCTTTGCCGCCTGTGCACCTGGCCTGGGGTGCCGACTCGCCAGCACCGGGTCTGTTGGCTGCAGGCCAGGATCTCACAGCGGCTCGCTTGATCGAAGCCTATGGGCAAGGCATTTTCCCGTGGTTCAGCCCAGGTCAACCGGTGCTCTGGTGGAGCCCCGACCCGCGCATGGTCTTGCGCGTCCGCGACTTTTGCTTTCACCGCTCTTTGCGGCAAAGCCTCAAACGCAGCTTGCTCAATCCATCGTTCGAACTGTGCTTTGACCGTGACTTTGCGCAAGTGATGGCGCGCTGCGCCCAAGCGCCACGTACAGGGCAAAACGGCACCTGGATCGTGCCCGAGATGATCGCGGCCTACACAAGTCTGCACCGCCTGGGCCATGCCCACAGCGCGGAAGTCTGGCGCGACGGACAGCTGGTGGCCGGCCTTTATTTCGTGGCACTGGGCCATGCCGTGTTTGGTGAATCGATGTTCACCACCATCACCGATGGCTCCAAATTTGCGCTGGCCAGCCTGGTCAGCGTGTGCCTGGCGCACGGGGTTCCCCTCATCGACTGCCAGCAAAACACGCGCCACCTGGCTTCTTTGGGGGCCCATGAAATCCCCCGCGCAGACTTTGTGCAAAGCGTGACACAAGCCAGGCAACACCATGACATCGATTGGGCCCATCAATCTCTATACTGGGATGCATTGATGGCCATCGACAACGCAGCGTGACACACCTGAACGACCTTCCCCTGCAGGCCTTGCAGTTTTATGCAACGGCACCCTACGAATGCAGCTATTTGCCACAGCGCATGGCACGCTCGCAAGTCGCCACGCCCAGTCACCTGATTCAAAACGAGGTCTATTCCGAGTTGGTGGACCAAGGCTTTCGCCGCAGTGGCATGTTCACCTACCGCCCCTACTGCGATGGCTGCCAGGCCTGCCAACCTTTACGGGTGCGGGTGAACGAGTTCACGCCCGACCGCAGCCAACGGCGTGCACGGCAACAGCACCGGCATCTGCAAACCCGTGTGCTCGATCTGCAGTTTGACCCTGAGCATTACGCCTTGTACTTGCGCTACCAGACCGCCCGTCATGTCGGGGGCGGCATGGACCAGGACAGCATCGACCAGTACAGCCAGTTCCTGCTGCAAAGCCGCGTCAATTCGCGCATCGTTGAATTCCGTGAACCCTCCGACCATGAGCACTTGGGTGCACTGAAAATGGTCAGCATCGTGGACGTCTTGAACCAAGGCCTGTCTGCGGTCTATACCTTCTACGAACCCGAAGACAAAGCCAGCTATGGCACCTATGGCGTGCTTTGGCAAATTGAACAGGCTGCCCGACTGGCTCTGCCCTATGTCTACCTCGGTTACTGGATCGACAGCAGCCCCAAAATGGCCTACAAATCACGCTTTCACCCCTGCGACGTGCGCGTCGAGGGACAATGGCAAGCCTTCAGATCCTCCTGATTATTTTTCACAGTATAAAATCGGTTCTCCTTGCTGAACCCCATGAAAAAAGAACACGCCCTCGCTCCCACACCCACGATCCAGGTGATTGAACGCATGTTCTCGCTGATCGATGTGCTCGCCTCACGCGAGGAGGCCATCTCGCTCAAAGAGATCAGCGAGAAAACCGGACTGCACCCTTCCACAGCGCACCGCATCCTGAATGATTTGGCCACTGGGCGTTTCGTGGACCGCCCTGAAGCGGGCAACTACCGACTGGGCATGCGGTTGCTGGAATTGGGCAACCTGGTCAAGGGCCGCCTGAATGTACGCGATGCAGCGCTGGCCCCCATGCGCGAGTTGCACAAGCTGATCCAGCAACCCGTGAACCTGAGCATGCGGCAAGGCGATGAGATCGTCTACATCGAACGCGCTTACAGCGAACGCTCGGGCATGCAGGTGGTGCGGGCCATTGGCGGCCGAGCCCCTTTGCACCTGACCTCGGTGGGCAAGCTCTTCCTGGCTGCAGATGACCCTTTGCGCGTGCGCTCGTACGCCACCCGTACCGGTCTGTCAGGTCAGACTCGCAACAGCATCACGCAATTGCCGGTGCTGGAGCGCGAACTGTCACGCGTCAAGCAATACGGCATCGCGCGCGACAATGAAGAACTTGAACTGGGTGTGCGCTGCATCGCCGCAGGCATCTACGATGACCAGGGCAAATTGCTGGCTGGCCTGTCCATCTCTGCTCCAGCAGACCGACTCGATGAAAGCTGGCTGCCTAAACTGCAAACCGCTGCGCGTGAAATTTCGACCACACTGGGCTACAGCGAAGGACGCTGAACAAGCGCATTGAATGCCCATGAAAAAGGCCACCTAGCGGTGGCCTTTTTCATGTCAGTCGGGTGGGGTTCAGCTGTGCTGTTGATCGGCCAGCGCCACATGCTTGGTCCCGCTGGACATGGAGGCCGATTTCTCAACCCAACGGCGCACACGTTCAGCATCGGCGATGCGGCTGAGCTTGCCAGCGGAATCCAGAAAAACCATGATCAGTTTGCGCCCAGACACCTGAGCCTGCATCACCAGACATTGACCTGCTTCGTTGATGAAACCGGTCTTCTGGATGCCGATGTCCCACTGAGGACTTTTCACCAAACGGTTGGTGTTGTTGTATTGCAAGGTGCGGTGACCCACCGCAATCTCACGACCAGGGGAAGTGGACAGTTCACGCAGCACAGGTTCTTTATAGGCCGCAGCCACCAAAGTCGCCAAGTCGTGGGCGCTGGACTGGTTGTTGCTGGACAGGCCTGTAGGCTCAACGTAGCGGGTGTCTTTCATGCCCAATGCTTTGGCACGTGCATTCATGCGCGACACAAAAGCGTCCAGACCACCCGGGAACGTGCGACCCAAGGCATGCGCGGCTCGGTTTTCGCTCGACATCAGCGCCAAGTGCAACAGATCACCACGGCTGAGCACACTGCCCACGGCCAATCGTGAAGAGCTGCCCTTTTCAGTGTCCACATCGGCCTGAGAAATAGCGATCATTTCAGACATGGGCAACTGCGCTTCAGAAATGACCAGTCCGGTCATCAGCTTGGTCAGGGATGCAATCGGCAAAACCGCTTGTTCGTTCTTGCTCAACAAGACTTCACGGGTTTCTTGATCGATCACCAAGGCCACGCTCGAGCGCAAATCCAGCGGATCAGATGTGGCGTGCAAACCCGCCATTTGGCCAAAAGACGCACGCATGGGAACCGCCGCGACAGCCCCTGCTTGGGCCAAGCGCTTGGCCACCGTGACGCCAGCCATGGCTTTATTTTTGATGCTTTTGCCGGGCTTGGAAGCCGCCGAAGCCACTTGCTTGCCTGCCGAGGCCTTGTGCTGGCGAGCCTCAGCCAAGCTGGGCGCAATCAAAACAGCCCCCATCAAACCGACCGTCACCATTGCAGTGAAACGGCGTGTCAATGAAGATGTGTCAAAGGAAATGGCAGTTGAATTCAGGCGCATTGCGGTATTTTTTTCGGCATTGACATTGAATATACCATCAGAGTCTACTCAAATAAAAAAAGTCACGCAAGAACAATAACTTGCGTGACTTTTGTAAAGTTGAATAGTACCCCTTAAGGCTTACATCAACCCTGCGCAGCCACCCTGTCAGCCTTGCTTTGGAGTTTATTGAGGGCGCTGAGGTAAGCCTTGGCCGAGGCCACCACAATGTCCGGGTCCGATCCCACGCCATTGACGACCCGCCCGCTGTTTTGCAAACGCACAGTCACCTCACCCTGGCTTTCGGTCGAACCGCTGATGGCATTGACCGAATACAGCACCATTTCGGCACCACTTTTCACGATGGACTCGATGGCTTTGAGGGAGGCGTCGACCGGGCCATTGCCGTCGGACTGGCCATGGACTTCTTTGCCAGCGACCGTGAACACCACCGAGGCTTGGGGACGCTCACCGGTTTCACTGTGCTGGGACATGGACACAAAGCCGAACTGCTCTTTCTCTGCCGTGACGCTTTCGTCGCTCACCAAGGCCAGGATGTCTTCGTCAAAAATCTCGCTCTTGCGATCGGCCAATTCCTTGAACTTGGCAAAAGCGTTGTTGATTTCTGTTTCGCTGTCGAGCGTCACACCCAAATCCTGCAAGCGCTGCTTGAACGCATTGCGACCACTGAGCTTGCCCAGAACGATCTTGTTGGTGGTCCAGCCCACATCTTCGGCGCGCATGATCTCGTAAGTGTCACGCGCCTTGAGCACGCCGTCCTGATGGATGCCGGAAGCATGTGCAAAGGCATTGGCACCCACCACCGCTTTATTGGGTTGCACCACAAAGCCCGTGGTCTGACTGACCATGCGGCTGGCAGCCACAATGTGGCTGGCATCGATGCCCACATCCAGGCCAAAGTAATCGCGACGGGTCTTGACGGCCATGACCACTTCTTCGAGCGAACAGTTGCCAGCACGCTCGCCCAGGCCGTTGATCGTGCATTCGACTTGACGAGCGCCGCCGATTTTCACGCCAGCCAGAGAGTTGGCCACCGCCATGCCCAAGTCGTTGTGGCAATGGACCGACCAAACAGCTTTGTCGGAGTTGGGGATGCGCTCACGCAAAGTTTTGATGAAGTTACCGTACAACTCCGGCACGGCATAGCCCACGGTGTCGGGTACGTTGATGGTGGTCGCACCTTCCGCAATGACGACTTCCAACACACGGCACAGGAAATCGATGTCGCTGCGGTAACCGTCTTCGGGGCTGAACTCGATGTCGCCGATCAAGTTGCGCGCAAAGCGCACGGATTGCTTGGCTTGCTCCAGCACCTGATCAGGCGTCATGCGCAGCTTCTTTTCCATGTGCAAAGGCGACGTGGCAATGAAGGTGTGGATGCGCCCGCTGTTGGCGCCTTTGAGCGCCTCAGCTGCGCGCGCAATGTCGCGGTCGTTGGCACGCGACAAGGAGCAGATGGTCGAATCCTTGATCGCATTGGCGATGGTCTGGACCGCCTCGAAATCACCGTTCGAGCTGGCGGCAAAACCTGCTTCGATCACGTCCACACGCAGGCGTTCCAGTTGACGAGCGATGCGCAACTTCTCGTCACGGGTCATCGATGCGCCGGGCGATTGCTCGCCGTCACGCAAAGTGGTGTCAAAAATAATCAATTTGTCCGACATATTCACTCCTGGTCAATACCCGCAATTCCATGCACCAATGCAAAAGGCCCGTTGCGGATGGCATACGGGCCTTTGAGGACAATGTTCGCGTGCGCTACACATCCCGCCCGTGAGGCGTTAGCAGTAGTGCCAGCAAAAATTTGTTCATGGGTTCACTTTATCACAGAAAAATCCGCCCCTTGTCGTGGACAAGACATCACTGGTGAAGGCCTCGCTCTTCGGGCTCATCGGTGGATGTGCTGATCATGCTCGCTGGCTGCCCTTTGGCTTTGCGCCAGAGATAAATGGCGTAACCACTCAAGCCATAAGCGACAAAAATCGCGAACAACACCGTTGGGGGGTCAATGTTGACCACAGCGATGCCCAAAGCCACCAAGACCAGCGAAACAAAGGGCACCGTCTTTTTCATGTGCATGTCTTTGAAACTGTAAAACGGCACATTGGTCACCATGGTCAAGCCCGAAAACAAGGCCACAGCAAACATCCACCAGGCCACGCTTTGTGGATCGACGGCGTTTTCAATCATGATCCAGATGAAGCCCGTCACCAAGGCCGCGGCCGCAGGAGAAGGCAAGCCCTGGAAATAGCGCTTGTCGACCACCGCCGTGTTCACATTGAAGCGCGCCAAGCGCAGTGCAGCGCAAGCGCAATAAACAAAGGCAGCAATCCAGCCCCAGCGTCCCAAGCTCTTGAGACCCCAGACGTAAGCGATCAGGGCGGGCGCCGCGCCAAAAGAGACCATGTCAGACAGCGAATCCATTTGTTCACCAAACGCGCTCTGGGTGTTGGTCATGCGGGCCACGCGGCCGTCCAGACTGTCCAGCACCATGGCACACAAGATGCCCACGGTGGCCAGATCGAAGCGACCATTCATCGCCATCACAATGGCATAGAAACCCCCAAACAAAGCGGCCAAGGTGATCATGTTGGGCAACATGTAGATGCCCTTGGATGGTTTGCGAGACGGCGCCATCATTTCAGCATCATCGAATTTATCGGTATCGTTGTTCATCATCCATTCCTGTCCATAGGGTGGCAGGCAAAGCGCCAGCCTTGAGTTTAAGCCAGTCTGGCGCCCATGAAAAAAGGCCACCGCGGTGGCCTTTTTCGGGTTTGCAAAATACAAATCAGTTGCGGGTCTGGTCAACCAGCTTGTTCTTGGCGATCCAAGGCATCATGGCACGCAGTTTGGCGCCCACAGTCTCGATCGAGTGCTCGGCGTTCAAACGACGGCGGGCCGTCATGCTGGGGTAGTTGGTCTTGCCTTCCAGGATGAACATCTTGGCGTATTCACCGGTCTGGATGCGCTTGAGGGCATTGCGCATGGCTTCGCGCGACTTCTCGTTGATGACTTCGGTACCGGTCACGTACTCGCCATACTCCGCGTTGTTGGAGATGGAGTAGTTCATGTTGGCGATGCCGCCTTCGTACATCAGGTCAACGATCAGCTTCAGCTCGTGCAAGCACTCGAAGTAAGCCATTTCAGGGGCGTAACCGGCTTCGGTCAGGGTTTCGAAGCCCATCTTCACCAATTCAACCGCGCCACCGCACAACACGGCTTGCTCGCCGAACAAGTCGGTTTCGGTTTCTTCTTTGAAGTTGGTTTCGATGATGCCGCCTTTGCCGCCGCCGTTGGCCATGGCGTAGGACAAGGCCAAGTCACGGGCTTTGCCGGATTTATCCTGATACACAGCGATGAGCGATGGCACGCCGCCGCCCTTGAGGTATTCGGAACGCACGGTGTGGCCTGGGCCTTTGGGGGCAACCATGATCACGTCCAGGTCAGCACGGGGCACAACCTGGTTGTAATGCACGTTGAAACCGTGGGCAAAAGCCAAGGTCGCGCCTTGCTTCATGTTGGGCGCAACGTTGTTGTTGTACACCTCGGGGATGTTCTCGTCGGGCAACAAGATCATGACCACGTCAGCGGCTTTGACAGCGTCGTTGACTTCCATCACTGTGAGACCGGCTTTGGCCACTTTGTCCCAGGACGCGCCACCTTTGCGCAGACCGACGACGACTTTGACGCCGCTTTCGTTCAGGTTCTGGGCGTGTGCGTGACCTTGCGAGCCGTAGCCGATGATGGCCACAGTTTTGCCTTTGATCAGGGACAGATCACAGTCTTTGTCGTAAAAAACTTTCATGGGGTTCTCCTTAGGAATAAACAGGTTCAACGAGTGGGTTTAGACGCGCAGGATGCGCTCGCCGCGCCCGATACCGCACGCACCAGTGCGCACGGTCTCCAAAATGGCACTGCGGTCGATCGCCTCCAAAAAGGCGTCGTTCTTGGACTGATCACCGGTGAGCTCGATCGTGTAGCTCTTGTCGGTGACGTCGATCACGCGGCCGCGAAAGATATCGGCCATGCGTTTCATTTCTTCGCGTTCCTTGCCCACGGCGCGCACCTTCACCAGCATCAGCTCGCGTTCGGTGTAAGCGCCTTCGGTCAGGTCAACGACCTTTACCACCTCGATCAGGCGGTTCAGGTGCTTGGTGATTTGCTCGATCACATCGTCAGACCCTGCGGTCTGGATGGTCATGCGGGACAAGCTAGGGTCTTCGGTCGGGGCCACGGTCAAGGACTCGATGTTGTAGCCACGCGCCGAGAACAAACCCACCACACGGGACAAAGCACCCGCTTCGTTTTCAATCAGTACAGCAATGATGTGTTTCATGATCACAGATCCTCCGCGCTCAACAGCATCTCGGTGATGCCTTTGCCCGCCTGCACCATCGGGAACACGTTTTCGGTGGGGTCCGTGCGGAAGTCCATGAACACCGTGCGGTCCTTGAGTTTGCGCGCTTCGCGCAGGGCGGGCTCGACGTCTTCGGGCCGTTCGATCAACATGCCCACATGGCCATAGGCCTCGGCCAGCTTGACGAAATCAGGCAAGGCATCCATGTAGCTGTGGCTGTAGCGGCCCGAGTATTCGATCTCTTGCCACTGGCGCACCATGCCCAGATAGCGGTTGTTCAGCGACAGGATCTTGATCGGGGTGTTGTATTGCAAGCAGGTGGAAAGTTCCTGGATGCACATCTGCACCGAGCCTTCACCGGTCACGCAAAACACTTCGCTGTCGGGCTTGGCCAGCTTGATGCCCATGGCGTAGGGAATGCCCACACCCATGGTGCCCAGCCCGCCTGAATTGATCCAGCGGCGGGGTTCATCGAACTTGTAGTACTGCGCAGCGAACATCTGGTGTTGGCCCACGTCTGACGTGATGTACGCGTCCGCATCCTTGGTCATGCCCCACAAGGTCTCAATGACTTTTTGCGGCTTGATCACTTGCGTGTTCGTGCTGTCGTACTTCATGCAGTTGCGGCTGCGCCAACCTTCCACGGTTTGCCACCATTGGGCCAATGCTTGCGCATCAGGCTTGAGACCCGACTCACGGATCATGCCCATGAGTTCGGTCAATACATCCTTGACATCACCCACGATCGGCACGTCCACCTTGACCCGCTTGGAGATGCTCGAAGGATCAATGTCAATGTGGATGATCTTGCGATCCACCGAAGCGAAATGCTTGGGGTTGCCGATCACGCGGTCATCGAAACGGGCGCCAATGGCCAGCAGCACATCGCAGTTTTGCATGGCGTTGTTGGCTTCCAGCGTCCCGTGCATGCCCAGCATGCCCAGGAAGCGGCGATCGGTCGCGGGGAAAGCGCCCAGCCCCATCAAGGTGTTGGTGACAGGCACATTGAGCATGTCCACCAAAGCGCGCAACTCGGCGCTGGCATTGCTGAGCAAGACACCACCACCGGTGTAGATGTAAGGACGCTTGGCCCCCATCAACAACTGCAAAGCCTTGCGAATCTGACCGCCATGGCCTTTGCGGACCGGGTTGTACGAACGCATCTCGACCGACTCGGGATAGCCCGAATACAAAGCCTTGTTGAACGAGACGTCTTTAGGAATGTCCACCACCACAGGGCCTGGGCGGCCGCTGCGCGCGATGTGGAAAGCCTTTTTCATGATCTCGGCCATGTCTTTGGCGTCTTTGACCAGGAAGTTGTGTTTGACGATGGGGCGCGTAATGCCCACCGTGTCGCATTCCTGGAACGCATCCAGACCGATGGCCGCAGTGGGCACTTGGCCACTGATGATCACCATGGGGATGCTGTCCATGTAGGCGGTGGCAATGCCGGTGACGGCGTTGGTCAGGCCCGGGCCCGAGGTCACCAGTGCCACGCCCACTTCACCCGTTGCACGGGCAAAGCCGTCGGCAGCGTGCACGGCAGCTTGCTCGTGACGCACCAGAACGTGCTGGATTGTGTCTTGCTTGTAAAAAGCGTCGTAGATGTGGAGCACGGCACCACCGGGATAGCCCCAGATGTATTGCACGTTCTCCGCTTGAAGCGCCTTGACCAGAATTTCTGCGCCACGCAGCTCTTGTCCGCTGGCTGCAGATGTTGCCGTTTCGGCTTTGTTCATGTCCATATTCAACCTTTGTGAATTTCTCTAACGAAAAACCTTGGGTGCCCCTGGGCTCGACTCTTTTGAAGTGGCTTTGGGACTTGAGACCACCGACATGGGCACCAAACTGTAAAAGTGCCGGACGGTGATCCGTTTGCTTTTTTTCAATTGCAATCGCGCATTATCGCATTTGTACAGAAGGTTTCCAAAAACACGGGATCAAGCCAAAGCGCACAAGCGCCCGGTGCGATAATCAGCGCGACCGTATGCAGACTCTTTGAAGAAATGCATACCCTTTCATGACAAACAGGCAAAAGCCTCGCCAACGCGAAGGCCGGAAATCAAGTTGGCATCCGACTCAGAACTTTCAGACTTTCTGAAGAACGTGGAAAAGAAGGCCTTCAAGCGCGCCTTCTACCATGTGCGGGACGAAGATGCGGCCTTGGACATCCTGCAAGACAGCATGATCAAGCTGTGCAGCAATTACGCCGACAAGCCTGTCGCCGAATTGCCCTTGCTGTTCCAGCGCATCCTGTCCAACACCGTTTTGGACTGGTTTCGCCGCAAAAAAACACGCAATGCCCTGTTCACCAACCTCAGTGACTTTGGATCGGACGATGCCGATGGGGACTTTGACTTGCTGGAAGTCAACGCCAGCGGGGATCAGGAGTCCAGCGTTGAGAGCGCAGAACAGTGGATTGGCAGGGTACAAACCCTCGAACACATCGAATCTGCCGTGATGGCGCTGCCCGCGCGTCAACGGGAAGCCTTCCTGCTGCGTTATTGGGAGGAGTTGGACGTGGCAGAAACCGCGGCCGTGATGGGCTGCTCAGAAGGCAGCGTCAAAACCCATTGTTCTCGAGCCATTCAGGCCCTGAGCCAAACATTGGAAAACCAGGGATTGAAACCATGAAAAATCAAAATACATCAGCAGAACTGAACATGGACCGCTTGGGTCGGCATTTTTCCGCCCAACTGAGCATGGCCACACCCGGACTGCCCCACGATATTTCCGAGCGCCTGCGCGTGGCGCGCCAGCGTGCCATGGCCGAGCGCAAGCCGGTCATGCAGCTGGGTTTTGCCCGAAAAACAGGCGTCCAAAGCAATGGCACGCTGACCGCATCCGGTGACGAAGGCCTCAACCTCTGGAGCATTCTGGCTTCCGCGCTGCCCCTGCTGGCCTTGGTGGTGGGCTTGACCGCCATTCAATGGATCCAGCAAGACAGCCGCACCAACGAACTCGCCGCCATTGACTCCGCCTTGCTGACAGACGAATTGCCACCGGACGCTTATGCAGACGCAGGCTTTGTCCAATTTTTGAAACAAGGGCTCAGCGACAGTGCCAAGAATGACTGAAGTCAACAAACACGCCTCACTCTCGACCGCCGCGCTCAGACTGTGCTGCGGCTTGGCGCTGGCTGCTTGGTTTTTCGGCAGTGGAGCTCAAACAGCACCGGCCCTTGCGCAAGCCATTCCCAATGCCAGCACTGCGGGCAGCAGCTGGCAAGCACTGAAACCTCCGCAAAAACAGGCCTTGGCGCCCTTGGCCGCGCAATGGGGCAGCTTGACGCCTCAGCAGCAGAGCAAATGGCTGGCCATTTCTCAAAATTTCACCCAATTGCAGCCCCATGAACAAGCCACCATGCACACGCGCATGGCCGATTGGGTGGCCTTGAGCCCACAACAACGCAACCAGGCCCGCTTCAACTACAACACGATCCAAAGCTTGCCCAAAGAAGACAAGAAAGCCAAGTGGGAAGCCTATCAAGCCCTGTCCGCCGAAGACAAACGCTTGCTGTCGGTCGGCACCACAGGCCCAGCGAAAAGTGCAGCCACCATTTCCAAGCCCGCAGAAACTGTTCGCTTGGTGACCCCGCAAGCGCGCGCCATTGACAGCGCCAAGGACATCACCCGCCCAAGCACCAGCACACAGCCATTGGATCGCAAAACTTTGCTCCCCAAAGCGGCCAAACCCCAGCCCTCGACGGATTCACCATCGCACACAGAAGGCACCTCCTCGTGACGACACCTGATCCGGCTGTACAGGTGCCTGCGGATTTGATGGCGCCTTCCTTGAAGCGGCGCATGGCCTGCTGGCTTTACGAAGGCATGCTGCTTTTTGGCGTGGTCTTCATCTCAGGCTACCTTTTCAGCGCCCTCAGCCAGACCAGGCACGCCATGGACAATCGTCCGGGCTTGCAAGCGTTTTTGTTTTTGATTTTGGGCATTTACTTCACCTGGTTCTGGTCACGTGGGCAGACCCTGGCCATGAAAACCTGGCACATCCGGGCTGTGGACACAGCGGGTCAGCGCCTGACGCAGCCACGGGCGCTCTTGCGCTATGTGCTGTCCTGGCTTTGGTTTTTGCCACCTTTGATGGCAACCCTGCCCTTTGCACTGCCTGCACTGGAAGTGGCTGTGCTCACCCTCGGCTGGATCATCATCTGGGCCTTGCTCAGCCGCTTTCATCCACAGCGCCAGTTCTGGCACGATGAATGGGCTGGAACCCGCCTGATTTCCGCCCCATGAGTGCACGCATGCCCGATCACCCCACCCCACAAGCCCCTGTCAACCCGCAAAAAGCACGGACAGGCCTGAGCCGGGTTCTGCATGCAGGGGGCTATTCCATCCAAGGCCTCGTGGCGGGCTGGCAAGAAACCGCTTTTCGCCAGGAAGCCATCGCAGCGGTGATCCTGTTGCCACTGGCTTTTTGGCTCGGGCAAAGTTGGATAGAAACCGCCCTGCTGGCGGGTTCGGTTTTGCTGGTCATGATTGTCGAGTTGCTCAACACGGGCATCGAATCGGCCATCGACCGCATCGGCCCAGAGTGGCATGACTTGTCCAAACGTGCCAAAGACATGGGCAGCGCCGCCGTGTTGCTCAGCTTGTTGCTGTGCCTCGGCGTTTGGGTGGCGGCCATCCAACAGGCCTTGCGGGCCTGACTAGGCGTTTCAACATGGCGGTACCTGCTTTTTCCATTTGCGTTTACTGTGGCTCACGCAACGGCGATGATCCGCGCTTTGCCGAACTGGCCAAACAAGTGGGCACCTGGATCGGCGCACACGGCGGACAACTGGTGTACGGTGGTGGACGCAACGGCCTGATGGGCATCGTGGCTCAAGCCACCCTGGCCGCTGGCGGACAAGTCATCGGCATCATCCCGACCGCCTTGGTTGAAAAAGAATGGGCGCACCACGGCCTGACCGAGCTGCATGTGGTGGACACCATGCACGAACGCAAACGGATGATGGCCGAAAAAGCCGACGCCTTCCTGGCCTTGCCCGGCGGCATCGGCACTTTTGAAGAATTGTTTGAAGTCTGGACTTGGCGCCAGCTGGGTTACCACGACAAACCCATTGGCATCCTGAACTGCCACGGCTATTACGACAGCCTGATGGCCTTCATCGACCAGGTCGTGTCACACGACTTCATGGGCACATGGCAAACCGAATTGGTCACCATCGCCACAGAACCACTGGCATTGCTCCAGTCACTGGTCGAACAATCGGGCATGAGCCTGCCCGCTCGCATTGAACTGATCTGACTTGCACGGTCGAGGCTGCGGCCCAAAGCCACAAGCCTGTGCGGGTGTGCTGATCAGATGGCGGTGTCGTCTTGTTCGCCCGTGCGAATGCGGACTACGCGCTCCACCGAAGTCACAAAAATTTTGCCGTCGCCGATCTTGCCAGTGCGAGCCGCTTTGATGATGGCGTCCACACAGCGATCCACATCGTCATCTTTGACCACCACTTCCACCTTCACTTTGGGCAAAAAGTCCACCACGTACTCGGCGCCACGGTACAACTCGGTGTGGCCTTTTTGGCGGCCAAAGCCTTTGACCTCGGTGACCGTGAGACCGGTCACGCCACATTCGGCCAGCCCTTCACGAACCTCTTCCAGCTTGAAAGGTTTGATGACGGCGGTGATCTGTTTCATGGGGGAATCCTCTGGGAAAAGTTAAGCGCGAAATTTGTTGGTCATAGGATAACGCCAATCCTTGCCAAAACTGCGGTGTGTGACGCGAATGCCCACTGGGGCCTGACGCCGTTTGTACTCATTGAGCTTGATCAGGCGGGTGACTTTTTCTACATCCGCCCGCTCAAAACCGTCAGCAATCAAAGCTTCTACGCCTTCATCGTTTTCCATGTAGCGCTCGATGATCGCGTCCAGCACCTCATAAGCGGGCAAGCTGTCCTGGTCTTTTTGGTCAGGCCGCAATTCGGCACTGGGCGGGCGCGTGATGATGCGCTCGGGGATGGGCTGACTGCCCGTGCCGTAAGGGTCGTGCTGGTTGCGCCAGCGGGCCAGATCAAAGACACGGGTTTTCACCACATCCTTGATCACAGCAAAGCCACCTGCCATGTCACCGTACAGCGTGCAATAGCCGGTGGCCATTTCGCTCTTGTTGCCAGTGGTCAGCACAATCGCGCCGGTTTTGTTAGACAGCGCCATCAGCAAGGTGCCGCGAATGCGCGCCTGGATATTCTCTTCGGTCGTGTCTTCCTGAAGTCCGGCAAACTGGCCCGACAAGGCTTGCTTGAAGCCGTCAAACAAGGGCGCAATGGAAATTTCGTCATAGCGCACGCCCAGACGTTTGACCATGTCGCGCGAATCGATCCAGCTGATGTCGGCCGTGTAAGGCGACGGCATCATCACAGCATGGATCTTGTCGGCACCGATCGCGTCCACGGCGATGGCCAGCACGAGGGCCGAATCAATCCCGCCGGACAAGCCCAAAATGGCGCCCTTGAAACCATTCTTGCCCAAATAGTCCCGCACCCCCAAAACCAGGGCGTCCCACAATTCAGCCTCCGTAGAAGGCAATGCCTCAACAGCCTGGCCCGTGCCGAGCAATGCCACACGGGCATCACTCATGGCGGCCTGCACCGTCAGGAGGGCTTCACGAAAGCCCGCCGCTCTGGCCACCACTTGGCCTGCGCCATCCAGGGCAAAAGAGCGACCTTCAAAAATCACCTCGTCCTGCCCCCCCACCAAATGGGCATAAACCAAAGGCAAGCCGCAATCGGCCACGCGCTCGCGCATGCGCTGCTCGCGCTCTGCGCTTTTGCCCGCGTGAAACGGCGAAGCATTGAGCACGGCCAGCACCTGGGCACCCGCATCACAGGCCAATCGTGCAGGCTCATCGAACCAGGCATCCTCGCAAATCAGCAGACCCACCCGGATGCCTTGGATCTCGAACACGCCCACGCCATCGCCAGGCGTGAAATAGCGGCGCTCGTCAAACACCTGGTAATTGGGCAGTTCCCGCTTGTCATAGCAGGCCACCACACGGCCCTCACTCAGGACCGAGGCACGGTTGTGCCGCCGTGTCACGGCCACACTGCGCGAGCGCAGACCACCGCCTTCGGGGTGGCCCACCACCACGTGCAAGCCTTTTAACCCGGCCAGCTCATGGGCCACTGTTTTCAAGGCATCATCACAGGCATCGATGAACGCGGGGCGCAGCAACAAGTCCTCGGCGGCATAACCGCAGATGGACAACTCGGGCGTGAGCAACAGGCGTGCGCCTTGGGCATAGGCCTGGGTTGCGGCATCGATGATCTTACGGGCATTGCCCGGCATGTCGCCCACGACGAAATTGAGCTGGGCCACACAAATTTGGAGTGTCATACAGGTGCAAGAAGTGAGCTTGAATTATGTCATCCAGGTGTTCGATGACCTGGATGCCATCGACGCCCACGTCTGGGATGAACTGCTGTCCCGGCAAGATGCGCCCACACCCTTCATGCGCCACGCCTACCTGTCGGCCATGCAGCGCAGCGACTCGGCCAGCCCTGAAACCGGATGGACCCTGCGGATCATGAGCCTGTGGCAACCCGGCCCAGAGGGCAAGACGCTGGCAGCCGCTTGCCCGGTCTACCTGAAAACCCATTCGCGAGGCGAGTACGTTTTTGACTTTGCTTGGGCCGACGCCTACGAACGCCACGGCTTGGCCTACTACCCCAAGGCCTTGGTGGCGCCGCCTTTCACACCCGTGCCAGGCTCTCGCCTGTTGGCCAGCAGCCCTGAAGCACGGCAAGCGCTGCTGGCCGCCTTGCAGCAATGGTGCGAGGCGCAGGCACTGCCCTCTTTGCACATCCTGTTTGCCAGCCCCGATGACCTGCGCGCTTGTCAGCAGGTGGGCATGCTGGAGCGAAGCCAAGTCCAATTTCACTGGCAAAACCAGGGCTGGCGGGATTTTGATCATTTCTTGAGCAGCCTGAACCAGGAAAAGCGCAAGAAAATCCGTCAAGAACGCCGCAAGGTTCAAGAAGCCGGCGTCACCTTCCGCGTCGTGCGCGGCCCCGAAATGAGCGCCGAAGACTGGGCTTTGCTCATGCGCTGCTACCAACAGACCTATTGGGAGCATGGCAATCCGCCCTACCTGAGGCCTGCTTTTTTTGAAGCCATGCAGCGCGACATGCCCGAAAACTGGCTGTTGTTCGTGGCCGAACACGGGGCTCAGGCCATCGGCATCAGCCTGATCGGCCTGAAGCTGGATGCACACCAGCAGCCAGAAGTTGCTTATGGCCGCTACTGGGGTGCTCTGGCCAGGGTCGATTGCCTGCACTTTGAAGCCTGCTACTACCAGCCCATCGAATGGTGCATCGCCCACCAGGTCCAGCGCTTTGAAGGCGGGGCACAGGGCGAACACAAAATGGCCCGCGCCCTCTTGCCCATCCCCACACACAGCGCGCACTGGCTGGCGCACCCTGGCTTTTCAGAGGCTGTGGAACGTTTTCTGGAGCGCGAAAGCCAGGGGATCACGAACTACATGGATGAGCTGCAAGCGCACTCGCCCTTGAAAAAACAGGTCCTCTGAATGCAAAACGCCTGCCCGGTTGACACCGTGCAGGCGCTGGCATGGATCCAAGCAATCAGCCCCGAGGCTGACTGCCAATCGGCATCAAGCCTTCTTGTAGTTGGCGATGCCGTCGGTGATTTCCTTGGCGGCCGACTCGATGCCTTCCCAGCCCTTGACTTTGACCCACTTGCCTTTTTCGAGGTCTTTGTAGTGTTCAAAGAAATGCGCGATTTGCTTGAGTTGCAGCTCGTGGATGTCGTCCAGCGATTTGATGTTGGCGTAGCTGGCCAGGATCTTCTCGGTCGGCACAGCCAACACTTTGCCGTCCATACCGCCTTCGTCTTCCATCATCAAGATACCCAAGGCACGGCAAGGCACAACCACGCCTGGCGGCAATGGGAAGGGCGTCATGACCAGCACGTCCACGGGGTCGCCGTCGCCAGCGATGGTTTGGGGCACGTAGCCATAGTTGGTGGGGTAGTGCATGGCCGTGCCCATGAAGCGGTCCACGAACAGCGCGCCGGACTCTTTGTCGACTTCGTACTTCACAGGATCGGAGTTCATCGGGATTTCGATGATGACGTTGAACGCTTCAGGAACTTTGCTGCCTGGGGTGACTTTGTTCAGGGACATGGTTGTCTCGTTGGGAAAGTTGAGGGAATGGAAATCCTAGGGATTAACCCCGATTTTACTTTCACCGGGCTTGCGTCCGAGCACCTTGCCGCTGACCCATGAGACCCGTAGTGTCCCGATCGTGATTTTTGACCCCGCCCGGCAGGTTCACAATCTGTCCATGCAACTGAATTTCATCGCCAATCAATCCGTGCCCTCCTTGGCGTGGCAAACCCTGGATGTCATCGACCCCTCCAATGGTCAGGTGTTTGACCACATCCAGCGCAGCCAGGCGGCTGACATTGACCAAGCCGTGGCGGCTGCCCGCGCTGCATTCACCGGCCCTTGGGGGCGTTTGACAGCGGTTGAGCGTGGGCGCCTCTTGATGGCCCTGTCGCGCAAGGTGGCCGAGCACGCGGCCGAATTGACCGCCTTGGAACAACGCGACTGCGGCAAACCGACCCAACAGGCCGCCGCCGACGCGGTGGCGCTGGCCCGGTATTTCGAGTTTTACGCAGGGTCATGCGACAAATTGCATGGTGAGACTCTGCCCTACCAGAATGGCTACAGCGTGCTGACCTGGCGCGAACCCCACGGCGTCACAGGCCATGTGATTCCCTGGAATTACCCCATGCAAATCTTTGGCCGCAGCGTCGGCGGGGCTTTGGCTGCGGGCAACGCCTGCGTGGTCAAGCCTGCCGAAGACGCCTGCCTCTCACTCATCCGCGTGGCGCAGCTGGCCGCTGAAGTCGGTTTTCCGGAAGGCGCCATCAACATCGTCACAGGCTATGGCCACGAGGTGGGCGATGCGCTGGCGCGTCACCCGGGCATTGACCACATCAGTTTCACCGGCAGCCCCCGTGTGGGCACCTTGATTCAACAAGTCGCTGCCGAACGCCATTGCCCAGTCACACTGGAGTTGGGCGGCAAAAGCCCACAAATCATTTTTGAAGACGCCGATCTGGATGCCGCCATCCCGGTGGTGGTCAACGCCATCGTGCAAAACTCGGGCCAGACCTGCAGCGCAGGCTCGCGCGTGCTGATCCAGCAAGGCATTTACGAGCCCCTTTTGAAACGCTTGGGCGAAGCCTTCAGCCGCCTGCAAGTGGGCTCGGCCGCCATGAACCTGAACCTGGGGCCGCTGATTCGTGCCAGCCAATTGGAGCGCGTCACCGGCTTTCTGGACCAAGCCAAAGCCGATGGCATCGCCACCGTGGCGCAAGGCCACATCGCTGCAGGCGTGCCCGCTGGCGGCTTTTACCAAGCCCCCACCTTGCTGCGTGATGTGCCGGTGATGCACCGCTTGGCGCAAGAGGAGGTCTTTGGCCCGGTGCTGTCGGCCATGTCCTTCACCGACGAGGACCACGCCGTGGAACTGGCCAACGCCACCGAATTTGGGCTGGTCGCAGGCATCTGGACACGCGATGGCGGACGCCAGTTCCGCATGGCCAAGCGTGTACGCAGCGGCCAAGTCTTCATCAACAACTACGGCGCTGGCGGCGGTGTGGAACTGCCCTTTGGCGGTGTCAAGTCTTCGGGCTATGGGCGCGAAAAGGGCTTTGAAGCCTTGCTGGGTTTCACCACCCTCAAAACCGTGGCCATTCAACACGGTTAACAGCCCCACAACGCGGATTGGCGCTTGTCCACAAGCCGCTGAGGGCCTGAACACTCGGGCACAATCGGATGCATGTCTGAACGCGTCATACCGCTGGTTGACCAGCGCCACCCCAGCCTGCCTTTGCCCCCTGTGGCAGGTCGCGCCCTGAGCACAGCCCCTGTCGATGCCTTGCGCAGACCCTTGACGGACTTGCGCATCAGCGTCACGGACCGGTGCAATTTCCGCTGCAGTTACTGCATGCCCAAGGAAGTGTTCGACAAGGATTACGCCTATTTGCCGCAAAGCCATTTGCTCAGCTTTGAGGAAATCACCCGGCTGGCGACAGTGTTTGTGGGCCGGGGCGTGCGCAAAATCCGTTTGACCGGCGGCGAGCCGCTGCTGCGCAAGAACATCGAAATCCTGATCAGCCAACTGGCGGCCTTGCGAACGCCCGATGGACAGCCGCTGGACCTGACACTGACCACCAACGGGTCCTTGCTGGCACGCAAAGCCCAAAGCCTCAAGGAAGCGGGCCTGCAACGCGTGACCGTGAGCCTGGACGGACTGGACGATGCGGTGTTTCGCCAAATGAACGATGTCGACTTTCCCGTCGAAGAGGTTCTGCAAGGCATCGAAGCGGCCAAGGCGGCAGGCTTGGGGCCCATCAAGGTGAACATGGTCGTCAAACGCGGCACCAACGACCACGAAATTCTGCCCATGGCGCGGCATTTCAAGGGCACAGGCGTGGTGCTGCGTTTCATCGAATACATGGATGTGGGCGCCACCAACGGCTGGTGCATGGACGAGGTCCTGCCCAGCGCAGAGGTCGTGCAGCGCATCCAGAGCGAGATGCCTTTGGTGCAACTGGGGCACTCGGTGCCCGGCGAAACCGCCGAGCGCTGGGGTTACACCAATGCACAAGGTCTGCACGACCCCCAACTTGGCGAAGTGGGCGTGATCAGCAGCGTGACCCAGGCATTTTGCGGCGACTGCAACCGCGCCCGGCTGTCCACCGAGGGCCGCTTGTACCTGTGCCTGTTCGCCAGTCAGGGCTATGACCTGCGTCAGCTGTTGCGCGACCGGTCCAGCACCGATGAGGCGATGGCCGCCACCATCGACGCCATCTGGCAAGGCCGCTCTGACCAATATTCGGTTTTGCGCAGCTTGCGCGGGCCCGACGTCCCCAGTGGCCCAGGCCGCCGGGTTGAAATGAGTTACATCGGAGGCTGATGCCCATGACTGTCCATCTCCCGGCCATCACCGGCCTCATCCTGGCCGGTGGCCGCGGCTCACGCATGGGCGGCGTTGACAAGGGCTTGCAAAATTTCCGGGGCTTGCCTTTGGCCTTGCAAACCCTGATGCGTCTGCAACTGCAAAGCACACCCTTGCAAGAGATCCTCATCAACGCCAACCGCAATCTGTCGGCATACGAATCGCTGGGCGTGCCCGTTTGGCCCGACAGCATCGATGGTTATGCCGGACCGCTGGCAGGCTTTCTCACAGGGCTGGAGCGTTGCGAGACGCCCCTGCTGCTCACCGTGCCTTGCGACTCGCCTTTGTTTCCGCTGGATTTGCTCGAACGGCTGGTGCAAGCCCTGAACGAACAAGATGCCGATCTGGCCATGGCCGCCGCGCCCGAAAGCGATGGCCAGGTGCGAGCGCAACCGGTGTTTTGCCTGCTCAAGGTGTCCTTGCTCGAAAGCCTGGTGAAATTCACCCAAAGCGGCGGTCGCAAGATCGACGCCTGGACAGCGCAGCACCGCTGCGCGCTGGTTGCCTTCGACAAGCACGGCGATGACCCTCATGCTTTCGCCAACGCGAACACCTTGCAGGAATTGCTGCAACTGGAATCCATTTAAACCGCGGTGCCACTGCAGCATCGCCCCTCGGTCATGACCCACCTTCCTTCACTTGACGAGATCGCACAAGGCCTGCAAGGCTACGACCCGCAAGCCTTGCCTGCAGGCCATGTGAACGCTTTTCTGGCCGAATTGGTCACCCCTGTGCGCGAACAGGAATCCGTGCCGCTGATGCAGGCTCTGGGCCGCATCCTGGCGCAGGACGTGGTCTCACCCATCAGCGTGCCGCCACACGACAACTCGGCCATGGACGGCTACGCCTTGCGCGGCAGCGAACTCCCAAGCCAGCAGGCCCGCACATTCAAAGTGGTGGGGACGGCACTGGCCGGTGCGGCATGGCAAGGCCTGGTGCAAACCGGCGAATGCGTGCGCATCATGACCGGAGCGGTCATGCCGCAAGGGCTGGACACCGTGGTGCCCCAGGAACTCGTCCAAGCCACACCTGAGCAAGTGAGCATCCCCCCTCACCTGCTGCAAGCGGGTGACAACCGCCGCTTGCTGGGTGAAGACCTGATGGCCGGGCAAGTGGCGCTGTCCGCTGGCACTCGGCTCAGCCCTGCCGCTTGCGGCCTTCTGGCCAGTCTGGGCCTGGCCAGCGTGCAGGTGTGGCGCCGCCCCAAAGTGGCCTACTTTTCTACCGGCGACGAAATCCTGAGCCTGGGCGAAGCCCCCCGCGAAGGTGCTGTGTACGACAGCAACCGCTACACCGTGGCCGGCATGGTGCAAGAACTCGGCTGCGAGCTGATCGACATGGGCGTGGTGCGCGACGAAGCTGCTGCGCTGGAGCAAGCCTTTCGCCAGGCCGCAGAGCAAGCCGATGCGGTCATCACCAGTGGTGGCGTGAGCGTGGGCGAAGCCGACCACACCAAGGCCATGATGAGAAAATTGGGCGATGTGGCTTTCTGGCGCATCGCCATGCGGCCAGGGCGCCCCATGGCGGTGGGCCGCATCCGCGAAACCGATCACGCTGCCGTGCTGTTTGGCCTGCCGGGCAACCCTGTGGCGGTGATGGTCACGTTTGCCGCATTTGTGCGCCCGGCCCTGCAGCGCCTCATGGGCTGGAAAGCCCCGGCACTGCCACTGCTCAAGGCGCACAGCCTGCAAGCCTTGCGCAAAAAACCGGGCCGCACCGAATACCAGCGCGGCACCGTCTCCACCGATGCCCAAGGCCAACTGGTGGTCAGCCTGACTGGCAACCAGGGCTCCGGTGTGCTCAGCTCCATGGTGCAAGCCAATGGCCTGATCGTGCTGGGCCATGAACAGGGCGATGTGGCGGCAGGCGATGAGGTGGATGTGATGATGTTTGATGGGCACTTATCATGACGAGTCCCTATCGCCTGACATTCAAAAAAAGGGGCCAATTGAATGAATTGGCCCCTTTTGTTTCAGATCACACAGCAATGCCCTGTGGATCATCGCCCACAATCGGCCCCTTGCCGCTGTAGCGCTCCAGTGCCAAATAAATCACAGGTGTGATGTACAAGGTCACCGCCTGCGAGAAGATCAGACCACCTACAACCGCCAGGCCCAATGGCTGACGCAATTCAGCGCCAGCCCCGAGGCCCAACGCAATCGGCAAAGCGCCCATCATGGCGGCGATGGTGGTCATCATGATTGGACGGAAACGCAAAACGCAGGCCTCGCGAATTGCTTGCTTGGGCGTCATGCCGTGGTGGCGCTGCGCTTCGAGTGCAAAGTCAATCATCATGATCGCGTTTTTCTTCACGATACCGATGAGCAGCAACACACCGATGGTCGCGATCAGCGTCAAATCCTGCCCGAACAGCATCAAGGTACCCAAGGCCCCCACTGCCGCAGACGGCAGACCCGCAAAAATGGTGATCGGGTGGATGTAACTTTCGTACAGCACACCCAGCAAGATGTAGATCACCAGCAAGGCCGAGATGATCAGAATGGATTGGCTACCTTGCGAATCTTTGAACACCGCTGCATCACCGCCATAAGTAGTGATGATGGACTTGGGCAACTGGATCGCCTCGCTGGCCTGCTCGATCTTGGCGGTGGCATCGCCCAAAGCCGCACCGGGCGCCAGATTGAACGACACAGTCACCGCCTGCAGTTGGCCCACATGGTTGATTGCCGTAGGACCCACAGTGCGCTCCACGGTGGCAAAACTCGACAACGGCACCAAAGCACCATTGCCAGAGCGCACGTAAATTCCAGACAAAGCCGATTCGTCCTGTTTGGCCTCAGGCGCCACTTCCATGATCACCTGGTAGCTGTCTGTGGCAAGGTACATGGTAGAGACTTGGCGCTCACCAAAAGCACTGAACAAGGCCGTACGGATCGCATCCACCGACACCCCTAATGTGTTGGCGCGGTCTCGGTTGATTTTGATCTGAGCCTGCAAGCCACGCAGTTGCGCGTCGCTTGTGACATCACGGAAGATCGGTTCAGCCCGCATTTTCTCCTGCAGCTTGTTGGCCCAGACATTCAGCTGATCCGCCTGCACGCTTTGGAGGATGTACTGGTAGCGCGCCTTGCTCTGGCGACCACCCAGTTGCAAGTTCTGCACCGGACGCATGAACACATTGATACCAGGGACCACGCGCAATTTCTTGCGCAAATCCTCCACCACAGCCTTCATGGGCTTGCGCTCAGATTGGGGCTTGAGCACGATGAACATGCGCCCGGTGTTGAGGGAACCCGTACCACCGTTGAACGAACTCACAGCATCGACATTGGGGTCTTTGCGAATCAACGCAACCACCCGCTCTTGCAACTTCACCATGGCCTCAAAAGACACATCTTCTGCCGCCTCGGTGGTCACCTGAATCTGGCCAATGTCCTCTTCCGGAAAAAAGCCTTTGGGGATGACCATGACCATCCACACGGTTGCAGCAAAGGTGGCGGCAGCCACCATCAAGACCAATTTGGAATGGCCAAGCGCCAAGTCCAATGTCCGGGAATAGGCCGCCAATGTGGCATTGAAAGCTTTTTCAAAGTAGCGAACGACCAGGCCCGGTTTTTTCTTGTGGTCGTCATCGGTCAAGTAACGGCTGGCCAGCATAGGGACCAATGTGAGCGACACGAATGCCGACACACCGATCGACAGCCCCACCACCACAGCGAATTCGTGGAACAGCAAGCCGATCACGCCGGGCATGAAAAAGATGGGGATGAACACAGCCACCAGCGAGGTCGAAATCGAGATGATGGTGAAACCCATTTCGCGCGCGCCGATCACGGCCGCCTTGAAAGGCTCAACGCCTTCTTCAATGTGACGAATGATGTTTTCAAGCACCACGATGGCATCATCCACCACCAGACCCACTGCCAGCGTCAGGCCCAGCAAAGAGATGTTGTCCAAGCTGTAATTCAGCCCCCACAACAGCGCCACAGCCCCCACCAGCGACACGGGCAAAGAAAGAGCGGGGATGACCGTGGCCACAAAGCGACGCAGGAACAGAAAGATCACCAGCACCACCAAGATGATGGTGCCCAACAGGGTCAAGGTCACGTCCTCAAGCGCATGGCGGATCGACACCGAGCGGTCATTCACTGGCGTCATGGTGACCGACTGGGGCAACTGGGCCTGCAGTGCGGGCAAGGTTTGCTTGACCGCATCCACCACACGCACCGTGTTCGCACCCGGCTGGCGCAGGATGGCCAGGGTGATGCTGTTTTCGCCGTTGAGCGTGGCCCAGGTCTTGAGCACCTCCACACTGTCTTCCACAGCCGCCACATCCTTCAAGCGAACGGGGTTCCCACCTTTGTTGCTCACAATCAACTCGGCAAACTCGCTGGCCGAGCCCATCTGGCGGTTGGCCTGGATCACCAGCGTCTGTTTTTCACCGTCGAATGTCCCCGCAGGTGTGTTCACGTTGGCCAATTTGAGGGCTGCGCTGAGCTCATCCAAGCCGATGTTGCGCGCCACCAAGGCCTCTGGTTTGACGCGCACGCGCACGGCAAAACGTTTGGCACCAAAGATGTTGACTTGCGCCACACCATCGATGGTGGACATCGTGGGCGAAATCAAATGCTCGGCGTAATCCTGCAGTTCAGCCTGGCTCAATGACGGCGAACGCAAAGCAATGAACAGCACCGGTGCATCCGCAGGATTGACCTTGCGGTAAGACGGCGGGATCGTCATATCGATCGGCAGCGTGCGCTGCGCGCGCAGCAAAGCGGCCTGCACATCCAGAGAGGCCGAGTCAATGCTGCGGCTTTCAATGAACTCCAGCGTGACGGCTGTTGAACCCAAGGTGCTGGTCGAACTCATCACCTTCAGACCTGGGATCGTCTGAAATTGTTTTTCCAAAGGCAGCGCCACGGAACTGGCCATGGTCTCAGGGCTGGCGCCCGGCAAGGTAGCTGTCACACTGATCACAGGCGTGTCATAGCTGGGCAACGCCGATACCGGAATATTTTTGTAGCCAATGACACCCGCCAGCACGATGGCGGTGTTCAGCAAAACCGTCATCACAGGACGGCGAATGAAGAGCTCGGAAAAGTTCATTTCAAGCCTGCCTTGTTTCCGGCGTGGAAATATGGGGTTGGCTCACAAGCGTGAGCGGATTATTTGGCGGCATCTGCTTTAGCAGGCGCAGAAGTATCAGATTTTGCAGCGGTCTGTGGCTGACGCTCCACGACAGAGGCCCCAGGGCGCAGGTTCTGTTTGCCATCTGTGACCACCACCATGTTGTCGTCCAAACCAGACACCACCGCTTCAGCCCCCGCAGAATAGAGGATCTTGACGGGCTTGAGCGCTGCCTTTGCATCCTCAACGGCATACACGATTGAGCCGCGAACGGTCTGGATGATCGCCGACTGGGGTACGACGATAGCGCCAGGCAAAGCGCCCACGTCCATCGAAATATTGGCAAACTGGCCGACCCAAAGTTTGCTGTCCGGATTGTCAAACACCGCCTTCAGCTTGAGGGTACCCGAGTTGGCATCGATGTTGTTATCTATGAATTCGAGGCGTCCGAGCATCGACTCTTTTTGATCTGGCAAGGCGGCGCGGATTTTGATTTTTTCGCCACTCTTCTGAGCTGCCATCAAGTTGCTCCACTCAGATTGAGGAACCGAAAACGAGACAGCAATTGGATTGACTTTGACGAGGTTAACCAGCAAAGTGATATTTGCTTGGACAACACTGCCAATCTGAGCATTGATCGCCCCCAACCGTCCTGAAAATGGCGCAGTGATTCGGCCATAAGACACCGCCACCTGTGCTGCCTGGACCGCAGCTGCATCCGCAGCCACATTGGCCATCTGAGATTCGACTTGTAACTGCGCTGTGTCCAGCGCGGCAGCAGAGACGAAATTTTTGGCCACCAAGTCCTGACTGCGTTGGAGCTGACGCTTGGCATCATTCAGTGCCGCCTGGTCTTTCGCCAACTGGGCCTTGGCCTTGAGCAAGTTGGCTTCGTCTGTTCGAGTATCGAGTGTGAAGAGTGCATCACCTTGCTTGACGAACTGGCCTTCCTTAAAGTGCACTTTCATGATCGTGCTGGTCAGCTGAGGTCGAATATCCACGTTGGCCAAGGAGAGCACTGAACCCACGGCCTTGACTGAAATAGGGACATCCCGCTTGGCGACCTTGACCGTGACCACGGAAACCGGGCCACTGGCCTGCGCAGGGGCAGAAGCAGGTGTCGAGGCCGCCGAGGTGGGTGCCGAGGCGCCCGCAGCAGGAGATGAAACGACCGTCTCCTTAGAGCAAGCAGCTAATATGGCCAAGCACATGCAAATCACGCAGGCAGATTTATTCAGAGCCAAAGCAGGAAAATTAACGTTCATGTCCATCAATACCCATTGTCATTTTGAGAAATGCACCATCGATCGCTCAGTGTAGGTGAAGAAATTGTTGTTTTTGTAAAGTTCAGATGAAGCTGAAATTTCTAAACTATCAAGAAAAACTACCACGGTGAGCGGTCAAAACTCTAACAGTATTAGTAATATTGCCAAATTGGGTTTTCACCAATCCAGCACTTGATGTACGTGATCATTTCAAGGCAACAGGGCATGGCGATCACCGCCTAATACTTGCTCCACACCCTTGTTGGCCAAAGCATCGGCTCGCTCATTGCCCGGATCACCCGCGTGGCCCTTGACCCAGCGCCATTCGATCTGGTGTCCCGCAGTCGACACCACATGGTCCAGCGCCTGCCAAAGCTCCACGTTTTTGACGGGTTGTTTGGCCGCCGTGCGCCAACCTTTGGCTTTCCAACCATGGATCCATTCGGTGATGCCTTTGCGCACGTATTCGCTGTCCAGGTACAGCGTGACTTTGCAAGGACGCTTGAGGGCCTTGAGCCCTTCGATCACGGCGGTCAACTCCATGCGGTTGTTGGTGGTGCCCAATTCGCCACCAAAAAGCTCATGCACATGCTGGCCCGATTGCAGGCGCACGCCCCAGCCACCGGGGCCAGGGTTGCCTTTGCAGGCACCATCGGTATGGATAAGGACGTGATTCAAGAAAGATCTTTCGGGGCCGTCTGGCGGCCAATGTGGGAATCCGAGCGGGCCAAGGGCACCGCGGCTGCAGCGGGCGATCGTACCGCGCGCCAGCGACGACCATCGAGCAGGCGGCCGCCGGGCACACGCTTGGTGGCCAAAATCAGATAGACGCCCCCCAAAATCGGCCACCAGCGCTGCCCCAAAGCGTCCAGTGCATCGAGCTTGCGCATCCAGCGCTCACTGGCCAAGGCGGGCGTCCAGCCTGCAAATCGGCTGACCTGCACTTCAAAGCCCAGCAAGCGCAACCAATCCCTGAGGCGCCTGTACCCGATCAAACCCGACTCAAAACCCGTGGCATCTGGCGTTTTGCCATGGGCCCGCTTGTATTGCCAGCCCCAAAAGCTCATGGGATTCAAGCCCGTGATCAAAACCTGGCCTTCAGGAATCAAGACCCGCTCGACTTCGCGCAAACAGGCATGCGGGTCAGCCGAGCGCTCCAGTGTATGTGGCAAGACCACCAGGTCCAGACTGTCGGCGCCCCAGGGCCAGGCGCGGCTGTCAAAACACACGTCAAACCCCGGCGGGGTCCCTGACGCACACACATCGGCTGCGCAAGGGGGTTCAAATTCGGTGCCCACCATCCAGCGGTGCGGCATGCGGTTGCTGTGCAAACTGTGCAGTGCGGGCCATCCCATTTGCAAGGCGTGGTAACCAAACACATCAGCCAACAGCGCATCGGCTTGGGCTTGCTCCCAAGCCAAGACCCGTTGTGCGACAGGCGAACCCAAATGGCCCAGCCAGGACGATGCTGAATACTTACTTTCTATAATCGGGGACTCCATGAACCTCATCCCTTTGCCCGCATTCACAGACAACTACATTTGGTTGTTGCACGATGACCGCCATGCCCTGGTGGTTGACCCGGGCGACTGCGCCTTGGTGTTGGCTTGGCTTGCACAGAACCCACAAGTTCAACTGGACACCATTCTAGTCACGCACCACCATGCCGATCACACCGCAGGACTGGCCGAGCTGACAGCGCGCACGCGTGCCAAAGTGTATGCACCGGCCATGGAAAACATGCCCATTGAGGTCCATGGCGTTCAACAAGGTGATGACATCCTCTGGCACGGTCTGCGCCTGCAAGTGCTCGATGTGCCAGGACACACGGCGGGTCATATCGCCTTTTGGGCTGCCCCACCAGATCAAGCACCCGTGCTCTTTTGCGGCGACACCCTGTTTTCAGGGGGCTGCGGCCGCTTGTTCGAAGGCACGCCTGCGCAAATGCTCGACTCGCTGGACCGTCTGGCGGCTTTGCCTGATGAAACGCGGGTCTGCCCGGCACACGAATACACCTTGTCCAATCTGAAGTTTGCCTTGGCGGTTGACCCTGATAATGCAGCGCTGAACGCCCACTTCAGCGTGTGCACACAGCTGCGCCAACAAGGCCAGCCCACCTTGCCCGTCCGCTTGTCGACCGAGCTGGCGATCAACCCCTTTTTGCGAAGCCGCAGTCACGCTGTGGCTGCAGCAGTTCGGCAACGCGAAGCTTTGGCTGTGGACGACGTCACGACCTTTGCCGCCTTGCGTGCCTGGAAAAACGAATTCAAATGAACAAGCTTGATCAGTTATGGCCTTCATGCCGCCCTGCCGTTTTGGCTGTGGTGGCCGGATTGAGCCTGTTGCTTACGGGTTGTGCCACCTCTGTGCCCAACTCTTCGCCCGCCCCCACACCAACGGCTACCCCCTCTGTCAAGTCCTCGCCCACGAAGGCCGTGCAGATCGACAACAACGACAGGACGGTCTCCCTCAAGCCGCGCGCCAATCTGGGACTGACACCCCCAACAGACATCTGGGAGCGCATTCGCCGTGGCTTTGCCATGCCGGATCTGGATGACGACTATGTGCGCAACCGCGAACAGTGGTATGCCAGCCGACCCGACTACATCTTGCGCATGACCGAGCGCTCTCGGCCCTACCTCTTTCACATTGTTGAAGAGTTGGAGCGGCGCAACATGCCCACCGAGCTGGCCTTGCTGCCGTTCATTGAATCGGCCTTCAACCCCCATGCGGTCTCCTCGGCCAAGGCCGCCGGCATGTGGCAATTCATGCCCGCCACGGGCAAGTATTTCGATTTGAAGCAAAACCTGTTTCGCGACGAACGCCGCGACGTGCTCGAGTCCACCAGGGCCGCGCTGGATTACCTGCAAAAACTCTACGGCATGTTTGGCGACTGGCACCTGGCCCTGGCTGCCTACAACTGGGGCGAAGGCAGCGTTGGCAGGGCCTTGGCACGCAACAAGGCCCAGGGCAAGCCTTTGACCTACAGCGAGCTGAACATGCCCAACGAGACACGTTATTACGTGCCCAAACTGCAAGCCGTCAAAAACATCGTGGCGCAACCCGAAGCGTTCAACACACAGCTGCCACTGATTCAGAACCACCCCTTCTTCAAGAGCGTGCAAATCGAGCGCGACATCGATGTGGCCGTGGCGGCACGTCTGGCGGGCATCAGTGTGGAAGATTTCAAGGCACTCAACCCCTCCATGAACCGACCGGTGATTCTGGCGGCTGGCACACCCCAGATCTTGCTGCCCTGGGACAACGCCACCAGCTTTGAGATCAATTTGCAAAACCATGCCAGCCAGCGACTGGCCAGCTGGACAGCATGGCAAGCGCCCCGCACCATGAAAGCCGATGAAGCCGCAAACTTGGTGAACATGCCTGTTGACCAGCTTCGCTCAGCCAACGGCATCCCGGCCAACATGATGGTCAAAGCCGGTTCCACCCTGCTGGTTCACCGCAAGGGACAGCTTGACAACGATGTCACCGAACAGATGGCGGACAACGCGCAACTGGCTTTGGCACCCGAAATTGTCTTGCGCCGCATCATGGTCAGTGCCCGCAAGGGTGACACTTTGGCCAGCCTGGCGGCCCGTCACGGTGTGAGCGCAGCCAACATGGCCACTTGGAACAAACTCAAAGCCAATGCCAATCTGAGTTCTGGTCAAAGTCTGGCCGTGCTGGTGCCCACCTCTCAATCACCACGCCTGAGCCCCCGACCTGCGCCGCACAAAAGGAATGGCTCGGCAACGGTTGCACATCACCCCACGCCCAAACACGCCAAACGCTGACCCCAGACTCAGGCGGCAAATCGGCTTTTCGATTTGCCAGCAAAGCTGTTGGTGTAAAGACGCTCCAAAGCCTGCCGACTCATGGGGCCGTAGCCCATCAAGCGGGCATGGGCCTGCCAGGCATTGAGCACGGGTTGCGCGTCGAACAAGCCATCCATGGCATACGACTCCCGCAGCTTCTCGAAAGCCCCCAGGTAAATGGCACGGTCACCCAGCCAGTGGGCGGGGGGTACATTTTTCAAAATATCGGTGGGTCCTGCCGTTTGCAGCCATTTGAGCGCATGAACAACCCCATCACTCAGTGCCTGAGCCACCTCTGGCTGGCGGTGCAAGAATTCTGCTCGCGCGAACAAACACGCACCGGGTACATCCCCTGCCATCGCCTTGCGCGTCGCGGCCATCGACCGCGCATCCCCCAGAATGCGGACTTCGTTTTTCTGTTCCAGCGCGTGCATCACAGGATCGGGATTGGACAGCGCGTCGATCGTGCCATTGCGCAAGGCGTCCACCACATTGGGCGATGCGCCCACTTCAACAAAACTCACGTCCTCAGGCAAGAGCCCATGCTGCAACAACCATTGGCAGGCCATCCAGTGGGTCGATGAGTCCATGGCAGACACACCGATTCGCGCCCCTCTGAGCTCCATCACAGAACGCATGGCGGCGCCTTTGCGCATGGACACACCCAATGCCACCTGGGGCGCACGCCCCATCTGAACAAAACCCTGGTAGGCCAAACCCTTTTGCTGCAGTCCAAACAAATGCTCGAAAGCACCTGCCACCACATCGGCTTGCCCACTGAGGACACTGGCCAAGGCCTTGGAGCCCCCTTCTTGTGAGACCCAATCCACCACCAAACCTGCCTGCCTGAAATACCCCAGCTGATCGGCCAGCGTCAAAGGCAAGTGGTACAAACTTTGGCGCGCCGCCAATGCAATGCTGACCCGAAGCGAAGGCCGCGGTGCCTCTGCCGCAGACAACACAACACTGGCCAGAGAACCCCAGGATGCCAGCAAGAATGCGCGTCGTGGACAGATCAACTGCGACAACATTGCACCTCCTTGAGTCATCGGAAATTCGATGCTTCAAGCTTAAGTGCGCGGCCTCATCCATGCATCGGGATCAATCCCGAGCGGGTTTTCACGTAATGGATTGCAAGTACTCAAAATGGCTCTGCACTGCGCGCCACCTCCGAGAGTGAGATCCAAAAAAATTTCAGCGCCGGTCCACCAAAGCGTGCGCGATGGTCCCCAAATCCACGTATTCGAGTTCACTGCCTGCAGGCACGCCTCGCGCCAGCCGTGTCACCTTCAGACCTTGCTGGCGAATCATCTCGGAGATGACATGTGCCGTCGCTTCACCTTCAGCGGTGAAGTTGGTGGCCAAAATCACTTCACGCACCAAGCCGTCACTGACACGCTTTTTGAGTTTTGCCAAACCAATGTCGTGCGGCCCAATCCCATCGAGCGGGCTGAGCTTGCCCATCAACACGAAGTACAAACCACGGTACGTGTCCGTGCGCTCGATGGCCGATTGGTCTGCCGGGGTTTCGATCACGCACAGCTGACTGCGGTCACGCGTCACATCCTGGCAAGTGTCACAAAGCTCGGCTTCCGTGAAAGTGTGACAGCACTCGCAATGGCGCACATGGTCCACTGCATTTTGCAAAGCCGCTGCCAATTGGCGGGCCGTGGCCCTGTCGTTTTGCAGAAGTTGAAAAGCCATGCGCTGAGCCGACTTGATGCCCACCCCTGGCAAGCCCTTAAGGGCTTGCACCAAAGTGGCAAGAGCGTGGGTATCGGCCATGGCTGCGTGAAGGTACGCTGAAAATCAGAAGGGCAATTTCATGCCGGGTGGCAAACCTGCCGTGAGCTTGCCCATTTTTTGCTGGGACACTTCTTCTGCGTGGCGCACGGCATCGTTGAACGCTGCAGCCACCAGGTCTTCCAACATGTCCTTGTCATCGGCCAGCAGGCTCGGGTCGATGGTCACGCGGCGCACATTGTGTTTGCAAGTCATGAGGACCTTGACCATGCCGGAACCCGATTGGCCTTCGACTTCGACGTTGGCCAATTCGTCCTGGGCCTTTTTCAAGTTGTCTTGCATGGCCTGGGCTTGTTTCATCAAGCCCGCGAGTTGTCCTTTGTTGAACATGGAATTTCCTTTGATTTCAGTTGTTTGAGGGGAAAAGTTCAGATCACCTGCAAGCTGCCGGGCACGATGCGCGCACCGAAGTCCCGCACCATGGTCTGTACCAGCGGATCGTTTTCAATCAATTCCTGAGCGGCCACCATTTTGGCGGCTGCCGCAACGGCCAGACGTTTCGCGGGGCAGTCCGCCACCGGTCCCAACTCGATCTGCAGGCGCACCTGACCGTGACCTGCTGTCGCCAAGGCCGTTTGCAAGCGTTCTCGACTGGCCGGATGGTTGAGGGATTCGCGTTCAATGCGCAGCATCCATTGATCGGCATCACGCGCCACCAATTGCGACTGCAACGCCAATTCACGCACCAGTGCAGTGATGGCCTCTTGCGCCAGCAAGCCCTGCACCACGCCAAACCAGACATCGCCTTCTGGCGTGGTCTGCAAGGGTGTCGAGGGCGCGGCTTTGGGCACATCCACACGCGCAGAATCAGAGGCCTCACGCACTGGCAAAGCGCGCAGACCCGCTCCGGCAGGAACAGACGGCGGCAAAGACGCCACAAACGCCTCTGCGGCATCGTCGCTGGCATAGTCGGTGGTGTCGGGCAGGTCTTCCCAAGGAGGAGGCTCTGACACCGGCGCTGCTGAAGGGGGCGCACTGGACGCTGGCGCTGGTCGTGCTGCTGGCTTGGGCACTTCAGGGGGCTGCGGGGCTGGTTCAGCCCTGGGCGCAGCCGGCACAGCGGGGAGCGGAGAAGGTGGCGAAGATGTTGCCGCAGCGACTTCAGTTACTGGCCGAGGGCTGATTCGCGGACTTTTTTTTTCAGCCGTTCCTGCTGGGGGTTTGAACGCCAGCAAGCGCAACAAGACCATCGTCAAGGCCGCGTATTCGTCAGGCGCCAAACCCAACTCTGTGCGCCCATGCAGGCACAGGCTGTAAAGCAGTTGGGTTTCTTCTGCAGGCATGGCCTGGGCCAAATCGGCCAAACCCTGGGTATCGGGGTCATCGCCGTCTTCAGCCATGCCAGGCACCATCTGCATCACCGCCATACGCTGCAGCAGCATGGCCATGTCTTCCAACGTGGCCGCAGCGGACACCCCTTGCAGGCGCAAAGCATCAACCTGCCCCACCACGGTGGCACCATCGCCTTCGGCCAAAGCACGAATCAGTTGCAGCACATGGGTCCGGTCTACACTGCCCAGCATTTGACGCACACCCGCTTCTTGCAGCTGCCCGTTGCCAAAAGCAATGGCCTGGTCGGTCAAGCTCAAGGCATCGCGCATGGAGCCACGCGCAGCGCGGGACAACAAGCGAAGCGCCTGAGGCTCGGCACTCAATTGTTCTGTGGCCAGCACCTGGGTCAGGTGTTCAAACACAGTCTCGGGGGCCATGGGGCGCAAGTTGAACTGCAGGCAGCGCGAGAGCACCGTCACGGGCACCTTTTGCGGATCGGTCGTGGCCAACACAAACTTCAGATACTCCGGCGGCTCTTCCAGCGTCTTCAACATGGCGTTGAAAGCGGTGTTGGTGAGCATGTGCACTTCGTCGATCATGAAGACCTTGAAGCGCCCCTGCACCGGCTTGTAAACCGCCTGCTCCAGCAAGCTTTGCACCTCGTCAACGCCGCGATTGGACGCGGCATCCAGCTCGGTGTAATCGACAAAGCGACCGGCATCGATGTCACGACAAGCCTGACAAACGCCGCACGGCTCGGCGGTGATACCGCCCTGCCCGTCTGCCCCCTGGCAGTTGAGCGATTTGGCGAGGATCCGGGACACCGTCGTCTTGCCAACGCCCCGGGTACCTGTAAACAAATAGGCATGGTGCAAACGCTGTTGCACCAAGGCATTGGTCAAAGCCTGGACCACGTGCTCCTGCCCCACCATTTCGGTGAAATTGCGGGGGCGGTATTTGCGCGCGAGAACAAGGTAGGACATGCGTCTGATTCTATCGGGCCGCCAAGCCATTCCAACGAAGGCCGCGATCAAAGCTGCAAGTCCTGCGCATAAACAGGGAAAAAGTGCCGCCTGACCCAGAAAAATCCACAAGCTCGCCTACAATTGCCAGTGACGGGCCTTCCCGCATGGTGAAGCGGCCAACCGGGTCAGGTGGGGAACCAAGCAGCCCTAACTGTGGAGCCAGTGCCGGGGTCAAGGCTCGTCAACTTACACCCACAAAAAATGCGCCCTGCAGGGCGCATTTTTGTTTCTGAAGCGACAGGCTCAGAAAAAGCTGTACAACACGCCCATGTTCACGGTGCTGGCGGTTCGACCTGCGGCACAGAGCGAATCAACAAAGTCAGGGCATCACAAAGGCATCTGACCCTGCTTTGGAAAAAGAAAAAGGCGCCACATGGGCGCCTTTTTAAAAACACCCCACCGAGAGGTGAGGCCTTCTCAGATCAAGCCATGCGGCGACGCAGAGATGGAAATGGCAAGGCCTTGACCTTGTTGGAGCTCACCAAGCGAGGGGCCTGGGGCGCTGCACGCAGCAACTCGGCGACCAGGGCGTCGGCATGGGCATGTGCGCCAGTTCGGTTGGATTCAAAAGCCAGACGGGTTTGCTGGGCCATTTGCGCCACAAAATTCTGAGGGTAATCCCGAACACTGAAACCACGCAGGGCCATCACTTTCATGAAGGCGTTGGCAGCCTCTTCAACGGCACACTGGTATTCCTTGGATGTATCTGGAGTCATGTCGACCTCGTTCATTGGATGAAGTTACTCACACATCCACAACGCAGCACAAGACCATTAGGAATACATCGATCTCAAGTTTTTTTGAAAATATTTTCCAAAACACCCTGCGCAGCCTGTTTTCCACTGGCCAGACAGGCCGTCAGCAGGTAACCGCCGGTGGGCGCCTCCCAGTCCAACATCTCCCCTGCGCAATAGACATGAGGGCGATTTTGGAGCATCAAGCCTGCCGTCAAGCCTTCGAATGCCACCCCTCCTGCCGTGCTGATCGCTTCGTCCACAGGCCTGGCCGCCTTGAGTGACAAAGACAAACCTTTGATCTGGCCCGCTAATTTCTCGGCTTGGTTGAGCACTTCCGGAGGGCAAAGCTCGTACAAAAGGCCCATCTTGACCCCATCCAGTCCCAAACGGCTCTTGAGATGGCTGGACAAACTGCGACTGCCACGAGGCCATTGGACCGCAGACAGCACCTGATCGATGGACTTGTCCGGCAGCAAGTCCATCACCAGTTCAGCCCGGCCATGGGCTTGCAGCTCATCTCGCAACCAAGCGGATGCGGCATACACCAAACTGCCCTCGATGCCAGACTCGGTGACCACAAATTCGCCTTTGCGGGACAACCGGGCTGGCGCCTTGTCGTCACCCACCACCGGCACAGAAACCGCCACGGACTTCATGGGGTGCCCTGCAAACCGGGTCCGGAAGTGATCGCTCCAACCGGCACCGCCCCGGCCCAAGACATCAAAGCCGCAATTGGCTGGCTTCAAGGGGTTGACGGCAACGCCTTGAGTCCCCAGCAAAGGCACCCAGGCGCCGTCCGAACCCAGACGCGGCCAGCTCGCACCGCCCAAAGCCAACACGGTGGCACGGGCGCACACGGCCAGTGTGGTTGATGGCGAAGAGGACTCAAACAGCAAATGCTCCTCTTGCCACCCCACCCACCGATGGCGCATGTGGAACTGGACAGGCACACCCGAGGCAGGGTGACGCAGCCGGTGAAGCCACGCCCGCAGCAGTGGTGCCGCTTTCATCTCGGTCGGAAAAACACGTCCGGATGTCCCAACAAAAGTCTCAATGCCCAGGACATGGGCCCAATCCCTGACCCCTTGCGCATCCATCCCATCTAGCCAGCGCCCGACTTCGCCAGCCTTTTCGCCATAGCGCTGGCGAAATGAAGCGGCATCTTCAGAATGGGTCAGATTCAAGCCACCACGCCCCGCCAGCAAAAACTTGCGCCCCACCGAAGGCATGGCGTCAAACAGATGCACATGTACTCCGGCCTGAGACAACACATCGGCGGCCATCAGGCCCGCAGGCCCGCCTCCGACAATGGCGACATCCACAACAAGATCGGACGATGGGACTGCGAGGGAAGTGGGGGTGATCAAAGACATCAAAACAAAGGGTGGCAACACACGCGTGACACATGCGCATGTCTGGATTCTGTCAAAATAGATGCAACTTTAGCCGCATCTTCAATGTTCACAAGGAAAAGGCCATGGCCAGCGATTTGATCAAACACATCACCGACACCAGTTTTGACGCCGACGTGCTCCAGTCGAGCCAACCGGTGGTGGTGGACTTCTGGGCCGAATGGTGCGGCCCCTGCAAAATGATCGCCCCGATCCTGGACGAAGTGGCTGGCGCCTATGAAGGCAAGCTGCAAGTCACCAAGATGAACGTGGACGAAAACCGCGACATCCCGGCCAAATTCGGCATCCGCGGTATCCCCACGCTGATGATTTTCAAAGACGGTCAACTGGCCGCCACCAAGGTCGGTGCCATGAGCAAATCCCAGTTGACGGCATTCATCGACCAGCAATTGGCCTGATCCCAACGGGCCTGCGGCACGCGCCACAAGCCACACCGCAAAACCGGGGCATTCGCACCCGGTTTTTCTTTTTCTGGCCCGAGCAAAAAACCTGTCATAATTTCTCACAAGGCACCCCCAACAGGGAAATCCGCCTTGATCACCGGTACATCCTGCCCCTGACCCCGGGCGAACTCCGGTTCTGAACACCTCCACCCGGTTTACTGATAACGATCCACGATGGACCGTTGATACACAGGCCAAATCCCATGCATTTGAATGAACTCAAGGCACTTCATGTGTCCGAACTCCTGAAGCAAGCCGACACGCTCGAAATCGAGAACACCGGTCGCATGCGCAAACAGGAGCTGATGTTTGCCATCATCAAAAAGCGCGCCAAAGCGGGTGAACAGGTGTTTGCCGACGGCGTGCTCGAAATTCTGCCCGACGGTTTTGGCTTTTTGCGCAGCCCCGACTCCAGCTACACCGCCAGCACGGACGACATCTACATCAGCCCCAGCCAGGTGCGCCGCTTCAATCTGCACACCGGCGACATGATCGAAGGCGAAGTGCGCATCCCCAAAGACGGCGAACGTTACTTTGCCCTGACCAAACTCGACAAGGTCAACGACGACTTGCCCGAGAACAACAAACACAAGGTCATGTTCGAGAACTTGACGCCGCTGTTCCCCAAAGAGCAGATGCGTCTGGAGCGTGACATCAAGGGTGAAGAAAACATCACAGCCCGCGTGATCGACATCATTGCCCCGCTGGGCCGTGGTCAACGCGCCTTGATCGTGGCGCAGCCCAAATCGGGCAAGACCGTGATGATGCAGCAGATCGCGCATGCCATCACCGCCAACTACCCCGATGTACACCTGATGGTCTTGCTGGTCGACGAGCGCCCAGAAGAAGTGACCGAAATGCAGCGCAGCGTGCGCGGCGAAGTGATCTCCTCCACCTTTGATGAACCGGCGGCGCGCCATGTGCACGTGGCCGAGATGGTCATCGAACGCGCCAAGCGCTTGGTGGAATTGAAAAAAGACGTGGTGATCCTGCTGGACTCGATCACCCGTCTGGCCCGCGCCTACAACAACGTGGTGCCCTCCTCTGGCAAAGTGCTGTCCGGCGGTGTGGACGCGAACGCCCTGCAACGCCCCAAGCGGTTCTTTGGTGCGGCCCGCAATGTGGAAGAAGGCGGCAGCCTGACCATCATCGCTACCGCTTTGGTCGACACTGGCAGCCGCATGGACGAAGTGATCTTTGAAGAATTCAAGGGCACAGGCAACTGCGAAATCCACCTGGAGCGCCGCCTGTATGAAAAGCGCGTGTTCCCGGCCATCAACTTGAACCGCAGCGGCACCCGTCGCGAAGAGCTGCTTTTGCAGCCCGAAGTGCTGCAAAAAACCCGCATCTTGCGCCAGTTCATGTACAACATGGACGAAATCGAAGCCATGGAGATGGTCTTGAAGAGCATGAAAGCCACCAAGAACAACTCCGAATTCTTCGACATGATGCGACGCGGCGGCTGATGCTCTATAATCGACAGGTTTTGCGGAAAGTGCACTCAGATGGTCTGAAGTGTGGCTACCGTAGCGAAAATAAAAGGATTTCCCTATGAAAGACGGCATTCACCCCAACTACCGTGAAATTTGCTTCCAGGACATGTCCAACGGTTTCAAGTTCGTGACCCGCTCATGCGCTAACACCAAAGAAATGATCACCATGGAAGACGGCCGCGAGCTGCCTTTGTACAAGTTGGACACGACCAGCGAGTCGCACCCCTTCTACACCGGCACACAAAAGTCGGTCGACAACATGGGCGGTCGCGTGGAGAAATTCCGCAACCGTTTCGGCAAGATTTCCAGCGGCAAATAATCTGCTGGTCTCCTACCCCGCAAGGGCAGCCCGGGCAACCGGTCTGCCCTTGTTGCATTGGGACAGCCCTTTTGCCTTGGCCTGGCCCTTGGCACCTCTTTCGCAATAGACCTGCTATCTTCTGATCCTGTGAACCAGCCCACTCCTGCCATCGTTGCCCAACATGCTGTACGCCGATTGCCGCGGCTGGCCTTGATATTGCTGTGTGCAGCCTATGTGTTGCCCGGCTTCTGGGGCCGAGCGCCCTGGAAATCACACGACATTGAATCGTTTGGCTACATGCTGCAACTGGCCAAGCCTGCCACGGGTGAATGGATCAGCTGGCTCAAACCCACATTACTGGGACAAGAAGACGACAGCCTCGCCTTGCTGCCCTATTGGCTGGGTGCTGCAGCCATCAAACTGGCACCCGCAGGCTGGGAATATGTGTTTGCCCGCGGGCCCTTCGTCCTGATGTTGGTGCTGACGCTGGTCGCCACTTGGTATGCCGTATACGCACTGGCGCGCCACCCGGCCGCGCAACCGGTAGCCTTTGCTTTCGGCGGAGAAGCTCAGCCCAAGGACTACGCCTGTGCACTGGCCGACGGTGGCTTGCTCGCCTTGATGGCCTGCTTGGGTTTGGCTCGCCTTTCTCACGAAACCACACCTGCCTTGAGTCAACTGTGCATGACTGCATTGCTCTTCTTTGGTTTGGCGACACTGCCGCGTCACAAGCTTTCAAGTGGCATCGCCATCGCCTCGGGCATGCTGGGCCTGACCCTGTCTGGCGCCCCAAGCTTGGCGCTTGGGCTGGGCATCGGAGGCTCCTGCATTCGCGCTGCTGCCCAACCAGACCCCCATCAGCGCCGATTGAGCATGCTAGATTTGGGTCTGCTGGCACTGGTTTGCCTGCTGTGCATCACCACCGCTGGCGCCCTGGATCTGTGGCGCTGGCGCGTGATTCCGCACGAAATGCTCGATGTGCACATGATGGGCCGGCTGCTCATGTGGTTCACATGGCCTGCCTGGCCACTGGCGCTGTGGTCGCTGTGGCGCTGGCGTGGTCAGCTCCTGAACGGCTGGCGCCATCCCCACTTGGGCTTGCCACTGTGGTTTGCCGTGGTGACCATAGGCACCACTTGGCTGACGGGCTTGTCCGACCGCGCATTGCTCTTGTCGCTGCCCGCAGTCGCCACGCTGGCTGCCTTCGCCTTGCCGACCTTGCGCCGAAGTTTGAGTGCATGGATCGACTGGTTCACCCTCCTCTTCTTCAGCTTTTGCGCCTTGATTGTCTGGGGGGTGTGGCTGTCCATCCAAACCGGGATACCCGCCCAGCCAGCCATCAATGTGGCCCGATTGGTGCCAGGCTTCGTGCAGGAATTTTCGCCTTCGGCCATGGCTGTAGCCATGGTCGCGACATTGGCTTGGGCCGGATTGGTGAAATGGCGCATTGGCCGCCATAGAACAGCCCTTTGGAAAAGCATGGTGCTGCCCGCCAGTGGCGCCACCCTGAGCTGGTTGCTGGTGATGAGTTTGTGGATGCCATTGCTCGACTTTGCACGCAGTTACACCGCCATTGTCAAAACGGTTTCCGACGTCACCGGCCCTGTGCAATGCTTGCAATATGCAGGCATCAGCCGTGCCCAAGGCGCTGCCTTTCAATACCACTTAAAGGTTCAGCTCCAAGCAGCGCAAACACCCCGACCTGAATGTCGTTGGTTGATCATTGACCGCAGCAACTTGCCCTTGATGTCTGCCAAACTCAAAACATTGGGATGGACCGAGGCTGGCAAAGCCGATGGCGTACACAACAAGCAAGAAGGTATCGTCATCTTCAAGCCCACAGCGACCATGCCCTGAACGATGTCTGAACTGGGCATCATCGCCCGCCATGCGGGCACTGTTCTCGTTGGGCAATTGGCCGTCATGGCCTTTGGCGTTGCCGACACCCTGATCGCTGGTCGCTACAGCCCCCAGGCCCTGGCGGTGCTGTCCCTGGCTTCATCGATCTACATCAGCATCTATGTGGCACTCAACGGCATGCTGCAATCGGCACTGCCTGTATGGGCTCAATTGCGCGGTGCAGGTCGACTGGCCGAGATTGGCGCATCGGTGCGGCAAGCGCTCTACATCTGCGCAGGTGCAGCCCTGGTTGGCTTCGCCGCTTTGTGGTTTCCACAACCTTGGTTGGCCTGGACCGATGTGCCACCAGCGCTCTGGCCAGAAGTGCGCAGCTACCTTCAAGTGCTGGCCTTGGCCCTGGTGCCCTCTTTGCTGTTTCGCTTGTACAGCACACTCAACCAGAGTTTGGGTTACCCCCGTTTGGTGACCGCACTCCAAGCGGGCGCCTTGCTGGTGAAAATCCCCCTGTCCTACGCTTTGACTTTTGGTGTTCAGCTGGGCAATGTCCACATCGATGGCATGGGGGTGGTGGGCTGTGCTTGGGCCACGCTGGGGGTGAACCTGTTCATGTGCCTGACAGGTCTGTATTTGCTGCGCACACAAGACATCTACCGACCCCATCAACTGTGGCGAAAAATGGAGGCCCCGCATGGCCCCACGCTATGGCGCTTTTTGCAACTGGGCGTGCCAGCTGGCTTGTCCATCATGGTGGAGGTCACCTCGTTCACCTTGATGGCCTTGTTCATCGCACGCTTGGGCGCAGTGTCCTCGGCCAGTCACCAAATCGCCGCCAGTCTCGCGGCGGTGTTGTATATGGTGCCTCTGGCGCTGGGCATCGCCAGCAGTGCACGAACGGGTTATTGGCTGGGCGCATCACAAGCGCACAAAGCACGGCAAGCCGCTGGCATGGGCATCGGATTGGCCGTGTTGGCAGCCCTGATCGGTGCGGGCTTGCTGAACGCATGGCGCAGCGAGATTGCACAGGCGTTCACCACCGATGCCGCCGTGGCCCAAGCCGCGACAGTGTGGCTGGGCTGGGTCGCTCTGTATCACCTGGCAGATGCTGTGCAGGCGGTGTGCGCCTTTTTGCTGCGCTGCTACCGCATCACTTTGGCGCCCTTGATCCTGTACACCACCTTGCTTTGGGGCCTGGGCCTGTATGGCGGCTATCGCCTGGCTTACCAAGGCATTGGGCCCTGGGCACCACGACCCGGCGTGGACACCTTCTGGATGACCAGCACAGGGGCACTGGCCATCGTGTCGCTCTTGTTTGCGGCGCTGGTGTGGCGTGCATCACACCCAGCGCGCGAGCCCTGAGCAAGCCCTTGGCGCTGCCCAGTCACACAGGCAACCTCAGCACCTGGCCACACCTGAAATTTGCGTTAAGGTCTTGGCTTTGCAACCGCCCGATGGAGCACCCCATGATCCTAGAAATCGCCGACATCCGTATCCAGCCCGGCCAGCAAGCCGCATTTCAAAAAGCCATCGAACAGGGCCTGAGCACAGTCGCCAGCCAAGCCAAAGGCTTTCGAGGCGCCAAGGTCAATCACGGCATCGAGAACCCCGAGCGCTACGTCTTGCAGATTTTCTGGGACACACTGGAAGACCACACCGTCGGTTTTCGCGAATCCGAGCTGTTCAAGCAATGGCGTGCCATCGTGGGCCCATTCTTCGCGGCGCCACCCCATGTCGAGCACTTCGCGCTGACGTACCAATCCGCCTGAACCTGCGGCCTAGCAGTCCTTACTGCGTCTCGTGCCCCGCCACCAGTCGGCCCAGCAAATCCACGAACAGTTTTTGCTCATCAGGGCTCAGTGGCGAAAGGATCTGAGCTTGCACCTGAGCCACTGCGGCTTGCATGTTCGCCAGGGCCTGAACGCCTTGCGGTGTGATGACCAGCAATTTTCTGCGGCGGTCCGTGGCGTGCGGCTGGCGACTGAGCCAACCCTTCGCCTCGAGACGACCGATCACCGAACCCGAAGTGGCCGGATCGAATGCCACGCGCTTGGCCAAACTCACCTGATCAATCTCGGGGGTATCGCGCAAGGCATTCAAGATCGCAAATTGCACCGGTGTGATGTCTGCATCGGCCAAATGCTCAGCAAAGATCGCCACGGCGATCTGCTGCGCTCGGCGAATCAGGTGCCCTGGGGCCGTGGCCACATCCAAATGCTTCATCGTGCTCTCACTGCTTGCGTGTTTCTAGGGTTATTGCGGGTCGGCACTGTGAGGCCGACCCCGTATAGTAAGCCCACTTACGACAGCCTGCTACAACGTCCTTTCACCCACTTCTCTGAAAGCCTTCCATGAGTTTTACATTTGAACCCACGCCCACCGTTTCCTTGCCGGTTGTGGGCCAGCCTGAGCGCTTTCCCGTCCACCGCGTGTATTGCGTGGGCCGCAACTACGAAGAACATGCCAAAGAAATGGGCTTCACAGGCCGCGAACCGCCGTTCTTCTTTCTCAAACCCACCGACAGCCTGGTGGTGGTAGACGCAGGCCAAACCGGCAGCATGCCTTACCCCAGCCTCACGAAAAACCTGCACCATGAGATTGAACTCGTCGTGGCCATTGGCGTAGGCGGGAAAAACATCCAAGCCGCCGATGCCGACAAGCACATCTATGGCTACGCCGTGGGCCTGGACATGACGCGCCGCGACCTGCAAAACGAGATGAAGAAACAGGGCCGCCCCTGGTGCATTGGCAAAGCTTTCGACCAATCGGGTCCCATCGGCCCCATCACACGCAAAGACATGGCCGGTGACATCACCCAAGCCGAGATCAGCCTGCAAGTCAACGGCGTTGATCGCCAACGCAGCACCGTGGCCAAATTGATCTGGAACATCGCGGAAACCATCGAGCATCTGTCGGCCGCTTGGGAACTTCAACCCGGCGATCTGATTTTCACGGGCACACCAGAAGGTGTGGCTGCGGTCGTTCAGGGCGATCAACTGGTCGGCCAGGTCGCTGGCTTGGGCAGCTTGACCATCGACATCCAGAAGTGAAAAAAAGTGCATAAATCTCTGAAATACCGGTATTTACCCCGATAAAACCCAGAGATACTCGCAACATAATTCACATCAATCTCCCTTTGTGCAGTTCAATCTGTCAAATGCACAAATGAATGCACAAGCATTGGGTAAACACCAATTAACCGACCGATCGGTTGGTTTTATGATGATCCCGAAGACAAACCTCAAAGGAGTTCTCCGCATGAAGCAACTGTTGAAACAAACCGCACTCGCCGCTGGCTTGGCGCTCGTGGGTTTGGGCGCTCAAGCCCAAACCATCACCCTGAAAGTTCACCATTTCCTGGGCCCTCAATCGATTCAGCACACCACCATGCTGGGCGACTGGTGCAAAAACATTGCACGCGACTCCAAAGACCGCCTGAAGTGCGACATCTTCCCCGCCATGCAATTGGGTGGCACACCGGTTCAGCTGTACGAACAGGCCCGTGACGGCGTGGTCGATGTGGCCTGGACTCTGCAAGCGTACACCCCCAAACTGGCCAAGCTGGAAGTGTTCGAGCTGCCCTTCATGATGACCAATGCCGAAGCCACCAGCCGCGCCGCTTGGGACTTCGGGCAAAAGTACGCACAAGAAGACTTCAAGGATGTGAAGATGCTGGCCATTCACGTGCACGGCCCAGGCAACATCTATTCCAAGAGCAAAGCCGTGCAAACCATGGCCGACCTCAAAGGCATGAAAGTGCGCGCACCGACCCGCCAGGTCAACAAGATGGTCGCCATGATGGGTGCCACGCCTGTGGCCATGCCTGTGCCCCAAGTGCCTGAAGCCTTGTCCAAAGGCGTGATCGACGGTGCCGTGATCCCTTACGAAGTGGCTCCTGGCCTGAAGGTCAACGAACTGACCAACTTCACCGCCGAGACCGACCGCAGTTACAACGCGCTTTACACCACCGTGTTCGTGGTGCCCATGAACAAGGCCAAGTACGACTCGCTGCCAGCGGACCTGAAAGCCGTCATCGACAAGAACTCTGGTCGCGAACTGTCTGCTTTCCTGGGCAAAACCCAGGCAGGCCAGGACGTGCCCAGCAAGAAGGTCTTTGAAGCTTCTGCCAACCAGAAGATCAGCATCATCCCCAAAGCGGAACTGGAAAAATGGAAGAAAGCCACTGACCAGCTGGACGACGCCTGGGTGGCCGAAATGACCGGCAAAGGCATGGATGGCAAAGGCATGCTGCAATCGGCCACAGAGCTGATCAAACAGTACACCAAGTAAGTACGTCACGCGGAACCTGGGCAATGCTGAAGGCAGCTTGCTCAGGTTTTTTATTGCGAATGTCGTGCCTACGTATTGACAAAATACCGCACCAGCCATCCGGCCCCCTTCATAACTTTTAACTCTGCAAACACCATGATGTTTTCAAACTCTCTGGAGCGGATTGCCCGGCTCTGCAGCATCTTAGGAGGCTTGGTCATGACCGGCTTGATGCTGATGACCTGTTACAGCCTGATTGGCCGCAACGTTTTCGACACCGCCTTGATCGGCGACTTCGAGCTGACCGGCGTTGGCGCAGGTGCAGCGATTGCGCTGTTCATGCCGCTGTGCCAACTCAAGCGTGAAAACATCATTGTGGATTTCTTCACAGCCAACCGCAGTGACGCCTTCAACTTCAAACTTGACCGTTTGGGCGACCTGTTCATGACGGTGATCTTTGTCTTGCTGTCATGGCGCTGTGGCGCTGCGGCCATCAACGCCAAAGAGACCATGGGCGCCTCCATGCTGCTGGGCTTTCCCGACTGGATCGTGTTCACCAGCATGTGCATCCCCTTTGGGATCACCGCTTTCATCGCCGCGATGCAAGCCCTCTCCAAATTTGATAACAACGATAAGGCCTCGTCATGACCCCGATCACTTTGGCTTTGCTGATTTTCGGCATCATGCTTTTTCTCATGGTGGTGCGTGTGCCCATCGCTGGCGCCATGTTCCTGGCCGGTGCTGCCGGTTTCATCTTGCAGACCGGCGTATCGCCTTTCCTGAACTTTCTGAACAATCTGGCTTTTGCCCGGCTGGCCAACTACGACCTGTCGGTGATCCCGCTGTTCATTTTGATGGGCCACTTTGCCACGCAAGGCGGCATCAGCAAGGCCTTGTTCCAGTTCGCGGCGGCCGTCATGGGCCGCTTCAAGGGCGGTTTGGCCATGGGTGCCGTGCTCGCTTGCGGCGCTTTCGGGGCCATCTGCGGCTCGTCCGTGGCCACGGCCGCCACCATCACCGGTGTGGCTTTGCCCGAGATGAAACGCCACGGCTATTCGGGCCGCCTGGCCACCGGCACACTGGCTGCGGGCGGTACATTGGGCATCCTGATCCCGCCATCCGTGCCGCTGGTGATCTATGCCATCCTGACCGAGCAGAACATCGCCAAGCTGTTTGCCGCCGCCATGATGCCCGGCATCATCGCCATGGTCGGCTACATGATCGCCATCGCCATCTATGTGCGCGTAGTGCCCGGCCAAGCCCCCGAAACCGAAGAAGTTGAAAAACTGACCTTCGAGTCGCTCAAGGGCATCTTGCCGATTGCCACCATCTTCGTGATCGTGTTTGGCGGCATCTATGCCGGTTACTTCACGCCCACCGAAGGTGCCGCAGTCGGTGCTTCGTCCACCTTCGTGGCCGCCTTGCTCAAGCGCGAGCTGACCTGGAGCAAATTCCTCGAATGCTTCCATGCCACCGCCATCAGCTCGGCCATGATCTTCATGATCTTCATGGGCGCAGACGTCATGAACGCTTCTTTGGCCCGCACCCAGGTGCCCGGCCAGTTGGCTGAACTGGTCGTGTCGATGAACCTGGCACCGTTGATGGTGGTCTCGGGCATCTTGCTGTTGTACGTGGTACTGGGCGCGGTGATGGACGAGTTGTCCATGCTGCTGCTGACCATCCCGATCTTCTTCCCGATCATCATGAAGCTCGACTTCGGCATGACGCCCGAGCACACCGCGATCTGGTTCGGCATCATGGTGCTGATGACCGTGGGCTTTGGCATGCTGGCGCCGCCAGTGGGTCTGAACGTGTATGTGGTCAACGGCATGGCCAAAGACGTGCCGCTGAGCGAGAGCTACAGAGGCATCATGCCTTTCCTGATCAGCGACACCCTGCGCACCTTGCTGCTGCTGTTCTTTCCCGGCATCTCGCTGTTCCTGATCCAGTACCTCACTTGATCTGACGCACAAAGCAGCACCAAGCCTCCACGGTTCATGACCCTGGAGGCTTTTTCATGCCCCCAAGTGGTTAGACTCTGCCTGAACACTTCAGCCACACACCCTTTGAGCCCCCATGATGTTTGACCGCACCATTCGACACTGCCGACAATGCGGCGCCCCGGTAACGCGGCGCCTGCCCGATGATGGTGACACCAAAGAACGCGCCATTTGCACGGTTTGCCACACCGTCCATTACGAAAACCCGCTCAATGTGGTGGGCACCGTGCCGTGGCTGGGCGACAAGGTCTTGCTGTGCAAACGCAACATCGAACCGCGCAAAGGCAAATGGACCTTGCCTGCTGGCTTCATGGAACTGGGTGAATCCACCTCACAGGGCGCTGCCCGCGAAACCACCGAAGAAGCCGGTGCCCAGTTCATCGTGGAAGACCTGTTCACGGTGATGAGCGTGCCACGTGTGGGTCAGGTGCATTTGTATTACCGCGCCCGCCTGACCAGCGACCAGTTCGATCCCGGCCACGAAACGATGGAAGCGCGGTTGTTCAGCGAATCCGAGATTCCCTGGGATGAACTGGCGTTCCGCACCGTGCGAGAAACACTGGCGCATTACTTTGCGGACCGCGCACGCGGTGCATTCGGCACGCACGCTTTCGACATCGAATAAAAAAATCGCCCGATTTGAAAATTTCCCTGCCCACGCTCTCATAATGAAGCCGTTCACTTCATTTTTTGACATTGAAAAGGCTTAGCATGATCAAGTCCATCTCCGCCCTCCTGACCAGCCTCTTGGCCGCTGTGGCCATGGCCCAAACGGCAGCGCCTGCGCCAGCCGCGACACCCGCTGTTGTGCCTGCCGTGACGGCCGCTCCTGCAGCAGCTCCCGCAGCCAAAGCCGAAGCCCCCGCCAAAGCAAAACACGCCAAAAAAGCCGACAAAAAGGCTGACAAGAAAGCCGCCAAAAAACACAAGAAGAGCAAAAAGAAAAACAAGAAGTGATCGCCAAAGCGATCGCTGACCAAGCCAGGCGCTGACAGCGCCAGCTCAGGAAAAAGCCACCGCAAGGTGGCTTTTTGCATGGCGACAGTCCGTACCCTGTCAAACGTCGATGGCTGCGGCCGACCCCGCCAGCTTGCGCAGCTCGAACTTCTGGATCTTGCCGGTGCTGGTCTTGGGCAACTCGCCAAACACCACCGCACGCGGCACCTTGAAACCGGCCAGGTGCTGCTTGCAATGCGCCACGATGTCCTCGGGCGTAACCTGGGCGTCCGCCTTCAGTTCCACAAAAGCGCAAGGGGTCTCACCCCAACGCGCATCGGGCTTGGCCACCACGGCCGCGGCCAGCACGGCGGGGTGGCGGTACAGCACGTCTTCGACCTCGATCGACGAAATGTTCTCGCCGCCCGAGATGATGATGTCCTTGCTGCGGTCCTTGATCTTGATGTAGCCATCGGGGTACTGCACGGCCAGGTCACCGCTGTGGAACCATCCGCCCGCAAAAGCCTCTTGCGTGGCCTTGGGGTTCTTCAAGTAACCCTTCATGGCGATGTTGCCGCGGAACATGATCTCGCCCATGGTCTCGCCGTCTTGCGGCACGGGCTGCAGGGTCTCGGGGTTGAGCACGCGCACATCGCGCTCCAGGTGGTAACGCACCCCCTGACGGGCGTTCAGGCGGGCACGCTCACCAATGTCGAGCGCATTCCAGTCTTCATGCTTGGCGCAGACCGTGGCCGGGCCATACACCTCGGTCAAACCGTACACATGGGTCAAATCAAAGCCCATTGCCTCCATGCCTTCGATCATCGAAGCCGGTGGCGCAGCACCGGCCACCATGGCCTTCACACCGGCAGGCACGCCCACTTTCATGTCGGCCGGTGCATTGACCAATAGGCCATGCACGATGGGCGCGCCGCAGTAATGGGTCACGCCATGGTTACGGATGGCATCAAAAATGGCTTGGGGTTCAACACGGCGCAAGCAGACGTTGACGGCGGCCCGCGCTGCCAAGGTCCAGGGGAAACACCAACCATTGCAGTGGAACATGGGCAGCGTCCACAAATACGCTGCGTGCTTGGGCATGTCCCATTCCAAAATATTGGAAATCGCATTCGTCGCCGCGCCCCGGTGGTGGTACACCACGCCCTTGGGGTTGCCGGTGGTGCCGCTGGTGTAATTCAAGGCAATCGCGTCCCATTCATCGGCAGGCAAGCTCCACGCAAACTGGGCATCGCCACTGGCCACAAATGCCTCATAGGTCACAGCGCCCAGCTTTTCACTGGCCCCGGTGTACAACGCATCCTCCACATCGATCACCAGCAAAGGAGTTTTGGCCTGACGCAGCGCCAGCGCCTTTTTCAGGGTGCCCGAAAACTCGGGGTCCACGATCACCGCCTTGGCTTCGCCGTGGTCAAGCATGAAGGCGATGGTCTCGGGGTCCAGACGGGTGTTCAAGGCATTGAGCACCGCCCCGGCCATCGGGATGCCGAAGTGCGCCTCCACCATGGGCGGCGTGTTGGGCAGCATCACGGCCACCGTGTCGTTCTTGCCAATGCCCGCCTGCGCCAGTGCGCTGGCCAGTTGGCGGCTGCGGCGGTAGGTGGTGGCCCAGTCCTGGCGCAAATCGCCGTGCACGATGGCCAAACGGGTGGGGTACACCTCGGCCGTGCGCTCGATGAAGCTCAAGGGCGACATGGGGGCGTGGTTGGCGGGGGTCTGGGGCAAATCCAGGTCGTAAATGGAGGTCATGACTATTCCTGTGGCGATCAATGGGCTGATTGGACCCCGTTTGCCTGACCCGAGGCTGAAACCCCATGAGGGCCATCCCGCAGGTGCGGTCCGCTTATCGGCGAAAATAGCCCGATGGCCATCCCCCAGTCTTTCATCCAGGAGTTGCTGTCCCGCGTCGACGTGGTCGAGGTCGTGGGCAAATACGTGCAGCTCAAGAAAGGCGGCGCCAACTTCATGGGCCTGTGCCCCTTCCACGGCGAAAAATCCCCCAGCTTCAGCGTCAGCCCCACCAAGCAGTTTTTCCACTGCTTTGGCTGCGGCAAAAACGGCAACGCCATCGGCTTTCTGATGGAGCATGCGGGTATGACTTTCATCGAAGCGGTGAAGGACCTGGCCCAGCAAACCGGCATGGTGGTGCCTGAAGAACAGCAGTCACCCGAAGACCGCGCCCGCGCCGCTGCCGCCAAAGCCAAACAAGACAGCCTGAGCGATGTGCTGGAAAAAGCCGGTCAGGCCTACCGCGAGCAGCTCAAAATCACCCCGCATGCCATTGACTACCTCAAGGGCCGGGGCCTGTCGGGCCTGATCGCCAAGCGCTTTGGCCTGGGCTACGCGCCCGAGGGCTGGCGCAGCCTGGCCAGCGTCTTCCCCAAATACGACGACCCCCTGCTGGCCGAAAGTGGCCTGGTCATCGTCAACGAAGAAGACGACAAGCGCTACGACCGTTTTCGGGACCGCATCATGTTCCCGATCCGCAACATCAAAGGCGAATGCATCGGCTTTGGTGGGCGGGTGATCGGCAACGGCACGCCCAAATATTTGAACTCGCCCGAAACCCCGGTCTTTCACAAAGGCCGCGAGCTGTATGGCCTCTACGAAGCCCGCGAAGCCCTGCACAGCGCCGGCTACGTGCTGGTGACCGAAGGCTATATGGACGTGGTGGCCCTGGCCCAGCTGGGCTTTGCCAACGCCGTGGCCACGCTGGGCACGGCCTGCACGCCGGACCATGTGCAAAAGCTGTTTCGCTTCACCGACGCGGTGGTCTTCAGCTTTGACGGTGACAGCGCAGGCCGCCGCGCCGCCCGCAAGGCGCTCGACGGCGCCCTGCCCTACGCCACCGATGTGCGCAGCATCAAATTCCTGTTTTTGCCCGCCGAGCATGACCCCGACAGCTATGTGCGCGAGTTCGGCCAGGACGCCTTTGCCGAGCAGATCAAGCAAGCCATGCCGCTGTCGCGCTTTCTCATTGAGGCGGCCAGTGCAGACTGCGACCTGCAAAGCGCCGAAGGCCGAGCCCGTTTGTCTAGCCAAGCCCGCCCGCTGTGGCAACTTCTGCCCGAAGGCGCGCTCAAGCAGCAACTGCTGTCAGAGCTGGCGCAACTCATTCAGCTGGAGACCGCGGGGCTCGAAAAACTCTGGGGCCAACAAGCCGCCACCGACCAGCGCTTTGCGCCCGGGGCGCGCAGCGCTGCAGCCCCAGCACCTGCAGCGGCCCATGCCGCTTTCAGTCAGGCGGCCAGCACAGGACACGACGAATACCCGCACTTTGAACCTCACTACGGCGAGCCACCCGCATGGTCGGGCAACACCGGTTTCACGCAGTCGAGCGGCAGCAACTGGAAAAGCAAGAACCCCAACTGGACGCCGAACTGGAAAGGTGGCAACAGCCGCTTCAAGCGCGATCACCCCCCCCCCTACACGGGTCCGCGCACCATCCCAGCCAGCCGTGCCGACCATGCGGCCCGCCTGCTGCTGGGCAATATGGCGCTGTGGGAAACACTGGCCGGAGAGGACCACGCCATGCTGTGCGCCCTGCCCGAGCCGCACGGCACCTTGTTCGCCTGGCTGGAGTCGCAGTTCCATGAACACGGCGCCCTGGGCTGGTCTGCGCTGCAAAGCGAGATGCAAGGCCAGGCCTTTGCCGATGACGCCAAGCGCTGGATGGCCCAGGACAATCTGAGCACCGTGGCGGGGCAAGAAGACGCCACTCCGCCTGAGCCGCAAGAAGCCCGGCAAGAGCTGCGCAGGCTGCTCAACATGATGTTGATCGACCGCTTGAAGCAGCTCGAAACCGAAGCCCTCGTGCAAGCCAGCTCAGGCCAGGACCCCGACGCCCAGCAGCGCTGGCGCAGCCTGCACGAGCGGCGCAAAGAACTGATGGCGGCATCGGCGATCACCAGCGCGCAGTGATCTGGTCATCGCGAGCGAAGCGCGGCGATCCAGTGCGTGAACGAGCCTACAACCACAGCTCGCCGGACTTTGACGCTTACTTGCCAACCAGCTGATTGAGCCTGTCAGCCTCAAAGTTTTCGTGTGTGGCGGCATCGCGTGGCAAATGCACTTGCTGGTGCTCGCACAGCTGCTCCAGTGCTTTCCAGATCATGGCGATCTGGTGCTCCTGACCGGCGGCGTTGTCGATCAGGCCGCGCATGGCCTGGCTCAGCGGGTCGTCGTTTTGCGTCACGCCGTAAGCCGAAAAGCCCATTTTGGAGGCCACTTCTTCGCGCTTGGCATCTTGTTCGGCCTGGATGATCCGGGCCGGGTTGCCCACCGCTGTGGCCCCTGCAGGCACAGGCTTGGTCACCACCGCGTTGGAGCCGACCTTGGCGCCATCGCCCACGGTGAAGCCGCCCAGCACTTTGGCGCCAGCGCCGATCACCACATTGCGGCCCAGCGTAGGGTGGCGCTTGGCCCCTTTGTAAAGCGATGTGCCGCCCAGCGTGACGCCGTGGTAAATCGTGCAGCCCTCGCCGATCTCGGCGGTCTCGCCAATCACGATGCCCATGCCGTGGTCAAAAAACACGCACTCGCCAATCTGGGCACCCGGATGGATCTCGATGCCCGTCAGCCAACGCGACATGTGCGAGATGAAGCGCCCCAGCCACTTGAAGCCATGGTTCCAGCACCAATGCGCCCGGCGGTGCAACACCAAAGCGTGCAAACCCGGGTAGCAGGTCAAGACCTCCCAAGCGGTGCGGGCCGCAGGGTCTCGGTCAAGAATGCACTGGATGTCGGAGCGTAGGCGTAAAAACATGCTTGTAGTCTATCGCTTGGCTTGCGCCGTCTGGATCATGGCCTTGGCCACCCCACGCAGGATGTGGATTTCTTCGGGGCTCAAATCGGCACGGTTGAACAACTGGTTCAAACGGGGCATCAGTTTTTTGGGCGCGGCCGGGTCCAAAAAGCCGATGTCGGTCAGCGCCTGCTCCCAATGGCCCAGCATGCCAGCAAGCTGCTGCGCATCGGCCCTGTCTGCCGGTTCGATCACGTCTTGCACCGGAAAGCCGCCCAAAGCCACCCGCCAGTCGTAGGCGATCACCTGGATGGCAGAGCCCAGATTGAGCGAGCCAAACTGCGGATTCGTCGGGATCGACAAGGCGACGTTGCAGCGGTAAACGTCCTCGTTTTTCATGCCAAAGCGCTCGGAGCCGAACAAGAAGGCCACGCATTGCTCGGGTGCGCCAGGCTGGGTCAGCTCGGCAAAATGCTCGCGCGGCGAACGGGTTGGCGGGCCAAAATCGCGCGGGGTCATGGCGGTGGCGCACAGGTGGGTAACGCCCTCCAGAGCGTCGTCCAGCGTCTCCACCACGCGGGCTTTGGCCAGCACATCGTTGGCCCCACTGGCGCGCTGGATGGTTTCTTCCTTGCGCAGCACGTTGGCCCAGCGCGGCTTGACCAGCACCAGGTCGTCAAAGCCCATGACCTTCATGGCCCGGGCGGCCGCCCCCACGTTGCCGGCATGGCTGGTTTCTATCAGGATGAATCGCGTTTTCATGCCCCGATTGTCCATGCAAGACCTGCTGCCCCCGGGACAAACCGCCCCATCTGGCGCAAAAGTGCGCCACAAAAGCCCAATTTCGTGGGAAAATCTCGGCTTCGCCTGCGTGATCGTGCGTGGGCCCATCCCGTTCTTCACACAATTCATGTCGTCCAATCTCCACCCCATGCTCAACGTGGCCGTCAAGGCTGCGCGCGCCGCTGGCGCCATCATCAACCGCGCCGCGCTCGACGTTGAAGCGGTCCGTATCTCGCAAAAACAGGTCAACGACTTCGTCACAGAGATCGACCATGCCAGCGAAAAAGTCATCATCGACACCTTGTTGACCGCCTACCCTGACCACGGCATCCTGGCCGAAGAGTCGGGCAGCCAGCATGGCAACCCCCACGCTGACCACATCTGGATCATCGACCCCCTGGACGGCACGACCAACTTCATTCACGGCTTCCCCGTTTATTGCGTGAGCATTGCCCTGCAAGTGCGCGGCAAGATCGAACAAGCCGTCATTTACGACCCCACCCGCAACGACCTGTTCACCGCCACCAAAGGCCGTGGCGCGTTCATGAACGACCGCCGCCTGCGCGTGAGCAAGCGCATTCGCCTGCAGGAATGCATCATCTCCACCGGTTTCCCCTTCCGCAAGGGCGATAACTTCAACCAGTACCTGCGCATGATGGGCGACGTGATGCAACGCACCGCAGGCCTGCGCCGCCCAGGTTCCGCCGCCCTTGACCTCGCCTATGTGGCTGCTGGTTTCACCGATGGTTTCTTTGAAACTGGCCTCTCGCCTTGGGACGTGGCTGCAGGATCGCTGCTGGTCACCGAAGCCGGTGGCCTGATCGGCAACTTCACGGGCGAGTCCGACTTCCTGGAACAAAAGGAATGCCTGGCCGGTGCGCCCCGCATTTACGGCCAGCTGGTCAGCATCCTGGGCAAGTTCAGCAAATTCGCCAGCGCGGGCGACAAGGCCTCTGTGCGCAGCGCCGTCGAGACGCTGAGCCGTGAACGCGCCTCGGACCGCGATGAACCCGAAGCCGAGGCCGCTGCCGACGCCGCCGAAGGTTCCGAACAACCCAAAGACGCGCCCTTTTAAGCCATGTCAGCGCTCGACCTGAGTGCCCACACCCCCATGATGGCCCAGTACCTGGCCATCAAGGCGGAGTTCCCTGACACGCTGGTGTTCTACCGCATGGGTGACTTTTACGAGTTGTTCTTTGCCGACGCCGAAAAAGCCGCTGGCCTGCTCGACATCACCTTGACGCGGCGCGGCCAGTCGGCCGGACAGCCGGTGGTCATGGCGGGCGTGCCCTTCCATTCGGTGGAAACCTACTTGGCCCGGCTGATCAAGCTGGGCGAATCGGTGGCCCTGTGCGAGCAGGTGGGCGACGTGGCCACAGCCAAAGGCCCGGTTGAGCGCAAAGTGGTGCGCGTGGTCACCCCCGGCACGCTCACGGACACCGAGCTGCTGCCCGACAAAAGCGAAGCCATTTTGCTGGCCGTGCACCAGGCCCCCAAAAACCGCTGCGGCCTGGCCTGGCTGAGCGTCACGCAAGGCGTGGTGCACCTGGCCGAATGCGCACAAGACGAGCTGGCCGACTGGGTGGACCGCATCAGCCCCAGCGAACTGCTGGCCAGCGCGGGCATGACGCCCACGTTTGAGCAAAAGCTGCGCGCCCTCAAGACCGGCGGGCGCGGCAGCTGGGCCCTGGCCCTGCGGCCTGATTTTCAATTTGACGCGGGCTTGGGCCAACGCAAACTGCTCGAACAACTGCAAGCCGCATCGCTGGCCGCCTGGAGCGCCGAGGCGCTGGCCGACGCCCACTCCGCCGCCGCCGCCCTGCTGACCTATGCCGAGCACACCCAGGGCCGCAGCCTGCCGCATGTGCAGCGGGTGCAGGTGCAGCGCTCGGACGCGCTGATTGACCTGCCCGCCAGCACCCGCCGCAACCTGGAGCTGACGCAAACCCTGCGTGGCGAAAGCGCGGCCAACTCACCCACCTTGTTTGCCCTGCTCGACACCTGCATGACCGGCATGGGCAGCCGCCTGCTCAGAAACTGGCTGCTCAGCCCACCGCGTGACCGGCAAGCCGCCATCGACCGCTTGCAAGCCCAGGCCGTGTTGCGCGGCGAGAGCGGCGCAGGCCCCTGGAGCAGCCTGCGCGAACAACTCAAAGGCGCGAGCGATGTGGAGCGCATCACCGCCCGCACCGCGCTGCGCCAGGTGCGCCCGCGTGAGCTGGTGGCTCTGCGCCATGCGCTGGCGCGTGCGGCTTCGCTGTCCACGCAATTGCAAGCGTTGAGCCCTGAGCCCGGCACCTTGCTGGCCGGCATGGCCCGCTGGCTCACGCCCCCCACGAATTGCGCCGAGCTGCTGCAAATGGCCCTGCTCGAAGAGCCCGCCGCGCTGGTGCGCGATGGCGGAGTGATCGCAGACGGCCTGGACGCCGAACTGGACGAGCTGCGCAACATCCAAACCAACTGCGATGCCTTCTTGCTCGACCTGGAAACCCGCGAAAAAGAACGCACCGGCATCGCCAACCTGCGGGTGCAGTTCAACAAGGTGCATGGCTTTTACATCGAAGTCACGCAAGGCCAGCTCGACAAGGTGCCTGACGACTACCGCCGCCGCCAGACCCTGAAAAACGCCGAGCGTTTCATCACGCCCGAGCTGAAAACCTTTGAAGACAAGGCCTTGTCGGCGCAAGAGCGGGCTCTGGCCCGCGAAAAATGGCTTTATGAAGGCCTGCTCGACCAGCTGCAGCCCTATGTGCCCGCGCTCACCGCTTTGGCGCAGGCCATGGCCTCGCTCGACGTGCTGTGCGCCCTGACCGAGCGTTCGCTCACCCTGAATTGGTGCGCGCCCGAATTTGCCAAAGAGCCCTGCATCGACATACGCCAGGGTCGCCACCCGGTGGTCGAGGCGCGTCTGGCAGAAATGTCGGGGGCCAGCTTCATCGCCAACGACACGGTGCTGGGCCCGCGCCAGCGTTTGCAGATCATCACCGGGCCCAACATGGGCGGTAAATCGACCTACATGCGCCAGGTGGCACTGATCGTGCTTTTGGCCAGCATCGGCAGCCATGTGCCCGCCAGCCGCTGCCGACTCGGTCCGATTGACGCCATCCACACCCGGATCGGTGCGGCCGACGACCTGGCCAACGCCCAATCGACCTTCATGCTGGAGATGACCGAAGCCGCGCAAATTTTGCACAGCGCCACGCCCCACAGCCTGGTGCTGATGGACGAGATCGGGCGCGGCACCTCCACCTTTGACGGCTTGGCCCTGGCCAGCGGCATCGCCACGCACCTGCACAACAAGACGCAGGCCTTTGCGCTGTTTGCCACGCACTACTTTGAGCTGACCGAGTTCCCGGCCACGCACACCGCCGCTGTGAACATGCATGTGAGCGCGGCCGAATCGGGCGCGTCCATCGTGTTCTTGCACGAGCTGCAACCCGGCCCCGCCAGCAAAAGCTATGGCGTGCAGGTGGCACGCCTGGCGGGCATGCCTGCGGCTGTGCTCAACCACGCCCGCCACGCGCTGAGCGCCCTCGAAGCCGGTGCCACCGAAAGCCGCCAACAAGTCGACCTGTTTGCCGCGCCACCCGAGGCCGAAGCCACAGGCCCCTCACCTGTGGAAGCGGCGCTGGCCCAGATCAACCCCGATGCGCTCAGCCCCCGCGAAGCGCTCGACGCCCTGTATGCCTTGCAGCGCCTGTTGCCCAAAAATTAACGAAGAGTTGAAGTCATGACTTATTGCGTTGCCGTCAAAACCCGCGCCGGTTTGGTGTTCCTGTCCGATTCACGCACCAATGCGGGGCTCGACCAGATCAGCACCTTCCGCAAAATGATCGTCTATGAAAAAGCAGGCGACCGCTTCATGACGCTGCTGTCGGCGGGCAACCTGAGCATTTCGCAATCGGTGCGCGAAGTGCTGCAGATCGAAAAACTGGTCGAACCCGGCCAGGACGAGCCGCTGACCATCTGGAACGCCAAAAGCATGTTCGACGCCACCCGCGTGCTGGGTGCGGCCGTGCGCCGCGTGTACGAGCGTGACGCTGCCGCCCTGCGCGCCTCGGGGGTGGAGTTCAACGTGTCCATGATCTTCGGCGGCCAGATCGGCGGCGAAGGCATGCGCCTGTTCCAGGTCTATTCGCCCGGCAACTTCATCGAAGCCACCGACGAAACGCCCTACTTCCAAATCGGCGAATCCAAATACGGCAAACCGGTGCTGGACCGCGTCATCACCCCCGACACCCCGCTGGACGAAGCGGCCAAGTGCGCCCTGGTGTCGATGGACTCGACCCTCAAATCCAACCTGTCGGTCGGCCTGCCGCTGGACATGGTGGTCTACAAAGCAGGCAGCCTGCAAACCGACCGCATCATGTGCATCGACGAGCACAACCCTTACTTTCAGATGCTGCGCAGCAGCTGGGGCGACAAGCTGCGCCAGATGTTCGACAGCATCGAAGACCCGATGTGGCACGGCGGCGCGACCGACATCCCGCTCATGGTGCCGCCAGTGCGCAACGCCCTGCTCAAGAAGATCACCACGCCGGAAGAAAAGCTGATCTGATGAGCGCCCGCATCATCTTCTCGCACGGCAACAGCTTTCCGGCCAGCACCTACCGGGTCATGCTCGACAACCTGCGCCAGCGCGGATTTGAAGTCGATGCGGTGGAAATGTATGGACATGACCCCAAGTACCCGGTGACCAACAACTGGCCGCACTTGGTGCAGCAGCTGGCGGACTTTGCGCGTGACCAACAAGGCGATGGCCCACCGGCCTTTTTGGTGGGTCACTCGCTGGGCGGCATCCTGAGCCTCATGTGCGCAGCCCGGCACCCCGAGTTGGCTCGCGGTGTGGTGCTGATCGACTCGCCCGTCATCGGCGGCTGGCGTGCCACCACCTTGGGCTTGGCCAAACGCACCCCGCTGATTGGCTCACTCTCGCCGGGTCGCATCAGCCAAAAACGCCGCAACCACTGGCCCAGTGCCGAAGCGGCGCTGGAGAATTTTCAGCACAAAAAAGCCTTCGCCCGTTGGGACCCACAGGTCTTGCGCGACTACATCGCACACGGCACACACGATGAAGGCGGGCAACGCGTGCTCAGTTTTGACCGCGAGGTGGAAACCGCCATCTACAACAGCCTGCCGCACAAACTCGACAGCCTGCTCAAGCGCCACCCACTCAAATGCCCGGCAGCCTTCATCGGCGGCACGCACTCGGCAGAAATGCGCCAAGCTGGCATGGACTTGACGCAGCAAGTGGTCAAAGGCCGTGTGATGATGCTCGACGGCTCCCACCTGTTCCCGATGGAAAAGCCCCTGGCCACAGCTGCCGCCATTGAAGCGACGCTGCGCAATCTGGGCACTTAACGCTGCTAGCTCATAGAGCACCGCATATTTGCACTGTCAGCCGAGACCCCATATTGGGTCGGTCATCCCGGACTTGATCCGGGATCCATGGCATGCAAGGGAAATGGCCCCCGGGTCTTCGCCCGGGGTGACAAGCTGAGGCCATCGCCCAGGGTGACAAGTGAAAGTCTCTGCCCGAATCACGCCATCCAAAGCCTCAAGCCGCCCAGGTCACCAATCCGCTGTAGCTGGTGCCCAGCACCACCAGACCAAACACGATCCGGTACCAGGCAAACACCTCGAAGCTGTGGCTCGAGATGAACTTGAGCAGCCAACGCACGCACACCCAGGCGCTGATGAACGACACCAGCAGGCCCACGCCAAACATGGGCGCGTCGGCCATGCTCAGCAAGGCGCGCTCTTTGTACAGGCTGTAAGCACCCGCACCGATCAGCGTGGGAATCGCCAGGTAAAAGGAAAAATCGGTCGCGGCCTTGCGCGACAGGCCCAGCAACATGCCGCCGATGATGGTCGCGCCGCTGCGGCTGGTGCCCGGGATCATGGCCAGGCACTGCACTAAGCCCACTTTGAGCGCATCGCGCCCGCGCATGTCCTCCACCTCGTGGATGTGCACTTTGCTGGCCGGGCGCCGCTCGGCCCACAAAATGATGAAGCCGCCCACGATGAAGGTGGTGGCCACCACCCCAGGCGTGAACAAATGCGCCTTGATCGCCTTGCCCAGCAACAGCCCCAAAATCACGGCAGGGACAAAGCCAATGAACACGTTGAAAGCAAAGCGCTGCGCCGCTGCGCTGTGCGGCAAGGCTTTGATGGTCGAACTGATCTTTTGCCAGTACACAATGATCACGGCCAGAATGGCGCCGGTCTGGATGGCGATGTCAAACACCTTGGCCTTGTCATCGTCAAAACCCAGCAGGGAACCGGCCAGGATCAAATGCCCCGTCGACGAAATCGGCAAAAACTCGGTCAGACCTTCGACCAGCCCCATCACGGCGGCTTTGAGCAGCAATAAAGAATCCACAAGTACTCCAGAAATATTCAGTGAATTATCGCTGTTACCCAACGCACGCATGAAGATGGCCAGAGATTCGAGCCAAGACCTGTGGCACAGTGCGGCTCAAACTCTGTCGCTTGAACGTGCCCATGCCATCGATCCAAAAAACCACCCGCCTCGGTGCATTGGCGATCACCGCCGTGTGGCTGGCTGTGGCCGGGGTCTTGTACCTGGTGTTTGATCGCATCGAGCACAAGCGCCAAGCCAGTCTCAAGCCCTATGCGCTCAGTTCGGGTGATCTGGTCATTCCGCGTCAGCGCGATGGGCATTTTCATGTCGAGGGTGAAGTCAATCGCCAAGCCGTCAGGTTTCTGGTGGACACCGGCGCCAGCCATGTCAGCGTGAGCCAAGCGCTGGCCGAGCAAGCCCAATTGCCTGCGGGCCAAGACATCGTGCTCAACACCGCCAATGGCCAGCGCACCGGCCAGCTGGTGCGCAGCGTGCCTGTGCGTGCAGGCCACTTGGTGGTCAATGCAGCCAGCGTCACGGTCGGTCTGAGCGGACTTGAGCCCGAACAAGCCTTGCTGGGCCAGAATTTCCTGAAACACTTCGATGTGGAAATTCGCCGCGATGAGATGGTCCTGCGCCAACGCCCCTGAAAGGCGCAAGATCAGCGGTAGCCGTCACCCCGGTGACCCCAGCCACGACCGGGCCCACCGCCCTCCCGACGTTCGTGCCCCCAATGGCCGCGGTCATGCCCATACCCCCAGCCATAAGCTGGGCCGTACACCTGAGGGGCATAAATCACGCGAGGCGGTGGTGGCGCATAAAACACGGGGGCTTGGGGCATGACCACCATCGGAGCGGGCACCCCCACCTGGGCATAAACCGGGAAATGACCGATGCGCGATGACACACTCACCGATGGCTCGACCACCACAGGATGAGCGCAACCCACCTGAACAAAACCCAGCCCCAGCAAGCCCAACAGAGCCAAGGCTCTTGAAATGGATGGTTTGAATGAAAAACGCATGGCAAAGTACCTCTGATCGCGTTGGCTTTTCTTGAAAGCGGACTCCCTGCTCCTCAAGCGCGCCAGCCCTGCGTTTGGTGGACCCAGGCATCTTCACAATGGTGTCGATTCGTAACGCCAGCCCGCAGGAATGCCCCCTGCCAAGCCCTAAAATCAAGCGCTATGACCGCCCCCACCCACAACGACACGTCTTCTGACCACAAAGTCAGCAACTTCCTGCGCCAGATCATCGAAAACGACCTGGACAAAGGCACCTACGCCAGCCGCCGCTGGGCAGGCAGCCCCGGCGACGCCGCGCACCACGCTGCGGGCCAGCCCGATCCGGCCAAGATCCGCACCCGCTTTCCGCCCGAGCCCAACGGCTACTTGCATGTGGGCCACGCCAAAAGCATCTGCATCAACTTTGGGCTGGCCAAGGAATACGGCGGCGTGTGCCACCTGCGCTTTGACGACACCAACCCCGAAAAAGAAGACACCGAATACGTCAACAGCATCATCGATGCCGTGAAGTGGCTCGGCTTTGACTGGGCCCAACTCGGCCAAGCCGCAGGCTCTGCCGCGCCCTACCAGGCCAGCGACTACTTCGACTTCATGTACCGCGCTGCCGAGGCGCTGATCGAAGCCGGACACGCCTATGTGGACGAGCAAAGCGCAGAAGACATGCGCGCCAACCGGGGCGACTTCGGTAAACCCGGCGTGGACAGCCCGTTCCGCAGCCGCACCGTCGCAGAAAACCTGGCGCGCTTTCGCGAAATGCGCGACGGCCAATTGGCCGACGGCGCTGCCGTGCTGCGCGCCAAGATCGACATGGCTTCGCCCAACATCAACCTGCGCGACCCGGCCATCTACCGCATCCGCCGCGCCACCCACCACCACACGGGCGACAAATGGTGCATCTACCCGATGTACACATTTGCCCACCCCATCGAAGACGCGCTGGAACAAATCACCCACAGCATCTGCACGCTGGAGTTTGAAGACCAGCGCCCGTTTTACGACTGGCTGATGGAGCGCTTGTGTGAGTGCAAATTGCTGGCCGCGCCCAGCCCCAAACAATACGAATTTGCCCGCCTGAACCTGACCTATGTGATCACCAGCAAACGCAAGCTGGCGCAACTGGTCAATGAAGGCAAAGTCAACGGCTGGGACGACCCGCGCATGCCAACAATAGTGGGCCTGCGCCGCCGGGGCTACACGCCCGAGAGCCTGCGCCTGTTTGCCGACCGCATTGGCGTGACCAAGAGCGACAGCTGGATCGACTACAGCACGCTCGAAGGCTGCCTGCGCGAAGACCTGGAAAACAAAGCCCACCGCGGCATGGCCGTGCTCGACCCCGTCAAGCTGGTGATGACCAACTGGTCCGAGGCCTTTGGCAGCGACGGCTACACCGAGGCCTGCACCCAACCCGCCCTGCCGCACAGCGCGGTGGCCGAGGGTCAAAGACCACCCGCCGACCGTGTTTTCAAGATTGGCAAAGAAGTGTGGATCGAGCGCGAAGACTTTGAAGAAGTGCCGCCCAAGGGCTACAAGCGCTTGTTCCCCGGCAACGTGGTGCGCCTGAAAGGCGGCTACGTGATCGAATGCACAGGCTGCGCACGCGACGCGGCGGGACGTGTCACAGAAGTGCACGCCAAAGTGATCCCCGGCACCAAGAGCGGCACGCCCGGCGCCGACAGCGTCAAAGCCAAAGCCGCCATCACCTGGGTGAGCGTGGCCGACGGCGTGAAGGCCGAAGTGCGCCTCTACGACCGCCTGTTTGCCGAAGCGCATCCTGATGCGGGTGGCAAGGATTTCTTGCAGTCACTCAATCCGGACAGCCTGAAAGCGGTCACAGCGTATGTGGAGCCATCACTGGCCTCCGCGCAGCCGGATCAGAAGTTCCAGTTTGAGCGCTTTGGGTACTTTGTGGCGGACCGTCTGGACCACCAGGCGGGCAAACCAGTATTCAACAAGGTGACTGGACTGAAAGACAACTGGGCCAAGTAAGTCCACGCGACGTTGCCCATGCACATCACCACCCTCCCCGCCCTGCGCCAGCTCTACGGCCCTGCCCGTGAGCGTTCGCTCAAAAAAGAGATCCCGGCGCTCGACGCGCATGCGGTGCAGTTCATTGGCTTATCGCCCTTTGTGGTGCTGGCCAGCAGCGATGCGCACGGGCACATGGACGCGTCGCCTCGCGGGGGAGAGCCGGGCTTCGTCAAGGTGCTGGACGCGCAGACGCTCTTGTTGCCCGATGCGCCTGGCAACAACCGGCTGGACACGCTGGAGAACATCATTGCCACGGGCCGCTTGGGCACTTTGTTCATGGTGCCGGGCTTTGACGAAACTTTGCGCGTGAATGGCCGTGCCGTGCTGTCCACCGACTTGGCCATGTGTGCCGATGCGCGGCGCACGCCTGGGCTGGTGATCCGCCTGACGGTGGACTCGGTGTATCTGCATTGCGCCAAAGCCTTCATGCGCTCCAAGTTGTGGGATGCCTCGCAACAGGCTGACCGGGCGCAACTGCCCAGCATGGCCGAGATGTTGCGCGACCAGATCCGCGCTTTCAAGGGCGAAGAGATCGAGGCCGAAACCCAGGCCCAGATGCTGGAACGCTACCGACAATCGCTTTGAGCGCTGGCTTTACTTTTTCTGCACCGGATTGGCCAACAGCAAGTTGGCCGGATAGGCGCGCATGAACTCGCGGGCTTTGTCCAGCGGGGCGCTCAGCCAAGCGGACCAGGCCCCTTCGTTCAGGATGGCGGGCATGCGTTTTTCGTTGCCGTTTTGGCCGTAGCGGTTCATCAGTGCGTGGCTGTTGGCGTTCACCGTGAGCAAGGTGAAGCTGGTGATGGCTTCGCCGTCTTTGGCCCATTGCTCCCACAGACCGGCCACACCCATGGGTTTGCCGTCCACCCGGGCAATGCGGGTGGGCACGGCTTTGCCGCTGCGCCAGTCGTCTTCAAAAAAAGCCTGCATCGGGATGATGCAGCGTTGACCTTGGAGCCAGGTCTCGCGTGTGGGCGTGGCGGTGCTCATGGTTTCGTAACGGGTCACGGCCAGTTTGGTCGAACGCAGTTTGGCGTCCGACGTGGACTTGACCCAGGTGGGCACCAGACCGAACTGGCCTTGGGCCAGCTCCAGCACCACAGGCGGTGCCGCTTCGCCGGGCGCAGCGGGGGCCTCGGTGTGCGCCTTGCGGATGAAAAAGCCCTGTTTGCGTGGCCAGACTTCTTTGTCCAGCAGTGTTTCAGGGGCCGGAACGCCAAAGGCTTCGGCATACAGGTCGGCGCTTTTCAGGCATTCGTATTGGGAACTCATGCAGGGGATGCTAACCGACCTGATACGCTCACGCCCTTGCCCTGCACCTGATGACTTGCCCATGCTGATCCGCTTCAACAAACCCTACGGCGTGCTCAGCCAGTTCACCCCCGAGGGGCGCTGGCAGGGCCTGAAGGACCACATCGACCTGCCCGGCGTGTACGTGGCCGGGCGACTGGATGCCGACAGCGAGGGCTTGCTGCTGCTGACCGACGACGGCCAGCTGCAGGCCCGCATTGCAGACCCGCGCTTCAAGATGGAGAAAACCTATCTGGTGCAGGTCGAAGGCGTGGTGGACGACAAGGCGCTGACCGCACTGGCCCGGGGCGTGATGCTCAATGACGGCCCCACCCTGCCCGCCCGCGCCCAGGCTGTAGAGCCGCCTGCCGATTTGTGGCCGCGCAAGCCGCCCATTCGTGAACGCAAGAACATCCCCACCTCATGGCTGGAGCTGACGATTCGCGAGGGCCGCAACCGCCAGGTGCGCCGCATGACTGCCGCAGTAGGCTTGCCCACCCTGCGGCTGATCCGCATCGCTGTGGGTCCGTATCATCTGCGCGACTTGCCAACAGGCACATGGCAGCAGGTGGAATAGCCTTTCAGACACAATCACGCATCCCTCCAAACCAACCAGGAAAAACCATGTCCGATTTGCTCAAGAAAATGCAATGGCGCTATGCCACCAAAAAAATGGACCCGTCCAAGGTCGTGCCACAAGAGAAGGTGGACCGCATTGTGGAAGCCGCTCGCCTGGCCCCCACATCGAGCGGTTTGCAGCCGTTTGAGGTGATCGTGGTGAGCAACCCCGCCGTGCGCGCCCAGATCCAGCCCAAGGCCTTCAACCAGGCCCAAGTGACTGAAGGCTCGCACCTGCTGGTGTTTGCCGCTTGGGACAACTACACCGCCGAGCGCATCAACACCTACTTTGACTTCACCAACGCCGAGCGCGGCGGCACCAACGAAGGCTGGGAAAACTACCGCAAGATGCTGCTGGCCAATTACCCAGGCCGCGATCCGAAAGTGAACTTCGAGCACGCTGCGCGTCAGGCCTACATTGGCCTGGGTGCTGCGCTGATTTCTGCCGCTTACGAAGAAGTGGACGCCACCCCCATGGAAGGCTTCGAGCCTGCCGCCGTGGACGAGATCCTGGGCCTGGCCGCACGCAATCTGCGCAGCGTGGCCATCGTGCCGCTGGGCTACCGCGCCGAAGGCGACTGGTTGGTGGGCCTGAAAAAAGTGCGCCGCCCACGCGAGCAGTTCGTGACCGAAGTCAAGTGAAGGCCTGACCCGATCACACCGTTGATTTGATCTGCGCAAATGGGGGCCTCGTGCCCCCATTTTTCATGAGCTTTGTGGCTTACCATCAAAGACTTCCCAATCCGGGATGACCACCGAGGATGCACCATGGCCAAAGGCGAACAACGCAGCAACAAAATGGCCAAGAAGCCGAAAAAAGACACGTCCGCACCGAAGACGTTCACCTCGGACCGCCCCATGGCACCGACCACCTTTGTGGCGCCTCGCGGCAAAGTCAAACCTTCCTGACCTCTTGAAGCTTGATGGCCTGGGTCACCGGCCTCTTGAATTTTCGATGACACCGATCCATGAAGACGAGCACCTGCTGGTGCTTGAAAAGCCCAGCGGCCTGCTGTCTGTGCCCGGCCGCGGCCCCGACAAGCAAGACTGCCTGTCCAAACGCGTGCAGGCCATTTACCCCGAAGCCCTGATCGTGCACCGGCTCGACCAGGACACTTCGGGCTTGTTGCTCATGGCGCGTGGCATCGAGGCGCAACGCCGCCTGAGCCGACTGTTTGAAACCCGCCAGGTCAAGAAACGCTATGTGGCCGTGGTGGCCGGGCACCCTGCACAAACGCAGGCCGCACAAGCACCCGACGAAGCAGGCTGGCGCACCATCGACGGCCCCATCTTGCTGGACTGGGAACGCCGCCCCATCCACATCATCCACCCCGACGGCAAAGCCAGCCGCAGCCGCTGGCGCGTGCTGCAAACCGGCGAAAGCGCCACCTTGGTCGAGCTGGAGCCGGTGACCGGCCGCACCCACCAGTTGCGGGTGCACATGCAAAGCATTGGCCACCCCATGCTGGGCGACTCGCTGTATGCCCCGCCAGAGATCAAAGCGCTCAGCCCGCGTTTGATGCTGCACGCACAAGAATTGGCTTTTCCGCACCCCTTCACCGAAGCCGAGATGGCCTTCCAGGTGCCCGCCACATGGTCGGCATCTGCGCCTTATTTGGCCATCTGATCACCTTATGGACATGGCCCCGGGAACGGGCTTGCGACTGGCTACAATTCTCAGGTTCCAGAAAACCCTATTAGGCTATGTTGTTTGATCAAAAATCGCTGTCTTGGACGGCACCAAAGCATTCATATTCACGGATGGTTTGGGCGCTTCAAGTGGCCCTGGGCTTGGCCGGTGCAATGACCGCTCAAGCCGCCCTCTCGCCACAAGACAGCATCAAACAAGCCATTCAGGCCGGTCAATTGGACCAAGCCCTCAAACTCGTCCAGCAAGAGCGCCAAGCCTCCCCCAAGGATGTTCAGCTGCGCTTCTTGGAAGGCGTGATCCAGGCCCAGCAAGGCCAAACCGACAAGGCCATCGAGACGTTCAAGAAACTCACCGAGTCCAACCCTGATTTGTCAGAGGCCTACAACAACCTGGGCGTGCTGTACGCGTCCAAAGGCAAACTCGAAGAGTCCCGCGCCAACCTGGAAAAAGCGCTGCTGACGCACCCCAGCTATGCCGCAGCACACCGGAATCTGTCGGACATCCAAAGCCAGTTGGCCAAACAAACCTATGCCAAAGCCTTGCAAGTGGACAGCAAGGTCAAAAACAACACCCCGCAACTGACCTTGCTCGGCAGCATGGACCCCAGCAAGCGAGCACCGGCCCAAGCCCTTGCACCTGCTACACCGGTTGCTGCTGCACCTGCTGCACCGCCGATGGCACCGACAGCCCCCCAGACACCAGCGCCTGCGCCAGCGCCAGCCACTGATGCAACCAAAGTCGCAGCTGTGGCGCCCGTGGTGGCGCCCCAAAGCGCAACGGCTGCCGCAGCACCGGCAAGCACCAAGCCCATCGCTGCTGCAGCTGTGACGCCAGCGCCTGCTGCGCCTGCAGTGGCTGCCCCTAAGCCTGAGCCCAAGAAAGAAGACGCTCAGCAAAAGCAAGCCAAAGCGGACAGCACCGACATTCGCAATGCCGTTTTGGCCTGGGCCAAGGCCTGGAGCCAAAAGGACATGAACCGTTACCTGGGCGCCTACGCCAGCAGCTTCACGCCGCCCGACAAAATGTCGCGTGCCAAATGGGAAAGCGATCGCCGCACGCGCATCGTCTCCAAAAAAACCATCAGCGTGGACGTGAACAACTTCAAGGTTGAGGCCACGGGCAACAAAGCCACTGCACGCTTCCAGCAAATCTACGAGTCGGACAACTTCAAGGGCAACAGCCACAAGACCCTGGAACTGGTCAAGCAAGGAGACCATTGGCTCATCACACGTGAGACGGTGAATTGAACTTTCCCCGCTTCTCCCATCGACGACGCCATCACAAAAGCCAGGCATCCTGGCACCTGCGTTGGGCTGTGCCCACCTTGTTGGTCGCCACTTTTGGCCTGACCGTCTGGTGGCTGTCTGACCGCGACCATTTGCCAGCCAGTCTGCAAGACAGTTTCAAGGCCCCGCCAGAGCCCATGCGCTGGAAGCTCGAATTCGAACCCAGCGCCACGGCGGCCGTCATCAACGCCAAAGACCCCGAAACCCTGGTGCGCCAGATCTACCAACACCTGGGCGAAGGCGAACGTGCCCAGGCGCTGGACACCGCGCGAGCATTGACCACGCGATTTCCGACATTCCAGCTGGGCCAATTGCTCTATGCGGATTTGCTCAACATCAGCAGCCTGCAACCTGTTGAAAGCGTGGATCTGGACGCCGACACCAAGCCCTCGGCCATGCGCCGGCTTGAAGAATTGGTCATGGAAGCCAAGCGCCGCATGACACGCCCTGCCCCCCAAGCCCTGGAAGGCCAGGTGCCTGCCGCTGTGGCTTTTCTGGCCTCGCAGCAACCTTATCTGGCGGCGGTCGATGCCTCGCGCTCCCGCTTGTATTGGTTTGCCAACCGCACCGGACCGGATGGGCGGCTCAAGCTGGAGCTGCTCAAAGAGACCTATGTCTCGGTGGGCATCAATGGCGTGGGCAAAGTCAAGGAAGGCGATGGCAAAACCCCCATTGGCGTGTATTTCATCCAGAAGAATCTGCCCGGCGCCACACTGCCGGATTTGTTTGGATCGGGTGCGTTGACACTGAATTTTCCGAACGCAGTGGATGCCATGCGCAACAAGACCGGCTCGGGCATCTGGCTGCATGGCACACCCAGCGCCCAGTATTCACGCGCCCCAGAAGCCACGGACGGCTGCGTGGTGCTGGCCAATGCCGAAATGGAAGAACTGCTTCGTTTGCCCGGCTGGCGCATGACGCCGGTGGTGATTGCCGAGAAACTCGACTGGATTCCTTCGGGCCAGGTGCCCACCGTCTACACCCAATTCCAGCCCACACTGGACCAATGGCTGGCCGATCGCCAAAACGGCGACGCTGAAAAGCTCAAGGGCTACTACAGCCAGCGCTTTGAACGCGATGCGCTGGATCTGGACCATTGGTGGCCCAAACTGGTTCAAGGTGTGCAAGGCCCGCGCAAAGCCAAACCGCTCGACATCGTTTCGGTCCTGCACTGGAACGATGGCGAAGAGACCATGGTCGTGACCATGAGCGACCCCAACATCCGGGACAAACGCCAAGCCGTGTACCTGCGCACCTATTGGCAAAAAGAAGCGGGCCTGTGGAAACTGGTCTTTGAAGGTCCGACCTGATCGCCTAGGCCCAGCATCTGCAAGGCACATGAGCCAGGACATCCCGTTTTTCAACGCCCGCATCGCGCCCGATGGTGGCAGCTTTGACGCCTGGCGCGAGCAAACCTTGCTGGACTCGCTGGAACAAGGCGGCCTGACATGGCCCAGCTCTTGCCGCTCGGGCACCTGCCGTACCTGCATCGGCCATTTGGTCTCAGGCCAGGTGCGCTACGAGATGGCCTGGCCGGGCCTGACCGCCGAAGAAAAAGCCGAAGGCTGCGTGCTGCCTTGTGCGGCTTTTCCCCTCAGCGACGTGGTGCTCAAGGACCCTTTTTCGGACTGATCTGCCTCCAGGGCATCACTCGTCGATGCCCAATTCCTGAATTTTGCGGGTGATGGTGTTGCGACCAATGCCCAGCTTTTGAGCCGCTTCGATGCGCCGCCCCCGCGTGGTCGACAAGGCCGCCTGGATCAGGCTGGTTTCGAAACGCCGCGTGAGCACATCCCACACATCGGTGCGCCCGGCATGCAGCAAAGCCAAAGCCTCTTCCTCCAGACCCGATTCCCAAGCACTGCCCGAAGCGGATGCAGCCACACCCACGATGGGGCTGACAGCCGCCGGTGCAGGTGCGCTCGCCGAGTCGGTCCATTCGGCCACAGCAGGCGATGCCAGCGCCGTTGACGGCTCTGGCAAGGTGGTCGCAGGTGCCCCCCCTGCCAAGACCTCAGGCGGCAAATCCTTGAGCTCGATGAGCTGCGCTGGCGCCATCACGGTCAGCCAATGGCAAATGTTCTCCAGCTGGCGCACGTTGCCCGGGAACTGGAATTGCCCGAGCTTGTCCATGGCCGCTTCCGAAATGCGCTTGGGCTCCACGCCCAACTGCTGCGCACTGCGTTGCAGGAAATAACGCGCCAACATCGGCACGTCCTCGCGACGCTCACGCAAGGCGGGCAAACGCAGACGGATCACGTTCAGGCGGTGGAACAAGTCTTCACGGAAGACGCCTTGCTTGACGCGCTCTTCCAGGTCCTGGTGGGTGGCCGCGATCACGCGCACATTGGCCTTCACCGCACTGTGCCCGCCCACACGGTAAAAATGCCCGTCCGACAAGACGCGCAGCAAACGCGTTTGCAGATCAAACGGCATGTCCCCGATTTCATCGAGGAACAAGGTGCCGCCATCGGCTTGCTCAAAGCGCCCGCGCCGCGAAGCCTGTGCACCGGTGAACGCCCCCCGCTCGTGACCGAACAATTCACTCTCCAGCAAATCCTTGGGGATGGCGGCGGTGTTGATGGCCACAAAAGGCTGGTTGGCGCGAGGCGAATGCTTGTGCAGCGCATGGGCCACCAGCTCTTTGCCCGAGCCCGACTCGCCCGTGATGAGCACCGTCACATGGCTTTGTGCCAAACGCCCGATGCCACGGAACACATCCTGCATGGCCGGGGCCTGGCCGAGCATCTCGGGCGCATCGACCATTTTTTCTTCGGCCACGTCCTCGCGCTGGCTTTCATCGACCGCACGGCGGATCAATTCCACCGCCTTGGGCAAATCAAAAGGCTTGGGCAGGTATTCAAAGGCGCCGCTCTGAAACGCCGAGACGGCACTGTCCAAGTCAGAGAACGCCGTCATGATGATGAAGGGCAAACCGGGCATGCGCTGCTTGATGGTGGCCAGCAGGTCCAACCCCGACCCCCCAGGCATGCGGATGTCGCTGACCAACACCTGCGGGCCATCGCGCCCTTCTTCAGAGTCGAGCGCTTTCAGGACCTCGCGGGGGTTGGTGAAACTGCGTGTGGGCAGGCCTTCGCGCAGCAATGCTTTCTCAAGCACAAAGCGGATGGATTGGTCATCGTCTACGATCCAGATCGGCTTCATCTGAGGGGGCTTTCTTTGGTTCAAGGCAACGGAATCAAAATCTTGAAGTCCGTACGACCGGGCTCGCTGTCACACTCGATCATGCCGTGGTGTTGTTGAACAAAGGTTTGCGCCAGCGTCAGCCCCAGGCCTGAACCGCCTTCGCGTCCCGATATGAGCGGGAAGAAAATGCGGTCCTTGATCGAGTCTGGTACACCAGGCCCGTTGTCGATGACATGCAATTCCAGTGCCAGGCGATAACGCTGCTTGCCAAACGTGACTTGCCTCAAGATCCGGCTCTTGAAGGTGATCTGTGCATCGCCTTGCGCGATGCGCTCTGCCAAGGCTTGCGCCGCATTGTGCGAGATGTTGAGCACCGTCTGGATCAACTGCTCGCGGTCGCCCCGGAACTCGGGGATCGAGGTGTCGTAATCGCGCACGACTTTCAAACCCTTGGGGAACTCGGCCAGGATCAAGGACCGGACGCGCTCGCACACCTCGTGGATGTTCACATCCCCCACCACATGTGGACGGCGGTGGGGCGCCAGCAGCCGATCCACCAGCGTTTGCAGGCGGTCGGCCTCATGGATGATGACCTGCGTGTATTCGGTGAGGTCTTTGCTGTCCAGCTCCATCTCGAGCAACTGGGCCGAACCTCGGATACCCCCCAGCGGGTTCTTGATCTCGTGGGCCAGATTGCGGATCAACTCCTTGTTGGCCTGGGCCTGCTCCAACAAACGCTCTTCGCGCTCCTGGCGGGTTTGCTGCTCCACCGGCAGCAGCTCGATGATCACTTCGTCCACGCGGTCCGATGGCGCCACGATCATGTGCACAGGCAAGCTGTCGCCATGGTGCAGGCGCTTGAGCATGGCTTCGTAGCGCAACGCCGCAAACTCGTTGGAGTGCGCGCCCACCAGGGCATGCTTCAAGGGCAGCGGGTCGGCAAAAAAATCGGGCAAATAGGCTCCGGTCAAACTGCGGCGCGACATGCCCATCACGTCTTCGAGTGCCGCATTGACGAAACTGATGCGCCCTTCGCCCTCGATCACGGCGATGGGCGTGGCCAACAAATCAAAAGCCTGAAAACGGGAAACGGGTGAAGACATGGTCTTGCTCAAGGTTTGGCCGCCACGGGGCGACGGGAAAGCTCACGCTGCAAACTGTCGATGTCACGCTGATTGCGTTCAATGGCGGCTTTCAAGGCCAGCACCTTCTCGGGCGCTTGGCCCGTTGGCGCGTCTTTGGACGCTTGCTGCAATTGCAATTGCTGGCGCCTGGCCTGCTCCAGTTCCTGTATCAAGATGGCGCGGGCCTGCACATCGCGTTCACGCTGCGCCGAAGGTGTCTCATCCGTTTTGGTGCGCGCAGCTGGCACCAAAGCCGTGCCGTCATCCGAAGTGGTGCGCACGGCCTGCGCCGCACCGTTGGGGCGCGTGCCTTTGATCACCGTCACGCCAGGCAAGGCAGCCATGCGCACGCAAGCGGCTTTGCCCTGGGGTGCATTGGTGTACTCGTGCCCGCAGCGGTAAATGGCCTCCTGGGCTTGCACCTGCAAGGTCACAGAGCACAACAACAGCCCCAAGCTGCGGCAAAAAAAAGGACGGCTTCGGCCGTCCTTTTTTGCACTGAGCTGTGCAATCCGCATGGTGTGGATTACAGGGAGTAGTACATGTCGTATTCGACAGGAGACACTTCCACGCGGCTGCGGTTGACTTCCTGCATCTTCAATTCGATGTAAGCGTCGATCCACGAGTCGGTGAACACGCCGCCCTTGGTCAGGAAAGCGCGGTCTGCATTGAGAGCTTCCAGCGCCTGGTCCAGGCTGGAGCACACGGTCGGCACCAACTTGTCTTCTTCCGGAGGCAGGTGGTACAGATCCTTTGTGGCTGCTTCGCCGGGGTGGATCTTGTTTTCCACGCCGTCCAGACCCGCCATCAACAGGGCAGCAAAGCCCAGGTAGGGGTTGCACAATGGATCGGGGAAGCGGGCTTCCACGCGGCGGCCCTTGTCGGATGCCACGTTAGGAATGCGGATCGAAGCCGAGCGGTTCTTGGCCGAGTAAGCCAATTTCACAGGGGCTTCGTAGTGAGGAACCAAACGCTTGTAGCTGTTGGTGCCGGGGTTGGTGATCGCGTTCAGGGCGCGAGCGTGCTTGATGATGCCGCCGATGTAGAACAAGGCGAATTCAGACAAGCCAGCGTAGCCATTGCCTGCGAACAGGTTCTTGCCGTCTTTCCAGACCGACTGGTGAACGTGCATGCCGGAGCCGTTGTCGCCAGCGTAAGGCTTGGGCATGAAGGTGGCGGTTTTGCCGTACGCGTTGGCCACATTGTGGATCACGTACTTCTGCATCAGGGTCCAGTCGGCGCGCTCAACCAGGGTCGAGAAACGTGTGCCGATTTCGCACTGACCAGCGCCAGCCACTTCGTGGTGGTGCACTTCGACTGGAATGCCAATCGATTCGAGGATCAGGGACATCTCGCTGCGCATGTCGTGCGTGCTGTCAACCGGAGGCACTGGGAAGTAGCCACCCTTGACGCGGTTGCGGTGACCGCTGTTGCCGTTTTCCATCTTGGTGCCGCTGTTCCATGGGGCTTCGGCTTCGTCGATGGCGTAGAAGGTGTTGTTCGGCTCGGTGCTCCAACGCACGTCGTCGAACAAGAAGAATTCGGGTTCTGGACCGAAGAAGGCGGTGTCGCCCAAGCCAGCTTGCTTGAGGTAAGTCTCGGCGCGCTTGGCGATCGAACGTGGGTCACGCTCGTAGGCTTTGCCATCGGTGGGCTCGATCACGTCGCAGATCAAAACCAAGGTGACTTCTTCGAAGAAAGGATCGATGAAGGCGCTGTTGGCATCGGGGATCAACAACATGTCGGAGGCTTCAATGCCCTTCCAACCAGCAATCGACGAGCCGTCGAAGGCTTGACCGTCTTCGAACTTGCTTTCGTCAAACTGCGACACAGGCGCAGTAATGTGCTGCCACTTGCCACGGGTATCGGTGAAACGGAAGTCAACGAACTTGACTTCGTTCTCTTTCACCATCTTCATCACGTCTGCGACGGTCTTGGCCATCAAATTCTCCTGGTTGGAAAAGGTGTTAAAAATCTACGCTCAGCTTATGCAGTTTCTGTGCCAACTCTGACCCAGGCCCCCACATCCGAACAGCCTTCAATTGTGCCTCTGACTGAGAGGCTTCTGGCCCGGCTGCGCGAAAAAAGCCGCCCAACTTGAACACTAATTTGGTGCAATTATGAACCAAATTGGTGCAATCAAAGGTTTCGCACCAATTCGGGGCCATACGCCAAAGCCAAGCTGTCCAGCGAAGCCCTGAGCTGCACATAGGCCGTCTCGGCCAGCCCAGGCTCGCCTTTGACACCCAGCTCGATGTGACGCCCCCACTGCGGGTGGTCCACACTGGGCAGGCTGAACACCTTGACGCCCGGATGCTGCGCCTCGATGGACTCCATGAATGGCGTGAGCGTGGACTCCATGGCGCCAAAAATGATGACCGACTTTTCCAGCTGTGCGTTTTGCTGGAAGTGCTGCGCATAGCAGCTGTCCAGCACCGATTCGATCATGGGCCAGGCCATCACCGGAAAGCCCGGCACAAAATGCACCGCCCCCCCATGGGCCCCTGCGCACGTGAAACCCGGAATCTTGTTGTACGGGTTGCGGATGATGTCCGCGCCTTGGGGAAAGACCCCCATGTTCAGGCGGTGCACATTGTCAGCGCGGTCAGGCTCGTAGGGCACGCCCTGCTCTTTGGCCGTGTCCTGCATGCGCTCGCGGATCAGGCTTTCCGCCTCGGGGTGCAGCGCCAGGGGCACGCCCAAGGCCTTGCCCGCGCACTGGCGGGTGTGGTCATCGGGTGTGGCGCCAATGCCGCCGCAAGAAAACACCACATCGCCCGAGGCAAAGGCACGGGCCAGTGTGGCGGTGATGCGTTCTGGCGAATCGCCCACGTATTCCACCCAAGTCAAGCTCAGCCCCCGTGCAGCCATCAGCTCAATGACTTTGGGCATGTGCTTGTCCTGGCGTTTGCCGGACATGATTTCATCGCCAATGATGATCAAACCAAATGAAGGCGTCATGTTCAATGCTTTCTGAAAAGGATCAGGGAATGCGGCGCGGATCGACGTCCGTGACGTCGTCGGGCTCCAAGCCCAAACGGGCCGATGCGTGCAAAGGCACAGCAGGCAAGACCTCGTCCACACTGGCCTGCACAGGCTCGTGGCGCAAGGCCTGCAAAGCGGCCAGCGCATAGTGCGCAAACCACAAGGAAGAAAAGGCAAACACCAGCGTGTAAATCCAGATCGCCACCGGCACCAAAATCACAAAAGCGGCTGCAAACAAGGCGCCCGAAGCCCACACCAGGCTGGGCGCTGCGCCCATCAGGCCAGTGATCACGCCGATCGCCAGCAAGCTCATGCGGTGGCGGGCCATCAGCGTGTGGCGCTCATCCTGGCTGGCAAATTCGGCCAACACATCAAAAGCCATCACGCGGTAAGTCAGCCAGCCCCAGACCAGGGCGGGCAACAACATGGCCAAAGGCGGTACCAGCCACAAAGGCAAGGTGAGCAAGAACGCCCCCAGCGCCAACAAGACCGACAACAAGGACCAGCCCACACTGTGCAGAAAACTGGCGCCCTGCTTGCGCTGCATCTGCGGGAAACGTCGCCCCATCACCATGCGGGTCAAGGCGGGCGTCATGAAAAACGACACCGCCAGCAAAGACACGACCACCACCAAAGGCGTGACCGAGAAAATCACCAGCAAGGGCCCCACCACCGTCTTGAGGTTGGCAAAACCCACCCCTTCGAGCCAGCGCCAGACGCCTTCAAGCCAACTGGACGCTTCGAGCCAACGCTGCACCATCAGGACTGCCGCATCCCAGTACATGTAGCCCAAAAAGCCCGAGAGCGCGACCGTCAGGACCAAAGGCAACAAGGACAAGCCGATGACGCGTGGCATCAGGCAATACATGGCGGCACGCCAGAAAGAATCGATCAACAACTTCATGAGGTCAAGCTTATCAGCTCACTGGAGCGCAGCCCATCAGGCCCGGCCCAGCAGCCGCAGCACGCCCAGCCACTGTTGCGCCCAAAAGCCTTGGCCGTAATCGCGGCCTTGCTCGACCTGATCGCGCACGCCCGTGGCGTCGTAGCGCAGCTGAAAGTCGGCTGTGCCAAACAACATGTCCCACCAAGGCAAGAGCACGCCGAAGTTGCAACCGCCCAGGACTTTGCGCCCTTCCAACTCGGACTCGTGGCCAATGCCAATGCTGTGATGCCTGCGGTGAAAGCGCGGGCTGACCCACAAGCGCTCGCCCACGCGCCCGAACCACAGCCGCACATTGGCGTGCTGGAAGTTCTCGCTCAACTGGCTCACGGCCACCACAGCCACAAACTGGCCTGGGCCCACGCCCACCAACATGGCCACAGCGGCCAACAGCAAGCTGGTGATGGCATCGTCCAGCAGGTGGTTGCGGTTGTCGGACCACATGGTCATTTGCCGCTGCGCGTGGTGCAAGGCATGCAAGGCCCACCAAGGCGCCGACTGGTGCTGCGCTCGGTGGATCCAGTAATGCACGAAATCGAAAAACACCAGGTAGATCACAAAGCTGACCATCGCCTGGTCCGTCACGCCGGGCCAGACCTGGTCCAGATGCCAAGTGGGCAAGCCCCAAGTGCGCAAATGGCCCCAGCTGTTTTCAAACCAGTTGTCCAGCGTGAAAAACATCACCAGCTTGAACAAGCCCAAACGGTGTATCAGGGTGTAGAGGATGTCCACCTTGACCGCCCGCGCATCGGCCACCGGCTCCACAGGCCAGCGCTTTTGCAAGGGCCCGATCACTGCCAGCATGACCGCGATCTGCAGCAAACCCACCACCAGCCAGCCCGTGCCTTCGTAGGCGGTCTCCAGCAAATGGCCCTGCCCCAGCGCAAAGCCCACAGGCTGCACCAGGTTCTCAAAAAGCCATTGCTGCAAAAAAGCGAATGCGTCGGTCAAAACGTCCATGGCTTTATTGTCCCGAAACCGCATGCCCCACGAGTTCAAGTGGGTGTTGTGCGATCCAGTCCTTGTACTGCGGGTGCTCGAGCAAGGTGGCAAAGCACAAGCCCCGGGCTTTGAGCCCTGCAATAAGAGGCTCCAGCACCGCAGGCGCCCACGGGTCCTGCCGCGACCAGATGCCCAAATGCGCCATCAGGATGTCTCCTGGACGGATGCGCGCCAAGGCCTTTTGCAAAAGCTGCGCGTTGGGGAATTTGTCGCTGGGCAATTCATCGCCCAGAAAACCCGCATCGGCCCAAGCCACATGCGCATAACCGCACTGGCGGGCCGCCTGCAACAAAGCGGGCGATGTCTTGCCGCCCGGCGCCCTGAACAGCGGCAAGGGCCGCTGCCCGGTCATGTCCTGCAAGCGCTGCGCGGCCTGGCGCAAATTGGCGCAATACTGCGCGGGCGTCCAGCTGAGGTCTTGCCCGGCCTGCGCGCCCGAACTGGGCCGGATCTTGAAACGGCCAGCCTGCGCCCCCTGAAGGTCGGCACGCCAATACGCATGGTCCCAGGTGTGCGAGGCAAAGGCATGGCCTTCGGCCGCCCGCTCGCGCCACCAAGGTGCCCAGTGCTGGCCCAAAGTGCCATCGCCTTGCTGGGTTTTTTCTTGTGCGGCAAAGAAAGTGACCTTGACGTTCTGGCGCTGCAGCACATGCGCCACGAAAGGCGCCACGCCCATGTGGCCCGTGTCAAATGTCAGATAAACCGCTTGGCGGCATGCGGCGGTTTGCGCCGTGGCCACCGTGGTCTGGGCAGCCCACACCAGGGCTGCCAGCGCCCACTTATTGGCGTGGCGCATGGTCCAAAGTCCACACCCCGTGTGGCGACTTGCCCACCGACACCTGCTTGACCACTTTGCGCGAAGCGATGTCCACCACCGTCAGTTTGCGGGCCCAGCGCGAGGCCAACAAAATGAACTTGCCATCGGCCGTGATGTCCATGCAGTCCGGCCCCGAAGGACCCGGGAACTCGGCCACCACCTGCAAGCTGGTGTAGTCGATCTGGCTGATCGTGTTGGCCACGCGGTTGCTCACCAGCACATGCTTGCGGTCCCCCAAAGCACGGAACGCATGCGCGCCCTTGCCCGTGGGCAGCTTCTTGACCAGTCGTGGCTGAGGCCCCGAGATGTCGTACACCTCCACACCGTCGCTGGCGGTCAAGCCCACCAGCAAGAGCTTGTCGTCCGGCGTGCCAAACACATCGGCAGGCATAGGGCCCACGGCGGTGCGCGATTTCACGGTCTGGGTGGCCAAGTCAACGGACAACAGCTCATTGCTGTCCTGAATCGATGCCCACACCGTGGTGCTTTTGCTGTCGATCCACAAATGGCTGGGCGTCTTGCCCGTCTGGATGCGCTTGGTCAACACCGCGTTGTGCCCGTCCCAACGGTAAATGTCCACATGGTTCAAGCGGTTGGCGGCGGTGACAAACCACTTCATGTCGGGCGAAAAGCGCAACTGGTAAGGGTCCAAAATGCCGGTCACTGTGCGCTGAATCTGCGCTGTGCGCGGGTCAATGAAGGTCAGCGAATCGCTCAGGGCATTGGCCACGATGACCGATTTCTCGTCCGGCGTGAGGTACAGGTGGTGCGGCTCTTTGCCTGTGGGGATGCGTTTTTGCTCCGTCCAGCTGACCGGATCGATCACACTGACATTGCCATCCAGCGAATTGAGGACAAAAACCGGAGCCGGTGCACTGGCCCAAGCTGTCCACTGAACAAAACAAAAGGCCAAAGGGGCCAAAGAACGGAAAAATCGAGGGTTGACAATCACGCGACAAGCTTTCTAGTAACTGCTAAGTGTAATCGGCCCTCATGAAAGACCACGGATGCAAGTCATATCTTCCCAAATCATGAACATCCTGGGCACCCGGCTGGAGGTGCAAACCCTCCAGCCAGAAGTGCCCCAGCCGGGACCCACTTTGGTGTTTTTGCACGAGGGCCTGGGCAGCGTGGCCCTTTGGCGCGACTGGCCAGCCCGGCTGTGCGCACGGCTGGGCTGCGCCGGTCTGGTTTACTCGCGCCAGGGCTACGGGCTGTCGGCTATCACGCCCGATGTGCGCGGCCCCTCGCGCACCGAAAACGGCCAACGCCACGGCCGCCTGCTGCCCGACTACATGCACCGCGAAGCCCTGGACGTGCTGCCCGCCTTGCTGCATGCCCTGGGCATCGAGCGCCCGATGCTGATCGGCCATTCGGACGGCGGCACGATTGCCCTCATCCACGCCAGCCAGCACCCGGTGGCCGGCTGCATCGTCATGGCGCCGCATGTGATGGTGGAAGACATCTCGGTACAAGCCATCACCGCCGCCCGCGAAGCCTATGAACACGGCCCACTGCGCCAAAGGCTTGCGCCATTTCATGCCGATGTGGACTGTGCCTTCTGGCAGTGGAACGAGGTCTGGCTCAACCCAGCCTTCCGAGCTTTCGATATCCGAGCCGAGCTGCACAGCATCACCGCGCCCTTGCTGGCCATACAAGGCGAAGACGACCCTTACGGCACGATGGCTCAAATTGACGACATCGTCCGGCATGTGCCTTCAACACGCTTGCTCAAGCTGTCGGACTGCGGGCACTCACCCCACCGCGACCAGCCCGAGGCGGTCGCGCAGGCGGTGCAAACCTTCATCAAAGCGCTGTAGCTTGGACCTTCAGGTCCGACATCACCGCTCAATGAACAAACGTCGGAGCTGAAGCGCCCGACCTGCCGGGCCCTTGTGGGCTTTGCTCAGGCCTTCAGCAAAGCCAGATCATCCTCGCTCAACCAGCGCCATTGCCCCGGCGCCAGATCATTCAAGACCAGGCCACCGATTTGCGAGCGGTGCAAGCCCTCGACACGGTTGCCCACCGCCGCCAGCATGCGTTTGACCTGATGGTATTTGCCTTCGGTCAGGGTCAGCTTCAGGTGCAACTCGCCCACGGCCTCGCAGGCCGCAGCCTTCACAGGCTTGGGGTCGTCGTCCAGCACCACGCCAGACAAGAGCTTGTTCACCATCTCGGGCGTGATCGGGTGCTTGGTGGTCACCTCGTACACCTTGGGCACATGGTGCTTGGGCGAACTCATCTTGTGGATGAATTTGCCGTCGTCGGTCAGCAGCAGCAAGCCGGTGGTGTCTTGGTCCAGGCGTCCCACCGCCTGCACGCCCTGTACCGCCGCCTTTTGCGGACGTTGACGCAAGGGGCCGGGCAGCAAGGTGTAGATGCTCGGCCAGGTCGAGGGTTTTTGCGAGCACTCGGTGCCTGCGGGCTTGTTCAGCAGCACATAGGCATGTTCCTTGAACGGCCAGTCGGTGCCCTGCACATTGAACACCAGGCTTTCGGGCTCAAAGAATTTTCCGGCGTCGGTGATGGTTTCTCCGGCGACCTTCACATGGCCTTGCTGGACCAGTCCGGCACACACGCGCCGCGTGCCAAAGCCCTGGCTGAACAAAATGTCTTCCAGGCGCATGGGTTTGAGGGATTTGGCTTTCATGGGGCATGATTGTCGCCTCGAAATGACCCCAATCTGCAGGAGACCCATGACCATGAGCGCAGCACTCGACACCCTGACCCGCATGCGCGAGACGCTGAATGCCTGCAGACAAGGTCAGGTGAGCCAAAGTGCATTGATTCAGCAATGGCGCCAAGGTGCGACCAGCCTGCCGCTGCCTGAAAAATTTGGCCTGGTGCTGGGCGACCTGCTCGACCGCATGGAAGCCAGCGCCCTCTTCAGCGAAGAAAGCTGCTCCTTCAGCCAAAAGGACTTGCTGGACAGCTTGCAGCTGTGGGCGGACAAAGCCAGCGCCAAGCTACCCGCCGACTGACAAGACACCGTCCAACGACAACGGGCCCCGAAGGGCCCGTTGTCATGTGCAAAGCAGCGGATTACTTCAAAGCCTTGAAGCGCACGCGCTTGGGCTTGGCGCCCTCTTCGCCCAGACGCTTTTTCTTGTCGGCTTCGTACTCCTGGTAGTTGCCGTCAAAGAACACCCACTGGCTGTCGCCTTCGGCGGCCAGGATGTGGGTAGCAATGCGGTCGAGGAACCAACGGTCGTGGCTGATGACCATGACCGAACCGGCAAACTCCAGCAACGCGTCTTCCAGGGCGCGCAGGGTTTCCACGTCCAAGTCGTTCGAGGGTTCGTCCAACAGCAACACGTTGCCGCCTTCAATCAGGGTCTTGGCCAGGTGCAAGCGGCCACGCTCACCGCCCGACAGCATGCCGACCTTCTTTTGCTGGTCGCCGCCGTTGAAGTTGAAGCGGCCGCAATACGCACGGCTGGCCATCTGGAACTTGCCCACGTTGATGATGTCCAGACCGCCCGAGACGTCTTCCCACACGGTTTTGTTGTTGTCCAGGTCGTCGCGGTTCTGGTCCACAAAAGCCATCTTCACGGTCTGGCCGATCTTGACTTCACCGCTGTCAGGCTGCTCGCGGCCCGAGATCAGTTTGAACAAGGTCGACTTACCGGCACCGTTGGGGCCGATGATGCCGACGATGGCGCCCGCAGGCACCTGGAAGCTCAGGTTGTCGATCAGCATGCGGTCGCCAAAGGACTTGCTGACGTTCTTGAACTCGAACACTTCATTGCCCAGACGCTCGGCCACAGGGATGAAGATTTCCTGGGTTTCGTTGCGCTGCTGGTATTCGTAGTCGCTCAGCTCTTCGAAGCGGGCCAGACGGGCCTTGCTCTTGGCCTGACGTCCCTTGGGGTTGGCACGGGCCCACTCCAGTTCCTTTTTCATGGCCTTGGTGCGGGCGTCTTCGGTGCGCTGCTCCTGCTCCAGACGGGCTTCTTTTTGCTCCAGCCAGGTGGAGTAGTTGCCCTTGTACGGAATGCCATGGCCACGGTCGAGTTCCAAAATCCACTCGGCGGCGTTGTCCAGGAAGTAGCGGTCGTGGGTGATGGCCACCACGGTACCCGAAAAACGCTGCAGGAACTGCTCCAGCCAGTCCACCGATTCGGCGTCCAAGTGGTTGGTGGGTTCGTCGAGCAGCAGCATGTCGGGGCGCGACAGCAGCAAGCGGCACAGCGCCACGCGACGCTTTTCACCGCCCGACAAGTTGCCGATCACGGCGTCCCATGGGGGCAGGCGCAGCGCGTCGGCCGCGATTTCGAGTTGGTGGTCAGAGGCGTCGCCTGCGGTGGCGATGATGGCTTCGAGCTTGGCCTGCTCTGCGGCCAGGGCGTCAAAGTCGGCGTCCTCTTCGGCGTAAGCGGCATACACCTCTTCGAGGCGGGCCTGCGCGGCCTTGATCTCGCCCATGCCGTTTTCCACCGATTGGCGCACGGTTTCAGTGGGGTCGAGCTGGGGCTCTTGCGGCAAGTACCCGATCTTCAGGCCAGACATGGGGATGGCTTCGCCTTCGATCTCCTTGTCGATGCCAGCCATGATCTTGAGCAAGGTGGACTTGCCCGAGCCGTTGGTGCCCAGCACGCCGATCTTGGCGCCGGGGAAGAAGGACAGCGAAATGTCTTTGAGAATCTGACGCTTGGGCGGCACGATCTTGCCGACCCGGTTCATAGAGAAAACGTATTGAGCCATGGTGTAACCTGAGTGAAATAGCGCTGGCTTGAGCCGTAGGGGCCAAGCTCAAGACCGCCGACCTGAACACCAGATCGGGGCTGTGCAACCCGACATTATCCCAGCAGAAGGCCCTTGGCGGCCAATCCGGGCACAGACAAGGCCAATCTGCCCCGGAATCGGCTTGCGGAGCCCCTCAGCGCTTGCCAAAAATCGCCGTGCCCACGCGCACCAGGGTGCTGCCCTCCAAAATGGCGGCCTCCATGTCGGCCGACATGCCCATGGACAAGGTGTCCAGCGCCAGCCCCTGTGCCTGCAGGGCTTCGAGCAATTGCCGAGCCTGCCGGTGCACGGCACGCGCCGCCGCAGGCGACTCGGCTGGCTCCGGAATGGTCATCAGGCCACGCAGCTGCAAACGGGGCAAAGCGGCCACGGCCTGGGCCAGGTCGGGCAAGTCCTGCGGGGTCACCCCCGATTTGGTGGCACCGCCATCCACATTCACCTGAATGCACACCTGCAAGGGTGGCAAGTGGGCCGGCCGCTGTTCGGACAAGCGCTGCGCGATCTTCAGGCGGTCGATGCTGTGCACCCAGTCAAAGTGCTCGGCCACCAGGCGGGTCTTGTTGCTCTGGATCGGGCCAATGCAGTGCCACTCCAAAGGCAAGTCGTGCAGCGCGGTGATCTTGTCCAGCGCTTCCTGGATGTAGTTTTCGCCAAAAGCGGTTTGCCCGGCGGCATGCGCAGCGCGCACAGCATCGGCCCCCCAGGTCTTGGACACAGCCAGCAAACGCACGCTGGACTCGGGGCGGCCTGCCGCCTGACACGCGGCCTGGATTTGCGCATGCACCTGCGCCAAATTTTCTGCAATCGAAGCGTTCATGCGCCCAAGCGTACCAAATGCGATGTCGCCCAATACACAGACACCCTGCGGGGTTGGGGCCAGGGCTGCTAAATTAGCGGCCTATCTTTTTCATTCAGAGACAAGTCCATGAGCCAAATCGCCGACAAGACCTACGAACCGACACCCGCCCGCCAAGTGGCTTTTTTGGGCATGGGCGTGATGGGTTACCCCATGGCCGGGCATCTGGCCCGTGCCGGACACCACGTCACAGTCTACAACCGCAGCGCCGCCAAAGCTGCCGCCTGGCTAGCCGAGTGCCCGGGCAACGCCAGCGCCCCCACCCCGCGTGAGGCTGCAGCGAATGCCGACATCGTGTTCGCCTGCGTGGGCAACGACGCCGACCTGCGCAGCGTGGTGTTGGGGCCAGATGGCGCATTCGCGGGCATGAAGCCCGGCGCCATCTTTGTGGACCACACCACCGCATCGGCCGAAGTGGCCCGCGAGCTGTATGCCGAAGCCCAAAAGCAGGGCCTGCATTTTGTGGACGCCCCCGTTTCGGGTGGTCAGGGCGGCGCGCAAAACGGAGTGCTCACCGTCATGTGCGGAGGCGATCAAGCCGCATTTGATAATGTGCGCCCTGCGGCCATGGCTTTTTCTCGCGCCTTCACCTTGCTGGGCGAGTCGGGTGCAGGCCAGCTGGCCAAGATGGTCAACCAGATCTGCATCGCCGGGCTGGTGCAGGGCTTGTCCGAGGCCGTGGCTTTCGGTCAGGCGGCGGGTCTGAACATGCACCAGGTGCTGGATGTGATCGGCAAAGGTGCCGCCCAAAGCTGGCAAATGGACAACCGTGGCAAGACCATGGCGGACGACAAGTTTGACTTCGGCTTTGCCGTGGACTGGATGCGCAAAGACCTGGGCCTGGTGCTGGATGAAGCCAAGCGCAACGGCGCTCGCTTGCCTGTGACCGCGCTGGTGGATCAGTTCTATGCCGATGTGCAAAAAATGGGCGGTGGCCGCTGGGACACCTCCAGCCTGATCCGTCGCTTGCGCTGAGCGTTTGGCGCTGAACCGCGCGCCGCCATAAAAAAACCGCTCCGAGGAGCGGTTTTTTGTGCCCAGCCCAAAATCACTTGGACATGGGCGGCTGGCTCAGGCGCTGGAGTTCGGCTTCGGAGATTTCTTCAAACACGCGCACCACCTTGGCAACACCGCTGACACCACGTGCAATGTCGGTGGCACGCTTGGCCTCACGGGCGGTCACACGCCCCATCAGGTACACGATGCCGCGTTCTGTGACCACTTTGATGGCGTTGACCTGCAGGTCTTTGGCGTCCAAAAAGCCCGCCTTGACCTGGCCCGTGATGATGGTGTCCTTGGACCGTTGACTCAAGCTGCTGGGCATGGTCACGGCCAGATCATTGACCACGGAACGCACGTTTTCCTGACTTTGTGCCAGCTTCTCTGCGCGCTCTTTGAGCGCTTGCGTGCGGACTTCGCCGGTCAGCAAAGCCTGTTTGTTGTAGCTGGTCACGTTCAGATGAACACTGTCGCCCAACTCTTGGCGAATGGCGCTGCCCACCTTGATCTCGATGCCCTCGTCCTCGACTTGCGAGCCAGTGGTGCGGCGGTCAGTGGCCACCACCCCCGTCATCACGGCGCTGCCCACCAGCAAGGGCGCGCAAGCGGACAAGCCCGACAGGGCCACCACAGCCAAAGTGCCGGTCAACACCAGCGATTGCAGATTGCGTTTCATTTAAACAGGCTCCTGTTCACCCAACAACTGGGTGTCTATTGCATCACACAAACAATGCAGCACCAGGTGCTGCACTTCGCGAATTCGCGCCACCCGGTCATGGGGCACGCCCACATGTACATCGGTCTCGCGCATCTGGCGCCCCAAAGCGCCGCCGTTTTGCCCCGTCAGGGCCAGCACGGTCATCTCGCGCTCGTGGGCCGCTTGCACGGCTTCGACCAAAGCAGTTTCCTCACCCTCGGCACTGATCAGGACCAACACATCGCCAGTCTGCCCCAAAGCACGCACTTGGATCGCCAAGGCCCGGCCATCTGGCCAGGCCGAAGCCATCAGCCCATCCGATGCCAGCGCCATGGCCGCCAAGCCTGGGCGCCCTCGCTCAAAGCCCCCCACCAGCAACAAAGCCAAATACTGGGCCATGGCCGACGAAGCGCCCATGCCAGCGGTGAGCACTTTGCCGCCACCGGTCACGCACGCGAGCACCGCCTGAACGGCCGCATCCACCGGCTTGGCCAAAGCCTCGGCCACTTGGTAGTGCAGGTCTGCACTGTCGATGAAATGCTGTTGAATGCGCTGGTCTAACATGGCTGGGGATGATAACCGCGCGCCATGCCCATCCTGCCCCTTGCCCTCGCATTTCGTGTGGATTGGTAACGCGATTCACGCTGCATCAAAGGCCGCTTGCAACCACTGAGGTCCTTGGGCCTCAATACTGAGCACATCAAAGCGCGTCGGCGGCAAGTGCCGCCAGCGCAGCAAATAGTGGCGGGCCGCGAAAACAATGCGCCTTTGCTTTTGAAAACCCACGCTGGCCGCCGCACCGCCAAAGTCGCTTCGGCTGCGTTGGCGCACCTCGACAAACACCACCGTGCCGTCGGGCGACTGCATGATCAGGTCAATTTCACCGCCCCCACGCCCGGGCGTCCGATAATTGCGCTGCAGCAGACGCAAACCGCGTTCTTGCAAATAGGCCAGCGCCTCGTCTTCGCCCGCATCACCTCGGGCTTTGGTTGTGGTGCTGCGCACCGTGTCTTTTTTGAGGAATTGCATTGACTCCGTCTCCCTTGTCTTCGTCTTTCGCCACAGCCCTTGCCGCCGCGAATGACGCCGCCGGACAGCAAAACCACCCGGCCAGCACACTGTATGTCGTGGCCACCCCGATTGGCAACCTGGCCGACATCAGCCTGCGCGCCTTGCATGTGCTGCAAAAGGTCGACGTCATCGCCTGCGAAGACACCCGCCACACCCAGCAAATGCTGCGCGCCTACGGCATTGACCGCCCAGGAGCCCAGCTGCTGGCCGTGCACCAGCACAACGAAGCCGAGGCAGCGCAAACCGTGATCGCCCGCCTGGCCCAAGGTGAGCGTGTGGCCTATGTGAGCGATGCAGGCACCCCCGCCATCAGCGACCCGGGGGCGCGCCTTACCGCTGCGGTGCGCCAGGCCGGTTACCGCGTGTTGCCCCTGCCCGGTGCCAGCAGCGTGATCACGGTGCTCAGCGCCTCGGGCGTGGCGGGCGACCAGGGTTTTGTCTTCACCGGCTTTTTGTCCAGCAAAGCGGGCGAGCGCCAGCAAGCCGTGCAGGCCTTGGCGCAAGAAACCCGCGCCGTGGTGCTGCTCGAGGCGCCCCACCGCATCGAGGCCCTGGCCCAGGCCCTGGCCGTGTTGGGCGAGCGGCGCGTGACCATCGGGCGCGAGCTGACCAAGCAGTTTGAACAAATCGAGACCGTGGCCGCGCAAGATCTGGCGGCCTGGCTGAACGAGAAACCCGAACGCCTGCGCGGCGAATTTGCCCTGGTGGTGCACGACGCGCCCGTGGCCGAAACGGCAGGCGAAGGCCTGCGGGTCTTGCAATTGCTGTTGCCCGAACTGCCCTTGAAAACCGCCGTCAAGCTGGCGGCCGAGATCACGGGCGAATCAAAAAATGCGCTGTACGACCAGGCTTTGGCGCTGAAAAAGTCCTGAAGCGCTCAGCGCTTGCGCAGGCCCAGCCACATGACAGTGGACACCACCACCAGGGCACCGACCAGCTGCATCGGCGCGATCGACTGGCCGAGCAATGCCCAAGCCAGCACCAGGGCGAACACCGGCTCCACGTTCATGATGGCCGAGTTGCCCACCACGCCCAGCTTGGGCAAGACCATGAACATGATGGTGAAGGCCGTACCGTACAAAAAGCTCAGCATGCCCAAACCCCACCAGCCGGGCTGGGCTGTGGGCAGATGAAAGCCGCCTTGCGTCATGGCGGCGGTGATCGAAAAAAGGGCGACCAGCCCCATGGTCGAAAAGGTGCGCAGGCGACCGTCCAGGCGCCCTGCTTCGTGCTCCATGAGCACCATGGCCAAGCCAAAGGTGCCCGAGGCCGCCAAGGCAAAGGCAATGCCCACGCCGATCTGGCTCCAGTGCGCCGCGGCCCCCAAGCCCGACGCAGCGCCGAACACATCCAGCGCGAGCGCCAGCCCGATCAACATCAAAGGCATGGCCATGAGCACGGCGCGCTCGGCCTTGTGACCATACAAAATCCGGGCCCAAAAAGCCGTGGTCAGCGGGTAGGTGTTGAAGGCCAGCAAAGCCAGCGCCACCGGCAAACGGGCCACCGACGAGTACAGGCACACGCTTTGCACCGCGATCAGGGCGCCAATGGTCAGCAAAAATTTCTTTTGCCGCAGCGTGATGGACAAAGACACTTTTTGTTGCCAAAGCACAAAACCCACCACCAAAGCCGTGACGCTGCTGCGAAAACTCACAGCGGTCACCACATCCACACCGTTGTTGAAGGCCAAACGGGCGGCCACATGGTTGGCGCCCATCATGAAGGCGATCAGGAGCAGCGTGGCAAAGGCGGTGCCCGTCAGGGCTTTGCGTGCGGTCGTCATGGCTTCATTGTGTGGGGTACAGGCCCAGCCCCCTGGCATGCAGGCGACTCAGGCCCAGCAGCGCATCGGTAAAAGGCGTGGCCACCTGGGTGAGCTGGCCCAGCTCACGCACCGCGCTGACCAGGGCGTCCAGCTCCACCGGCTTGCCCGCTTGCAGGTCCTGCAGCATCGAGGTCTTGAACGCGCCCAGCTTGCGCGTCACGGCGTGGCGGTCTTCAGGCGCTTGCGCGATCGGGATGCCTATGCGCTCGCCAATCGTTTTGGCCTCCAGCATGACGTTGGAGATGAAGCCGCGCACCAGCTCGTCGTCGAGGATGCGGTCGGTGGTGGCTCCGGTGATGGCGCTGACCGGGTTAACGGTCATATTGCCCCAAAGCTTGTACCAGATGTCTTTTTGAATCTGTGGCGAGAGCGTGGCATTGAAGCCCGCTTGTTGCAGCAGCGCATGCAAAGCCTGCACACGCGCTGTGGCCTGCCCCGAAGGTTCGCCCACGATGAGCCCGTCGCCAAAGTGGTGACGGATCACGCCCGGCGCATCGACCGAGCAGCTGGCATGCACCACGCAGCCAATGATGTGCGCGGCGGGCAAGGCTTGGGCAATGGCACCGCTGGGGTCCACCGAGCTGAGCGAGCGGCCTTCGACCGGCCCGCCAAAGCCTTGCAAAAACCACCAGGGCACGCCGTTCATGGCCGTCAGCACCACGGTGTGCGGGCCGATCAAAGGCCCCACTTGCGCCGCCACCGAAGCCAGCGCGGGCGCCTTGACCGAGATCACCACCAGATCCTGCACGCCGAGCGCTGCCGCATCCTGGCTGGCCGCCACCGGCACGGTGAGCAGCTCGCTGCTCTGGTGCATCTGCAAACCATTTTTTTGCAAGGCTTGCAAAGTATCGCCACGCGCCAGCACGCTCACTTGCGCCCCGGCTCGCGCCAGATGCACCCCCATCCAGCCCCCGATGGCGCCAGCGCCCACGATGGCGACTTTGCGGAAGTTCACAGCGCTCATGCACGCCACCCGGTGTCGATGCGGTCCACCTGACGCACCAGGGCGTCAAACACGTCTTGCCCCGCACCGTGGTGGGGGTTGAACTGCAGCGCATCGCGCGTGCATTTGGCAGCAATGTCTTCGCTGACCGGAATGGGCTGGCCCATGCTCAGTGTGGCCATCTGAATTTCGCAGGCACGCTGCAAGGTCCACAAAATGGCAAAGGTCTGGGGCAGCGTCTGCCCCCAGGTCAGCAAGCCGTGGTTGCGCAGGATCACGGCGGGTTTATTGCCAATGCTCTGCAGCACCCGAGGCCCCTCTTCGGCATGGATGGTGATGCCCTCAAAGTCGTGGTAGGCCACCATGTCGTGCAATTGGGCCGAGTAGAAGTTGCTTTGCGACAAGCCGTCCTTCAGGCACGCCACCGCCACACCCGCGGTGGTGTGGGTGTGCATCACGCAGTGCGCGCCCTCGATGCCGCCGTGCAGCGTGGCATGCACCACAAAGCCTGCGGGGTTGACCTTGTGGGAGGAGCCGTCCAGCACATCGCCTTGCATATTGATCTTGACCAGGTTGCTGGCCGTGACCTCGCTGTAATGCAGGCCAAAGGGGTTGATCAAAAAGTGTTTTTCGCCCCCCGTGGCGCTGTCGGGCAAGCGCAGCGTGATGTGGTTGTAGATCATCTCGGTCCAGCCGAGCATGGCAAACACGCGGTAGCAGCTGGCCAGCTGGAGCCGCGCCTGCCATTCGTCAGGGTGCATGTGTGCCGGGACAGGCACATCGGTGGGCACGGGTTTCAAAACGGCATTCATGGCGCGAACTCCAGTCAAAGGATCAGGACAACTCAAGCCTCGGCGGTGAAGCCGATGGTCTTGACGATGGGCGCCCACTTGGCGGTGTCCTTGCGAATCAGCTCGGACAACTCGGCGGGCGTACTGGACATGGCCTCCAGCCCAAAGGTGGCCAAGCCATCGGCCACGTCCTTGGACGCCAGCGCGGTCTTGACGGCGGCGTTCAGGCGCGCCACCACCTCAGGCGAAGCCTTGGCGGGCAGGAAGAAGGCGAACCACTCGCTGTGCACCATGTCCTTGAGGCCTTGCTCGGCGTAGGTGGGCACATCGGGCGCGAAACGGTTGCGTTTGGCACCCGACGTGGCCAGGATGCGCACCTTGCCCGTGGGCAGGTGCTGGGTGATGTCACCGATGGGGCCGCTGACGGCCGCGATCTGGCCGCCCAGCAAATCCAGCATGGCCGGTTGCGTGCCACGGTAAGCCACGTGCTTGATCTCGACACCCGCATGACGACCCAGCAAGGCGCCCACAAAGTGCGGCGTGGAGCCTGCGGCGGGCGAGCCGAAGTTGGCCTGTGCCGGGTTGGCCTTGGCCCAGGCCATGAAGTCGTTGATGTTCTTGACGCTGTCGGGCACAGCGGGGCCGACGGCAAAGCCGAAATCGAACACGCACGCCAGCGACACGGGGCTCAGGTCGGTGGCCGGGTCGTAACTGAGCTTTTTGTAGATGTGCGGGTAAATCGTCAGCATCGAGGTGGGCGTTTGCAGCATGGTCGCGCCGTCGGCGGGTTGGCTCTTGACGTACTGGATGGCGATCTGACCACCGGCACCGGTCTTGTTCTCGACCACAGCGGCCTTGGCATAAGTGCCGGTCAGGCGCGTGGCCACGCGGCGGCAGGTGGTGTCCGAGGTGCCGCCTGCGGCAAAGCCGGTGACGATCTTGAAGTTTTCAATCTGGGCCTGGGCCATGACCTGCTGGCCCAGCGTGGCCAGCACAGCGCCAGCACTGGCGGATTGAACGAATTGACGACGGGAAATGCTCATGGAAGTCTCCTGTTGAAAGTTAAAACACACGCACAAAAATCAAGATTCATCGCGCAGCCAATGGACCGCGCCCGAATGGGTGACCGCCCCCTGGTGGCTGGGGCGGACGGTCAAAGCATACTTCTCCAGCAAGCCGCCGTACGGCGCCGCAGCCACAGCAGGCAACTGGGCCAGGCGCTGCGCCAGTTCGGCGTCGCTCAGCTGCACGGCAATGCTGCGGGCCTCGGGGCGGGCATCGATGGTGATCATGTCGCCATCGCGCAGCGCGGCAATCGGGCCTCGGTCTGCCGCTTCAGGGCCAGCGTAGCCAATGCACAGGCCCCGCGTGGCGCCCGAAAAACGCCCGTCGGTGAGCAAGGCCACCTTGTCGCCCATGCCCTGCCCGTACAGCAAGGCGGTGATGCCCAGCATCTCGCGCATGCCAGGGCTGCCTTTGGGGCCTTCGTTGCGGATCACGAGTACATCGCCCGGCTTGTAGGCCATGGCTTGCACAGCGGCCTGGGCTTGCTCTTCAGATTCAAACACCCGCGCAGGGCCCCGGTGTACCAGTGTCTTGAGCCCGGCGGTCTTGAGCAATGCCCCATCCGGGCACAAATTGCCCTTGAGCACCGCCAGGCCACCCTCCAGCGACAAGGCTTGCTCTACCGAGCGCACCACCTGGCCATCGGGCGCATTGGCCGTAGCCAGTTCCTGCGCCAGCGTGCGGCCGGTGTAGGTCAGCACATCGCCATGCAGGTGGCCGGTGCGCAGCAATTCGCGCAGCACCACACCCGCGCCACCGATGTAGAACATGTCGCGCGCCAGGTATTGGCCGCCGGGGCGCAAGTCGGCAATCAGCGGGGTGCGGGCAAACACTTCGGCCACATCGTCCAGATGAAAGCGGATGCCCGCCTCGTGGGCAATCGCCGGGATGTGCAGCGCCGCGTTGGTGGAGCCGCCCGTGGCCGAGACCACCGCGCAGGCGTTTTCGAGTGCCTGGCGCGTGACTATGTCGCGTGGCAGGGGCGCATCGCCCATCACCGCCGCCATCAGGGTTTTGGCGGCGCGGCGCAGCAGGGGCGCCCGTTCGCTGAAGACCGCTGGCACCATGCTGGAGCCGATGGGGGCGAGACCCAGCGCCTCGGACACCATGCCCATGGTGTTGGCCGTGAACTGCCCGGCGCATGCACCCGCAGTGGGCAAGCAGGCGCGGCTGATGGCGTCGAGTTCATCCTGCGTGGCGTCACCGGCCAGCACCTTGCCAATGGTTTCGTAGGTGTCCACCACGTTCAGGTCGCGGCCATGCACGCCTGGCGTCTGGCCGGGCAAGGCCGAGCCGCCGTGCACGAACACGCTGGGCACATTGCAGCGCACCATGCCCATCATCAGGCCCGGCAGGTTCTTGTCGCAGGCCCCGATGCCAAAGATGCCGTCCCATTGGTGGCCGCGCACCGAGGCCTCCACGCTGTCGGCGATCAGCTCGCGCGAGATCAGCGAAAACCGCATGCCCGAATGCGCCATGGTCAGGCCATCGGACACCGACACCACCGGGCATTCGTGGGGCGTGCCGCCAGCGGCATAAATGCCGGTCTTGGCATGCTGCGCCTGGTCGCGCAGATTGAGGTTGCAAGGGCTCATCTCGCCACCGGTGTGGAACACACCGATGTGCGGGCGGGCAATGTCGTCCTCGTCCTGGCCCAGCGCATGCAAAAAGCTGCGCGTGGTGGCGCGGATCGTGCCTTCGTAAATCGTGGCCGAGCGGAATTTCCGAGGTGGTTGGTCGGTGCTCATGTCAGCCCGCTTCAGTAGGTTTGGCCGGGGGTGGCTGCAGGCACCACCACTTGCTTGAAGTGCGCGGCCAGGTCAGCGGTCTGGCGCATCAGAATTTGCGTGTCCAGACCCACAGCCACGAAGACCGCGCCCAGCTTGAGGTACTGAGCGGCCAATTGGCGGTCGGGCGTGAGGATGCCGGGGGCTTTGCCCGCTTTCAGGATGCGGGCGATGGCATCGGCAATGGCCGCCTGGACATCGGGGTGCGCCGCATTGCCCACATGGCCCATGGACGCGGAAAGGTCTGCCGGGCCGATGAACACACCGTCCACACCCGGTGTGGCGGCAATCGCGTCCAGGTTCTTCAGCGCTTCAAGCGATTCGACCTGCACCAGCAGGCAAACCTCGTCGTTGGCACGCTGGAAGTAGTCGCTGTAATGGCCCCAGCGCGAAGCGCGGGCACCGGCCATGCCGCGCACACCACCCTGGCCATCGTTTTGCGGGTAGCGCATGGCCTGCACCAGTTGCGCGGCCTGCTCGGGCGTGTCCACCATGGGCACCAGGATGTTTTGAGCACCCAGGTCCAGGTACTGTTTGATGAGCGCGGTGTCACCCACCGGCACGCGGGCCACCGCGTGACTACCAGGGTAGGCGGCCAGGGTTTTGAGCTGGGCGAGGATGCGGTTCAGGTCGTTGGGCGAGTGTTCGCCGTCGATGACCAACCAGTCGAATCCGGCCAGCGCGCAGATTTCGGCGGTGTAGTCGCTGGCCAGGCCCATCCACAGACCAATCTGGGGGCGTTTGTCTTGGAGGGCTTTTTTGAAAAGGTTCACGGGGGTTTGCATGTTGGTTCCTGAGGTTGTGCCTTCGATGAGAAAGCTGATCGGGTCCGGGTGGCCTGCCCGGGCTCAGAGGCGCTTCGCTTTGCCACATCGCCCAGCCAGGCCACCCGGACCCGACCAGCGTGGGCACGCAAAGTGCCCTGGTGTTAAACGAATCGAAACTCCAGTTTGCCCAGAGGCCCGTAGTCGGCGTCGAACAAATCGCCCTCCTTGGCCAGTGCAGGTTTGGTGAACGAACCGGCCAGCACGATCTCGCCCGCCTGCAAGTGTTCACCCCAAGGGGCCAGCTTATTGGCCAGCCAGGCGATGCCCACGGCAGGATGCCCCTGCACGCCAGCAGCCAGGCCCGTTTCTTCGACCACACCGTTCTGGCGCAGCACCGCACCGCACCAGGGCAAGTCGGTGGTCAATGGATCAACCCGCTTGGCCCCGAGCACGATGCCCGCGTTGGCGGCGTTGTCGCTGATGGTGTCGTAAACCTTGCGCATGACCTTGGTGTGGCGGTCGAATTGCTCGATGCGCGAGTCGATAATCTCGATCGCGGGCGTCACGTAATCGGTGGCATCGAGCACCTGCTGCACCGTCACATTCGGACCGCGCAGTTCTTTCTTGAGGATGAAGGCCAGCTCCACCTCGACACGCGGCGCGATGAAGTTCGTGAACGGAATGTCCAGTACCTGGCCGGGTGTGCAGGTGTAAAGCATGTCATCCAGCAGCGTGCCGTAGTCGGGCTCGTCGATCTGGCTGGACACCTGCATGGCGCGGCTGGTGAGGCCAATCTTGTGGCCGATCATGGTGCGCCCCTCGGCGAACTTGATGGCCATCCAGGCGCGGTTGATGCGGTAGCCGTCTTCGATGGTCATGCCCGGGAAGCGCTTGGAAAAGTGCTCGATCTGCACGCGGGATTTTTCGGACTGGTTCAGCTCGTGTGCGAGCTGCTGGATCAAGGTGTCGTCAAACATGGTGTTCCTGTAGGAGCGGCGCCCTCGCCGCGATGGTTTCTGTGGTGTTGGAAGGATCATCGCCGCGAGGGCGCGGCTCCCACTTCAAGTCAGGTGCCCATCAAATTTTGTTGAACAGCGGATGGAGGTTGCTGTGCTTGGCGTCAAACACTTCGGGACCGACGTCGATCTGCAGGGTGATGCCGATGTGGCGCTGCGCCATGACGGGTGCGAAGAAGGCCTGGGCCACTTCGAGCAAGGTTTGTCCTGCGCGTTGTTGGGTGGCTTCGCTGCGGCCTCGGCCCATGCGCACGTTCAGGTACACAAAAGCGTAGTCGCCCGTGCCACCCGCTGCTTGGCCCGCCGCGCCGCCATCGGCCACGGCGTAGTGCGGCGCAGGGTAGGCCAGCACGCGCGTGCCGCCTGTGGGAAAGACCTGCTTGCTTGCTTCGTCTTGAACGGTGAGCATGGCGTCGGCCATCTGGCGACACAGCGTGGTCATGTGGACTTCGGCGTCGAGCTGGCCGGTGTAGAGGATCACGAGATGGGGCATGTTCGGGGCCTTGTTCAGAGTCGGGTGCTCACAGCGGTGTAGCCCTGCGCGCTGCTGGCTTGCGCCGCCGGAATGTGCTCGCCCTTTTGCGGCGTCACTTCAAAAATCGCGTTGAGCTGGCCGGTGCCGCTGGCCCCGAAATACGGAGTCACCATGTCCACCGCGCCGTCGTAGTCGGTCCAGCCCAGCGCCCCCAACAGCATGGCGGTGTCGTGCATGAAGCCTTCGCCGTGGCCCTTGCTGGCGTACTCGGGCAGCATTTCGCAAAAGGCTTTCCACTCGCGCTGGTCCCACATGCGCAGCACCTGCTCGTCGAGTTTTTCCAGGAAGGGGCTCCAGATCTTGTGCGCAAATTCCGGGGCCAAGCCGTTCTGCGCAAAGCGGTGACTGAGCGAGCCGCTGGCCAGAAAAGCCACCTTGCCGTCGTAATGCTTTTCGACCGCCTCGCGCATGGCCCAGCCCAGACGGGCGCTGTCGTTGAGGTAATGCGAGGTGCACAGGGCCGAGACCGAAACCACCTTGAAGTGCTGGTCTTCGTTCATGTAGCGCAGCGGCACCAGCGTGCCGTATTCGGGCTGAAGACTGGTGGCATCGTGCACCAGGGTTTCCACACCGTAGTCGTTGGCCACCTGGGCCAGCAAATGCCCCAAAGCCGGGTTGCCGGGCGACTCGAACGTCATGTTGCTGATGAAGTGCGGCAACTCGTTGCTGGTGTACACGCCCTTGAAATGCGGCGCGCAGTTGATGTGGTAGCTGGCGTTGACCAGCCAGTGCGTGTCAAACACCACCAAGGTGTCCACGCCCATGGCGCGGCAGCGGCGGCTGATTTCCTTGTGGCCGTCGATGGCGCTTTGGCGCGTGCCAAAACGGGGGCCAGGAATCTCACTCAGATACATGCTGGGCACGTGGGTGATCTTGGCTGCCAATGCGAGCTTACCCATGGCGAGCACTCCTTGTGTTTTCGAGTTGTCCCATTTGTGTGTTTCCTTTTCAGCTCTCGGCAGTGATGCCCGCCTTGCGGATCACCTGCGCGTATTTGTCGGTCTCGCTGCGGATGAAGGCCGCAAAGCGCTCAGGGGCGCTGGCCAGTGAGACGATGCCGCCGTCCGCAAAGGCCTGCACCACGGCGGGCATCTGCAGGGCTTTGTTGATTTCATTGTTCAGGCGCTGCACCACCGCATCGGGCGTGCCACTGCGCGTGAGGATGCCGTTCCACGAGTTGGACTCGATGGGCAGGCCCTGCTCGGCCAGTGTCGGAACCTGCGGCGCCAGCGGCGAGCGTTTGGCTGTTGCCATGCCCAAAGCGACGAGCTTGCCGCTTTGCACATGCTGGCGGAACTCGGGCCAGTTGCCGAACATCACCGTCACTTGGCCACCAATCAGATCGTTGAGCGCCGGGGCCTGGCCCTTGTAGGGCACGTGGATCATCTCGATGCCCGCCTGCGCTTCGAGCATGGCCCCCGCGATGTGGGCTGAAGTGCCCGCGCCGAAGGAGGCGTAGCTGAGCTTGCCGGGTTGCTTTTTGGCTGCGGCAATCAGCTCGGCCACGGTCTTGAGGCCGCTTGCGGGGTGCGTGGCCAGCACATGCTCGGACATGCCCATGAGACCCACCGGCCGCAGGTCGCGCAAGCCGTCGTAAGGCAGGTTTTTCACCAGGGTCTGGTTGACGCAGAAGCTGTTGGCCACCGTGACCAGGGTGTGGCCATCGGCTGGCGACTTGGCGGCCAGGTCCACACCCAGCACCGTGCCCGCGCCGGGCTTGTTGTCCACCACCACGCTCTGGCCAAGTGATTTGGTGAGCTCGGCAGCGACAAGACGCGTGACCACATCGGTCGTTCCGCCGGGCGGGAAAGGCACGATCAGGCGGATCGGTTTGGCGGGCCAAGCCTGTGTCTGGGCCTGTGCAGCCCAAGGCAAGGCCGCCGCAGCGGCACCCAGCAGAAGTTCGCGGCGCTGCATGCTCACATGCCCCAGTGTGGGATGTGGTGCGAGCCCATCGACACTGCGACGTTTTTCGGTTCGCAGAACACTTCGTAGCTCCAGGTGCCCCCTTCGCGGCCCGTGCCACTGGCTTTGGTGCCGCCGAAGGGCTGGCGCAGGTCGCGCACGTTCTGGCTGTTGACGAAGCACATGCCCGCCTCTACCGCAGCAGCCACGCGGTGCGCTTTGCCCAGGTTTTCGGTCCAGACGTAGCTGCTCAACCCATATTCAATGTCGTTGGCTTTGGCAATCGCGTCGGCCTCGTCCTTGAACGGAATCAGGCAGGCCACAGGGCCGAAGATTTCTTCTTGCGCGATGCGCATGCGGTTGTCGACGTCGGCAAACACAGTGGGCCAGACGAAGTTGCCGCTCTTCACATGTGCAGGCAAGTCGGCGGCGTAGCCCGGCTGGTCCAGGCCGCCGCAGAGCATTGTCGCGCCTTCTTTGGGGCCGAGCTCGATGTAGCTGCGCACCTTGGCCAGATGGGCCTTGCTGATCATGGGGCCGACGATGGTTTTTTCATCGAGCGGGTCACCCACGGTGATGCGTTTGGCGCGCTCGGCAAATTTGGCGGCGAAGTCGGCGTAAATGCTTTGCTGCACCAGGATGCGGCTGCCTGCGGTGCAGCGCTCGCCGTTGTTGCTGAAGATCATGAAAATGGCAGCATCCAGTGCGCGGTCGAGGTCAGCGTCTTCAAAAATCACAAACGGGCTCTTGCCGCCGAGCTCCATGCTGAACTTTTTCAGACCCGCGCTTTGCACGATGCGGTTGCCCGTGACGGTGGAGCCGGTGAAGCTGATGGCGCGCACATCGCGGTGCGAGACCAGCGGCTCGCCCGCTTCCTTGCCGTAACCGTGCACGAGGTTGAGCACGCCTGCGGGCACGCCCGCTTCCAGCGCCAGCTCGCCCAGGCGTGCGGCGGTCAGGGGCGAAAGTTCGCTCATCTTGAGCACGGCGGTGTTGCCAAAGGCCAGGCAAGGTGCAACCTTCCAGGTGGCGGTCATGAAGGGCACGTTCCAGGGACTGATCAACGCGCACACGCCCACCGGGTGGAACAGCGTGTAGTTCAGGTGCGTGGGCGTGGGGTAGGTGTGGCCGTCCACGCGGGTGCACATTTCGGCGAAGTAATGGAAGTTGTCGGCCGCACGGGGCACCAGTTGCTTTCCGGTCTGGCTGATGGTCTGGCCGCAGTCTTTCGTCTCCGTTTCCGAAATCTCAGGGACGTGTTTCGTGATCAGGTCGCCCAGCTTGCGCATGACCCGGGCGCGCTCGGTGGCGGGTGTGTTGGCCCATTTCGGGAAAGCTTCTTTGGCGGCGGCCACGGCGGCATTGACTTCCGCCTCGCCGCCCGAGGCGACTTCGGCCAGCACTTCTTGCGTGGCGGGGTTGATGGTTTCGAAGTAGTCGCTGCCTACGACGCTTTGGCCGTTGATGAGGTGGTTGATTTTCATGTCGGGTATTCCTCGGTTGTTTGTGGGAGCGACGCCCTCGTCGCGATCGGTGAAGCACTCAGCTTGCAAATGCCTCATCGCGACGGGGGCGTCGCTCCTACATATTCAGGTCATGATGAAACGATGGTGTTGGTCAATGCCCCGATGCCTTCGATCTCGGTGACGATCACATCGCCAGGGTTCACATTGACCACGCCGTCGGGCGTGCCGGTCAGGATCAAGTCGCCGGGGTTGAGCGTCATGAAGCTGCTGAAATATTCGATCAGCGTGGGCACATCGAAAATCATGTCGGCTGTGCTGCCGCTTTGCGTGACCTGGCCGTTGACGGTGGTCTGCAGCTTGAGCGCCATCGGATTGGGGACGTCGGCCGCATCGACCAGCCAAGGGCCAATCGGTGTGCAGGTGTCGCGGTTTTTCACGCGCAGGTTGGGGCGGTACCAGTTTTCGAGGTAGTCGCGGATGGCGTAGTCGTTGGCCACGCTGTAGCCCGCGATGAAGTCGTAGGCGTCGGCCTTCTTCACGCGGCAGGCCGTGCGACCGATCACCACCGCCAGCTCGCACTCGTAATGCATGAACTTCACATCATCGGGGCGATAGGTCATGGCCTTGTGCCCGATCAGCGAGGCCTCGCCCTTCATGAAGGCCAGTGGTTCTTCCGGCGCCTTGAAGGCCAGCTCCTTGGCATGGTCGGCGTAGTTCAGGCCCAGCGCGATCACGGTGCGCGGCTGAGGCACCGGCGCCAATGGCGGCAGCCAGACAACCTCATCAAAACCCACCCGGCGACCAGCGTGAGGCCCTTGGGTCAGCCACAGCTGACCGTCCGATTCGATGGCTTTGTGGATGCCACCCGACCAGGCGACGCGTGCGTGCTTCATGCGGCACCTCCTTGCAGGCGAACGGTTTGTTGCAGGCTGACAAAGCCTGGCGCTGAAATCATGACGCGGTCGCCATGGCGGGCCTTAGGGCGTGTGCCGTCGGGCAGGCAGTCGGTGCCCACCATCAGCACATCGCCTGGCTGCAAACTCATGAATTCGCTCACATCGGCCAGCAGTGTGGCGATGTCGCGCACCATGGACGACAAGCGCACACGCTGCACCACGGCATCGTTCAGGCGCACTTCAATTTCCAGCTGGTTCCAGTCGTCCAAAGCCTGGCATGCGGTGGTTTGCAAGGGCAAGGCCAGGTAACCATCGCGGCAGCGGAACTTGATCGGCGGGCGGTAGTAGCTCATGTGCGGCACAGACCAGTCGCAAAGCAAGGCCCCGGCGCTCACCTGACCACCCTCGCCCATGACCAGCCCCAGCGTGCCGCCCACATCGACTTCCTGGATGCCGTCTTCCAGCAGCAGGTCATGCCCTGCCGGGTTGAAGGTGTTGGCGCTCTTGACGTAAAGCACAGGCGCTTTGGGTGGTGCCTTGTGCGGCTCGTCGCTCATGCGCGGCGCACGAATGTCCCATTCGCGTTGAAAGTTGAGCAAGGTGCCATACACCGTGCCCTCGGGTTGCCAGCTTGTTTGCGGCATCCGGTTGATCTGCATAGATTTACTCCTCATCCCATGTTGGCGGCGTGCCGTCCTGCGGCGCTTGCAGGGCGATCACGCCGTCGAGCAATTCGTACAAAGCGGTCAGTTTGGTTTTGCCCAGTTCGCGCTCCATCCAGGCGTAATGCGCCTCTATGGATTCGGACAAGGCCTGCACCTTGGCCAGGCCCTGGGCCGTGGCCCGCACCACGGTGCGGCGCGCGTCTTGTGGGCAGCGCGCGCGATCGATCAGGCCATCGCGCTCCATCCGGGTCAGCACCCCGGTCAGGCTGGGGCCCAGCAGATAAGCCTCGCGCGCCACACGGCCCGTCTCGACCCCGGCGGCCTCATCGGCATGCTCGCCCAGCACGCGCAACACCCGCCACTGCTGGTCGGACAGCCCGTGCGCACGCAAGCTGGGCCGCGTGTGCGCCATGACCGCCTCGCGTGCTTCCAAGAGCAGGCGGGGCAAATTCCGGTGAACAAATGGGGTGCTGGGCTTCATTTATTTAACATGTTAAATGATTTTCACCCTCCGCGACCCCGGGACAACCCTGAGCCCTGGCCCAAACCATTACAGTTTGCGCATGCCGACATGTCTTGAACTGCTGGGGCTGAGCGCCCCCATCCTCCAGGCTCCCATGGCCGGGGTGCAAAACCACCGCCTGACCGCCGCCGTTTGCAACGCAGGCGGTCTGGGCGCCTTGCCTGCGGCCATGCTGAGTGCCAGCGATTTGCAAGCGCAATTGCAGGCCCTGAGCCAGGCCACCGACAAGCCCTACAACGTCAACTTCTTTTGCCACGCGGTGCCCACACCCGATGCCGCCAAAGAAGCGGCCTGGCGCCAACAGCTGCTGCCGCATTACCGCGAACTGGGCCTGGATGCGACCAACATCCCCGGCGGTCCGGGCCGGGTACCGTTCAACCAAGACAGCGCCGATGTGCTGGCCCCGTTTCGCCCTGCGGTGGTCAGCTTTCACTTCGGACTGCCCTCTGCCGAGCTGGTGGACCGCGTCAAAAGTTGGGGCTCGCTGATCTTGTCTTCGGCCACCACGGTGGAGGAAGCCCTCTGGCTGCAAGACCACGGCGTCGATGCCGTGATTGCGCAAGGGCTGGAAGCTGGCGGGCATCGGGGCATGTTCCTCACCAGCGACGTGTCCACCCAAATCGGCAGCCTGGCCTTGTTGCCGCAAATCGTTGAGGCCGTGCGCGTGCCTGTCATTGCGGCCGGGGGTATCGCCCACGCGGCGGGCCTGCAAGCGGCCAAAGCACTGGGTGCGGCCGCCGTTCAAATCGGCACCGCCTATTTGTGCAGCGACGAAGCCACCACCAGCACCTTGCACCGCGCCGCACTGCGCTCGCCTGCAGCGCGGCACACCGCCTTGACCAATGTCTTCACCGGTCGGCCTGCACGGGGCATCGTCAACCGGGCCATGCAAGCGCTGGGGCCCATCAGCCCGCTGGCCCCGGCCTTTCCGCTGGCCACAGCGGCCATGGGGCCTTTGCGCACAGCGGCCGAAGCCCAAGGCAGCAGCGACTTCACGCCCCTGTGGGCGGGCCAGAACACAGCCCACATCCAGGCGCGCCCCGCGGCCGACATCACACACGATTTCATCGCCGCCTGGCGGGATTGATCAGGCACACTACAGCGCTCCCTCCACGCTTGCCTCCGACACTGCACATGGCCAAAGACAAATCGATTTACACCTGTACCGAATGCGGTGGCACCAGCGCCCGCTGGATGGGCAAATGCCCCAGCTGCAATGCCTGGAACACCCTGATCGAAGGCTCGGCCGAGCCTAATGCGGGCAAAAACCGCTTTGGCTCGGTGCATGCCTCGCTGGCACCCACCTCCGAAGTGCTGCCGTTGTCCCAAATCGAGGCGGCAGACTTCGAGCGCCACCCCACCGGCATTGACGAGCTGGACCGGGTGCTGGGCGGTGGCATGGTCGAAGGCGGCGTGGTGCTGATCGGCGGCGACCCGGGCATTGGCAAATCCACCTTGCTGCTGCAAGCGGTGGATGCGCTGCAGCGCGGCGGCATGAACACGCTGTATGTGACCGGCGAAGAAAGCGGCGCGCAAGTGGCCATGCGCTCGCGCAGGCTGGGCTTGCCGGATTCACTGGTACCGGTGCTGCCGGAAATCCAGCTTGAGAAAATCCTGCACACCTTGCAGTCGCGCCAGCCGAACATCGCCATCATCGACTCGATCCAGACGGTGTATTCGGACCAATTGACCAGCGCCCCCGGCTCGGTGGCGCAGGTGCGTGAATGCGCGGCCCACCTCACCCGCACCGCCAAATCGACCGGCACCACCATCGTGCTGGTCGGTCACGTGACCAAGGAAGGCGCCCTGGCTGGCCCCCGCGTGCTAGAGCACATGGTGGACACGGTGCTGTACTTTGAGGGCGACACGCATTCCAACTTCCGCCTGATCCGCGCCATCAAGAACCGCTTTGGGGCTGTGAACGAGATTGGCGTTTTTGCCATGACCGAAAAAGGCCTCAAGGGTGTGAGCAATCCCAGCGCCATCTTTTTGAGCCAGCACAGCGAGCCCGTGCCCGGCAGTTGCGTGATGGTCACGCTCGAAGGCTCACGGCCCTTGTTGGTGGAGATTCAGGCTCTGGTGGACAGTGGCGGCCCCAGCCCGCGCCGCCTGTCGGTGGGGCTGGAGCGCGACCGACTGGCCATGCTGCTGGCCGTGCTGCACCGACATGCGGGCGTGGCCTGCATGGACCAGGATGTGTTTGTGAACGCTGTGGGCGGCGTGCACATCCGCGAGCCCGCCGCCGACTTGGCGGTGATGCTGGCCATCACCAGCAGCCTGCGCGGCAAGCCCCTGCCCAAGGGCTTCATCGCTTTTGGCGAAGTGGGCCTGGCCGGTGAAGTGCGCCCCGCCCCACGCGGCCAGGACCGCCTCAAAGAAGCCGCCAAACTGGGCTTCAAGGTGGCAGTGGTCCCTAAGGCGAATGCCCCAAAGAAAAACGACAAGGCCTTTGAAGGCCTGACGATTTACCCGGTGGACCGGATCGAAGAAGCGATGCAGGTGGTGCGGGGGCTGGATTAAGCGCCCGCCTTGGTCGCGGGATTGTCTTTGCGGGACTTGAGCCAAATCGGGTCTCGCAGGATGTGGTACGCGACGCGGCGAAAAACCGTGGCACAGCGGCTGCGGTAGGTCGCAAGCCGACGGTGCCATTTGAATTTGTGCCCCGTCTGGCCAATGTCGGATTCAAATTGGCCGGTCTGGATCGGAAACGGGCGGACCCCACGCATCCGAATGCCAAAGGTCCATGGCTGACCAAACGCATGGTCAATCGGCAAGCGCATGGGCAGCAAATTGTCGACGTAAGCCTGGGCCGCCTTGCGATTGATCAGGTAAGCCACGGTCCCCGTCTGCTTGCCAAAGTAGCCGACCACATCGTGTTGGCCATCGCCCAGGCTGGCCGTTTTCACCGCCAGGCCGGGTCGATTGCCATACAGCATGGTCATGTCGCCACAGGCCGGTGAGGCAATCAAAGCCTCCACCACGCGGCGAAAATCCGCTGGCACGATCGCATCGTCTTCAAGCACCAGGCAATGCGCATGGGGGCCTGCCAGAAATTCGCGCATCAAGCCGACATGGCTGGCAAAGCAGCCCACCTCACCCGCGGTAGGCTCTTTGCCGTGGTGCCGGTGATAGCTCTGGATGTCCAGCATCTCAGGGCTGCGCCAATCGATCTTGGAACCATCAACCGCAGCAAAGCGGCAAAACTCGATGTTGGCCTGCTGCAGCTGGCCACTGATGCGGGCCAGACGGTCGGGACTTCTGTCCAGATTGACCACGAAACAAATGAAAGAAGGATGCGGTGTCATGGCTCAGCCCTTGGCTCCAGGTCATCAGGTGTCAACCAAACAGCTTCGTGCATGCCCAATGGCCACACCACAGCTGGACGAAATTTCAGAGGATGTGGCGCCCTTCTCAGCTGGCTGCCATAAAGCGCAATCAGTGACTGCTTGTCAGACCAAGGCAGCGCGAAGGCATGGCGCTCAAAGCCCGGAAAACTCGCTTTGAAACGCCGAATGGCCTGGTACCGCGTGGCGGGCACATGCGCGTAAGGCAAATCTTCATAAAAAGCCAAACGAAATGACGGGCTCAAGGCGCTGGCGTTTTGCTTGACCATCTCGTAGACCGCGTGGTGGTTGACATGGTGCCCCGTGGCCATCGGCACAAACAAGAACGGCCGCTTGCCAGCACACACATGCGATTGGAGCGCATCCATCACAGAGGCCTGCATGGCGAGGACGTCCTGCTTGACGCCCGACAGGTCATTGGGACGGCGTCCCCAGAAATCCGGTTCAGCCCCACCCAATTCCGTGCGCGTCAGGCCTGCTCGGTCGGCAAAGGCGCAGTCCTCAGCCTGGCGGATGGCATGCACCTGCGACTCGGTCAGTCCCGAAGCGCCACAAGCGGGCGCATACACCGAGCGACTGAACACATTGATCAGATGCCCACCGCCAATCGACGACAACAAACCGCCCAACGAAAAGCAAGCATCGTCAAAATGCGGCGACAAAACCACCACACCTTGTGAAGCCATTTGCCGGACGTCGGTCGTCGAGAGGATTGAAGACATGGCCCTGATCATCGGGTTGAAAGATCGCCGATTATCGGCCATGCCTTGGCCATGAGCGCGCCAAGGCAGCTGTTCGTTATGATCCGCAAGTATTTTCCAAAGACCCCATGAACTTCACCAAAATCATTGCCCCTGTGGCCATCATCGTTCTCACAGTGGGCGCCTGGCGCCAATTTGGCTGGGCCGGCATCGCGCTGGCGGGTGGCGGCGTTGTCATGTGGATCTTGCTGCACTTCACGCGCATGCTGACCATCCTCAAAAAAGCCTCCGACCGCCCCATTGGCCACGTGGCCAGCGCCGTCATGCTCAACGCCAAGCTCAAAAAGGGCGTGAGCCTGATGCATGTCATCGCCATGACACGTTCCCTGGGCAGCCTGCAAAGCCCCAAGGACGAGCAGCCCGAAGTCTTCACCTGGACCGATGCCGGTCAATCCTCGGTCACCTGCACCTTTGTGGGCGGCAAACTGACCGAATGGACACTGCAGCGACCCGAGTGAACCGGGGCCTTCCAGCCCGTAAAATGCTCCTTTTGCAGCCCGCAAAACCTCTCACTCTTTAAGGACACTTCGATGAGCGTTGTCATCCCTTCCATGTCTGACCGTGACGGCAAAATCTGGATGGACGGCCAGATGGTCGATTGGCGCGATGCCAAGATCCACGTGCTGAGCCACACCCTGCACTACGGCTGCGGCGCTTTTGAGGGCGTGCGCGCCTACAAAACCGACAAGGGCACCGCCATCTTCCGCCTCGAAGAGCACACCGACCGCCTGTTCAACAGCGCCAAAATTCTGCGCATGGCCATCCCCTTCACCAAAGACCAGGTCAACGAAGCCCAATGCGCCGTCATCCGTGAAAACAAGCTCGAAAGCGGCTACATCCGCCCCTTGACCTGGATCGGTGACAAAAAGCTGGGCGTGAGCCCCAAGGGCAACACCATCCACGTGATGGTCGCCGCCTGGACCTGGGGCGCCTACCTGGGCGAAGAAGGCATGAAGCGCGGCATCCGCGTGAAAACCTCAAGCTACACACGCCACCACGTCAACATCACCATGACGCAGGCCAAGGCGGTGAGCAACTACACCAACTCCATCCTGGCCAACATGGAAGTGACCGACGACGGTTACGACGAAGCCCTCTTGCTGGACACCGCCGGTTTCGTGTCTGAAGGCGCTGGCGAGAACATCTTTGTGGTCAAGAACGGCGTGATCTACACCCCCGACCTGTCGGCCGGAGCGCTGAACGGCATCACCCGCAACACGGTGTTCCACATCGCCAAGGACCTGGGCCTGGAGATCGTGCAAAAGCGCATCACCCGCGACGAGGTCTACATCGCCGACGAGGCCTTCTTCACCGGCACCGCCGCCGAAGTCACACCGATTCGCGAACTCGACCGCATCGAACTGGGCTCGGGCAGCCGCGGCCCGATCACCGAAAAAATCCAGAACGCGTTCTTTGACATCGTCAACGGCCGCAACCCCAAGTACGCCCACTGGCTGACTTTGGTTTAAGGACAACACACATGAGCAACACCATTGAACTTCTGGCATCGGATCTGAACCCCCAAGGTGGCGTGTTCTGCCCCAGCCCCAAAGCCGACATGAAACTGTGGAACAGCCATCCCAAGGTCTACCTGGACGTGGCCAAAACCGGCCAAGCCAAGTGCCCTTATTGCGGTACAGAGTACAAACTCAAAGCCGGTGAACACTTCGGCGGCGGCCACTGAGGCTGAATGACGGCATCTGAACATTCAGGCCGCTCCCAAGCCAAGAGCGCCTGGATCCTTTTCGCACTGACGGGTGCGGCCATGGGCGCGAGCCTGTGGGCTTTTGGATTTGCCCGTGGCGCAGATGCCGCCAAAACCACCATGTGGTGGTTCACGCTGGGTGCCAGTTTGCTGGTCATCAGCCGTGCTTATTCTTCACGATGGACCGGCTGGCTCTGGCTGGCCATCACGGTCTGCTTTGCCATCGACGGTGCCACGCAAGGCGTGATCCGGGGATTTTTTGGGGTTGCCCCACAACCAAGCGTGATCGCCGAGGCATTGGCCAACACCAATTCTGCAGAGTCTCTCGGTTTCATTCTTGAGCAGCGCCTGCCCATGCTCAAGGGCTTGGCATTTGCGGCGGCTTGGACGGTGCTGGGCTGGAAAGGACGCCCAATCTGGTGGTCACACGTACACACCCCGTACAAGCGCCCTGCCCTGTGGGGTTTCACCGCGCTGATCGCTTTCACTGTCCTGATCCATTTCAACGGCACCATGCTGGCGTCTCAGCCTCTGTTGCGATGGATCGTGGTCTTTCATCGCCATGCACAAGCCCAGGCTGAAATAACCGGGTTCGAGTCCGAGCGGCAAAAGCTCTGGACACAACACGAGCAATGGCAAGTCCAACTGCTGGACCCCCAACCACGCACCGTGGTGGTGTTCATTGGCGAAAGCGCCAACCGCAGCAACTGGCAGTTGTACGGCTATCCCCGCAACACCACTGGCCCATTGCAAGAAGCGTTTGCACGTTTGCCCGGCCACATCACCTTGTATGCCCATGCCCGCTCGCCGCAGGCCTTCACCCTGCCCTCGCTCAAGCTGGCTTTGACACCGGCCAACAGCCAACACCCCGAGATCTGGAACCAGACACCGGACATCACCTTCCTGGCCAAAGCCGCTGGTTACCATGTCACTTGGTTGTCCAATCAACCGAGCAACGAGGGTTGGTTCAGCGCCATCGCACGCAACGCCGATGAAAAAATATTCATCAACCACGGCAATTGGCGAGACAGCTCGGCTGTCGACAATGACCTGGCACCGCCGCTGGCCAAGCGGCTGGAAAAATCCGCACCGGCCCACGAATTGATCGTGATTCACCTTCTGGGCCAGCATTTCCACTATGCCCAACGCTGCCCGACATCGGTTGCGCCCTTCACAGGCGTGGACGACGACCCGGTGATGCAAGCTATGAAAGCCGCCGGCCGATCGGCCAGCACACGTGAATCGCGCAACGAGTATGACAACGCGGTGTATTGCGGCTCACAGGCGGTGGCCACCTTGCTGGACACGCTCTACAAGGCGCGCAGCCAGCGTGCGATTTCGGCGTTTTATTTCTCTGACCATGGTCAGGAAGTGGGACACAACCGTGATTTCTCGGGGCACAGCGAAGAAGACGAAAGCGGTCACACCATCCCGGCGTGGACTTGGGTCTACCAACCTGGACAAAAAACAGAACCTGTCCAAATCAATGCCGAAGCGTATTCGCTGGACAAAGCCGATCAGACCATGCAGCAGTTGCTGCACATCCGCTCACGCTGGTCTGAGTGAGCGGGCCTCAACCCGTGGGCAAGCTCACCTCAAAGCAAGCCCCGCAATCCTGCCCCGCTGTGCAGCGCACCACGCCGTGGTGCCGCAGGGCAATGGATTTGACCAAAGACAGCCCCAGCCCCACGCCACCCACGCGCTCACTGGCACCAGGCAAGCGGAAGAAGGGCTCAAAAATCCGTTCACGGTATGCGGGCGGCACACCAGGGCCGTTGTCACAAACAGTCAACAACACCTGCTGGTTTTCTGATCGCAAGGACAACACAATGCCTTCGCCATCTGGGGCAGCAGCGCCATAGCGGCGGGCATTCTCCAGCAGATTGCGCACCATACGTCGCAGCAGCTTGGCCACCCCCTGCACTTCCAGTGTGTGCATGCCGCCCGGCACATCCAGCACAGCGCCCACACGCGCGCATTCTTCGGCGCACAAGCCCACCAGGTCCACCGCCTCGATGGTGCCCATGTCGGCTTCTTTGGCGTCCAGTCGGCTGGCCAGCAAAATCTCGTCAATCAACTGGTCCAGTTCGGCCATGTTGCGCAGTATTTCTCCACGGCTGCGTTGGCGCATGTCGGCATTGGCCACATCCATCAACTCCAGCCCCATCCGGATGCGGGCCATCGGCGAGCGCAACTCGTGCGAGGCGTTGGCCAGCAAGGACTTTTGCGATGCCATCAAGCCTTCGATGCGCTCGGCCGCCTGGTTGAAGCGTTGCGACAGATCGGCCACCTCGTCATCACCTTGCACCGGTACACGGGCCGACAAATCGCCTTCTCCCCAGCGCTGCACGCCGCGTTGCAGGCCTTCCAGCCGCTGCGTCAGACGCCGCACCACAGGGTACAAACCCATGGCCACCGCCAGACCGATCAGGCCCAACATCCAGAAAAAACCATAGGGTGGCGTGGCCCACCAGGGCGGCTCACGGTGCAGGCGCGGCGGCGGGCGCCCGTCCTCCCACTTGCGCTGGATTTGCAACTGCATCTCTCGCCCATCGGGCATGGTGAATTCAAAATCCAGCGGCAGGCCCGGACGATGGCGTGGCGCAGACGTGCCAAGCACCTCGCCTTGGGGCGTCATGATGATCCAGTCACGTGGCATCGGCGGCGGGGTGTTGTGCTCCATGCTGGCGCGCCAAAACCAGCCCACCACCAACATCAAAACAGCCACACCCGCCACCACAGCCAGCCAGATGCGCAGGTACAAATGCCGGGACAAACCTTTGAACATCGCTCAGTCCTGCTGGCGTGCAAACACATAGCCCACGCCCCTGACGGTCAGGATGCGTTGGGGTGCTTTCGGGTCGGCCTCAATGGCTGCGCGGATGCGGCCCATGTGCACATCGATGGAACGGTCAAACGCTTCCAACTCGCGCCCCCGCACCGCTTCCATGATTTGATCGCGGGTCAGCACGCGACCAGCGCGTTCGGCCAAAGCCACCAGCAAGTCAAATTGGTACGAGGTCAAATCGCAAGCCTGACCCTTGACCGACACGCGCCGGGCATCGCGGTCGATCTCCAAAGAGCCAAACTGCATCGTCTGCGCACTGACGGCGGTATCGCTGCCCTTGCGCCGCAAGATGGCCTTGATGCGGGCCAGCAACTCGCGCGGCTCAAAGGGCTTGGGCAAATAGTCGTCCGCCCCCATCTCCAGACCGATGATGCGGTCCATCGGATCGCCCTTGGCCGTGAGCATGAGCACCGGCACCTGGCCGAGCGCCCCAGGCAAGGCGCGGATGCGCTGGCACACCTGCAAACCGTCCATGTCGGGCAGCATCAGGTCCAGGATCACCAGGTCGACACCCGCCGTGTGCAAACGCGTCAAACCGGTTTGCGCATCGGGCGCGTGGCTCACCACAAAACCCGAAGCACCCAGGTAGTCCGACACCATGCCCGCCAGGCGGACATCGTCTTCAATCATCAACAAATGGCTCATGTCTGGATCATCCTCTGCTGTTCAGGCGCCTGGGTATCCGCGCGGTAAAGTTCGGTAAACCCCGCCAACTCAAGCCGCAGGTCGCACCCTTGAAGCCAGCGCCACCAAGAGCAGCACCGGCACCCCCAGCCAGGCCGTCACCTGGAAGAATTGCGCGTAGCCGTAAGCGTTCACAAAGTCGCCCGAAAAACCCGCGATGAATTTGGGCAGCAGCAGCATCATCGAGCTGAGCAGCGCGTACTGTGTGGCCGAATAACTGATGTTGGTCAGCGATGACAGATAAGCGATGAACGCCGCAGACGCAATGCCACTGGCCAGGTTGTCAGCCGACACCACCCAGATGAGCGCCGTCACATCGTGGCCCACACCACTGAGCCAGGCAAACAGCAGATTGCTCGCTGCACTCAAAATAGCGCCCAGCATCAAAATGCGCATCACGCCCCACCTGGCCGACAGCACGCCGCCAATGAAGGCCCCCACCAAGGTCATCACCACGCCATAGACCTTGGTCACCGCCGCCACTTCGTCCTTGGTGAAACCCATGTCCACGTAAAACGGATTGGCCATGATGCCCATGACCACATCGCTGATGCGGTAAACCGCGATCAGCGCCAGCACCAGCACCGCCTGCCAGCGGTAGCGGCGCCAGAAGTCGGCAAACGGATCCACCAGCGCACCTTGCACCCACTCAGCCACATTGCGGGCGGGCTTCATCGGCGCAGGCACCGGCTCGGGCGAGCCCAAGACCATCCACATGCCAGGCAACAAACTGACCGCCATCACCAAATAAGCGGTTTGCCAGGCGGCCTGCGCATACCCGGTGGTCTCGGCGCCCTGCGCACGTGCGGCGATCCACAACACACCCGCACCGGCCCAGATCATGGCCAGGCGGTAACCGGTCTGGTAGCTCGCTGCCAGTGCCGCTTGCGCGTTCACCTCGGCCGACTCGATGCGGTAGGCATCCAATGCGATGTCTTGCGTGGCCGATGCAAACGCCACCGCCAAGGCACAGGCCACCAAGGGGCCCAGCACCTGGGATGGATCGTTCAAGGCCATGCCCACCAGGCCCGCCATGATGACCGCCTGCGACAGCAGCAACCAACTGCGACGGCGCCCCAAGCGTGGCGTCAGCCAAGGGATAGGCAAACGGTCCACCAACGGTGCCCACATCCATTTGACGCCGTAGGCCAAACCCACCCAGCTCAAATAGCCAATCGTGCTGCGGTCAATACCCGCCTCGCGCAGGCGAAAGCTCAGGGTGCCCAACACCAGCAAAAGCGGCAAGCCCGCCGAAAAACCCAGCAACAGCATGCGCAAACTGGCCGGTTGCAAATACAAACGCAGCGACGCACGCCACGTGCGCGCAGACGCTTCGGAAGGGCTGGTGTTTTCAATCATGGCTCGATTATCAGGCCATGCAAAATGACAACTTCTTGGTTATGATCCACAACCATGTGCTGGCTCTGTGACCTCAAAACCCCTTCCTCCCCCTCGACACCATCTGGCGAACACCGCTGGAACGCGCGCAGGGGCTTCCTGTTGGCGGCAGGTGCCACGGCCGCAGGCTCGGCCTTGGCACAAGTCGATGTCGGCTCGGCCTCCAGCATGCGCAACCTGGTGCCCGCTGAAACGCTGGAAAACTCCGCACGCCAGCAGTACAGCCAGGTTCTGGCCGATGCCCGCGCACAAGGCGCCCTGGCGCCGGATGGTCACCCGCAACTGCAACGCCTGCACACCATCGCCAAACGCCTGATTCCACAGACCACACAATGGAATCCCCGTGCCCGCGAATGGAAATGGCAAGTCAACCTGATCGGCAGCAAACAGCTCAACGCCTGGTGCATGCCCGGTGGCAAGATCGCGTTCTACACCGGCATCCTGGACCAGCTGCAACTGAACGACGACGAAGTGGCCATGATCATGGGCCACGAAATGGCGCACGCCCTGCGAGAGCACGCCCGTGAGCGTCTGGCCAAAAGCAAAGTCACCGGCATGGGCCTGTCGATCGCTTCGCAACTGCTCGGCTTGGGTGCTCTGGGCGATGCAGCGGCCAACCTGGGGACGCAATTGCTGAGCCTCAAATACAGCCGCGACGATGAAACCGAAGCAGACCTGGTGGGCCTGGAAATCGCCGTGCGCGGCGGCTACCGCCCCGAAGCCAGCGTTGCCCTGTGGAAGAAGATGCAAGCCGCCTCCGGTGGCAACAGCAACGCTTCTTTCCTGTCCACCCACCCCAGCGGCGCCAACCGCATTGAAGAACTGGAAGCCAACCTGCCCAAAGTGCAGCACCTGTACGAGCAGGCCGTGCAGCGCTGATCATCGGATTGAGGCCCGAGGCACAAGACTGCCTCCGGCCAATTCATTCCTGCACGTCAGATGACCCAGATTCGCCAGAAGGTGTGTGGTTCGATTCAGCCCCCTCTTTGGGAAAACACATTTTCTCGCCATCCCAGCGCTGACCGCACCAGCAATAGCCGTCCTCATTGATGATGCATGTGCCCGTGCCACAGCATCTCTCGTCTTGGGTCATGAATCACTCCTCTTGGTCTTCGCTGCTTGTTCAGCGTCGGATACCATCCATTGTCTCAGCTCCATTTTTTGTAGGAGCCTTGCCTTAGAAAAGCCACATGCACCACAACGCCTTGAACGTCCTGGGGACCGCACTGGTTCCGTGTTCTTATGATCCCTTGACCGGGTATTTTCGGGACGGTTGCTGCCACACCGACGAGCACGACCAAGGCAGCCACGTCGTGTGCGCCAAAGTCACACAGGCATTTCTGGATTTCTCACTGAGCAGAGGCAATGACCTGATCACACCCCGCCCTGAATTCAGGTTCACAGGTTTGCAAGCGGGCGATCGCTGGTGCCTGTGCGCATTGCGCTGGAAAGAAGCATTTGATGCTGGCGTTGCACCGCCGGTCATTCTGGCGTCCACACATGCCCGCGCACTCGACTTTCTGACCTTGGCCCAATTGCAGTCGTGTGCCCACGACACTGCCGGCAGGTCATGACACCACAGCACCGCCCAGCGTCACTTGCCGCGCCACCCGCCCTCTCACTGCAATGACTTCGCCGCTCTCCGTCGATCAATGGCAATTGTTTCTTCAGATCGCGGAGTGCGGCAGTTTGACGGACACTGCGGCCGCACGCGACGTCGCCCAATCGGCGATCAGCCGTCAACTTGGGGCCATCGAAAGGTCTTGTGGAGGCAAACTCTTCGAGCGAACGGCGCGCGGTGTGCGCCTGAACGAAATCGGTCAGCGCCTTTATCCGCGCGTGCAGGCCTGGGTTCAAGCGGGACAGCTCCTGACGGAGGACGCAACCGGCATGCTGCGGGAACCGGCCGGGCTGGTTCGACTGGGGATCATCGACTCATTGGCCGATGCGCTGTGTGGGCCAATCCATGACGAGCTGAAGCGCTTGTTCCCCAAGATCAGGCTGCACTTGGTCAGTGGCATGAGCGGACGAGTGTCGGCATGCCTCGAACGTGGCGAACTCGACATCGCTCTTTTTTCCGAAAACACACGCGGTCGCAGTGGCCGGGGAGACGGCATCGCCAGAATGCCGCATGTCCTGATCAGCGCGCCCGGGGACCCGTTGACAGCGGCAGAGACCATCCCTTTTGACCTGCTGGACGGCATTCCCCTGGTCGTTCCAGGCCGCCCGTATGCTTTCCACAGTGTCCTGGAGCATTGGGCCAGCCGCCGGGGCATTCATCTGAACATCCAACTCGAATGCGACAGCCTGCATCTGCAAAAAAAACGCGTTGGCGCAGGGGGTCTGTATGCCATCGTTGGCATGAGCGCCGTGCGAGACGAGGTTGCACGATGGGAACTGCAAGCCGCTCGCATCGTTCAGCCCAGTCTTGACCGCGACATCGTGCTTCGACTTTCGCCGCACGCTGCGCCGACACAGGCATGCCAGGCGGTTGATGACGTCGTGCGCCGTCATGTGAAGGCGGTTTTACCCACCCTGACAACATGGCTACCCGAGGGCCGCCGGCCTTGACGCAGGTCCCGTGCGGGGGCATCGACAGGGCATATCTCCAAAGGCATGGGGCTCGTGCTTGCCAGGGCCATACCGCACGCAGACACCAAGCCTTAGATTATGGGCAACACTGACCGCCCCACCGGTTCGGTGCATCGAGACCGGAGACATTTCATGAAACCCATCACTGCCCCCTCCATGCGTTCGGGCGACCGCTTGACCGAGGTCTCGCTGACGCGCCGCACATGGCTTGGCGTGGCATCTGCGGGTGCAGCGGCTGCGGTTCTGCCCGCAAGCTTGCGTGCACAGGCGAGCTATCCCAGCAAAGCCATCACGCTGATGGTTCCGAATCCGCCCGGTGGCAACACGGACATCCTGGCCCGCATCTTCTCCGTGCCGCTGGCCAAGGCACTCGGCCAGCCTGTGGTCGTGGAAAACCGCGCAGGTGCCGGTGGCGTGATCGGGATGACGGCCGCTGCCCGCGCACTCGCCGATGGTCACACCCTGGGGCTCGGCAATCTGAGCGACCTGGTCGTCAGCCGGTACGCCCAGCCCAACGTGCCTTACGACCCCGCCAAAGACTTTGTTGCCGTCTCAACCCTGGCCAAAGTCTCGATCGTCGTGACCGCCTTGCCTGCTTTTCCGGCCAAGTCGTTCCAGGAATTTTTGGCACTGGCCAAGGCCAACCCGGGCAAATACAAATGCGGCACCGCAGGCAACGGCACCATGGGTCACCTGTGCCTCGAAGCGTTACAGGCGGCGGCAGGTCTCGACATCGTCCACGTCCCTTACCGCGGTGGTGCGCCTGCGCTCAATGACTTGCTCGGTGGGCACATCGACTTGTTGATCGACGGCAGTGCCTTGTCGCAGGTCAAGGCGGGCAAGCTCAAAGCGCTGGCTGTGACCGCCGAACGCATTGCGGTGCTGCCGAATGTGCCGACCATCGCGGAGTCGGGCGTGCCGGGTTTCTCGTTTGGCAACTACTGGGGCCTGCTGATGCCGACCGGCTCACCTGCAGCGGCCGTGAGCCGGATCAACGCCGAAATCAAACGGCTCCTGGAACAGCCTGAAATCCGCCAACAGCTGGAAAACGCAGGGTTCTCGCCACTTGCATCGACACCAACCGAGTATGGCCAGGCGCTGCAAAAGTCCTACGAGCAAATTGGTCAACTCGTCAAGAAAGCCAAGATCACCTTCGACTGACCCCGGACACCCAGCGGTGCCCATTGAATGCAAGACCCATGGCAAGCCAACCCAACGTACTCCTGATCCTGGCCGATGACATGGGGTTCTCCGACATCGGCTGTTACGGCAGCGAGATTGAAACCCCTCACATCGATCGGCTAGCGGCCGGTGGTGTGCGCTTCTCCCAGTTCTACAACACGGCCCGCTGCAGCCCTTCAAGGGCTTCGGTGTTGACGGGTCTGCATCCGCACCAAACGGGCATCGGCATCCTCACCAAGGACGATCGCCCGCATGGCTACCCAGGCTCCCTCAATGACGACTGCGTCACCGTGGCCGAAATCCTGTCTGCAGCGGGCTATGCAACCTCTGTCGTGGGCAAGTGGCATCTGGCCTCGAACATCCGGCAGGTCAATGGCGCATGGCCCACACGGCGCGGGTTCAATCACTTTTATGGAACGCTTGCGGGTTCGTGCTCGTACTTCCAGCCCGCATCGCTGACCCGAGGTGAACGCAACGCAGAAGCCGAAGCCACGGAGCAAGCGGACTACTACTACACCGACGCGATCTCGCAAGAAGCCTGCACCTTTGTGCGTGAAAAGTCACAGCTCAAGCAACCGTTCTTCATGTATGTCGCGTACACCGCGCCGCACTGGCCACTTCAGGCGAGCGAAGAAGACATTGCCAAATACCGTGGCCGCTACGACGAAGGCTGGGATGTGCTGCGTGAACGGCGCATGCAGAAACTGCATGAATCCGGGCTGCTGGCGGATGCCGTGCAGGCGTGTGAGCGCGACCCCGAGGAGCCCGCTTGGGAGCAGGCGGAAGACAAAGCCTGGGAAGCCCGCCGCATGGAGGTCTATGCGGCCCAGGTGCACCGAATGGACCAGGGCATCGGCGACATCCTCGCCACCCTGGAAGAAACCGGTCAACTGGAGAACACCCTGGTGTTGTTCATGTCCGACAACGGGGCCTGTGCCGAAGTCCTTCCGCTGGACGGCAGCGCGCAAGCATTCAAAAAACGCAGGCCAGACCTGGATCGCCTGAAGCCACGAAATGGTCGCGAACTGCAAGTGGGCAACGAACCCGCCATCGTGCCAGGACCGGAAGACACCTACGCCAGCTATGGCCGTGCCTGGGCCAACCTGTCGAATACACCCTTTCGGCTGTACAAGCGCTGGACGCATGAAGGCGGCATCTCGACACCCTTGATCGTGCATTGGCCTGCGGGGGGACTGGACCAGGGCGCCATTGTCCGGTCACCCTCCCAGTTGACCGACGTGTTGCCGACCATCCTGGAAGCAACGCAGGTCCCTTACCCAGAAATCTTCAAAGATCGACTTGTTCCAGCGTGCGAAGGCAGCAGCCTCCTGTCTGCTCTGCGCGGCGAGCAAACAAGCGACCATCCCCTGTATTGGGAGCACACCGGCAACGCGGCCATCCGCCTGGGTCGCTGGAAACTCGTGCGCGAGTACCCTAAGCCCTGGGAGCTTTATGACATGGAAACCGATCGGGCCGAAACGACGGATCTGGCGACACAACACCCCAACATCGTTCGCGAATTGGTGGCCGATTGGCAGGCCTGGGCGAACCGCGTGGGGGTGGTGCCATGGGGTGAGGTGCTGGCGGGGTATCGCGCCGAGGGCAAGAACGAGGCAGAGGCTGCGGGTTGACGGTCAACGCCCTGATAATTCAGGGATGCTGAAATACCAAACCATCCCCGTCACACCCTTCCAGCAAAACTGTTCCCTGGTCTGGGACGACCAGACGCGCCAGGCGGCGGTCATTGACCCAGGTGGCGATCTGCCTGTGCTGCTCGGTGCGGTCAAGCAGCTGGGCCTCCAACTCGAACAAATCTGGATCACCCATGGCCATGTGGACCATGCCGCGGGCACAGCCGACCTGGCCGAAAAATTGCAACTGCCCATCATCGGCCCGCACCCCGCTGACCAATTCTGGATCGAAGGCCTCACGCAGGCTGCGGCCATGTACGGTTTTCCACCGGCGCGCGCCTTCAAGCCCACGCGCTGGCTTCAAGATGGCGACAGCGTGACGCTGGGCAGTCACACCCTGCAAGTGCGCCACTGTCCTGGCCACACACCCGGGCATGTGGTGTTTTACTCGCCCGACATCCAGCGCGCCTTTGTGGGCGATGTGCTGTTTGCCGGCAGCATCGGGCGCACCGACTTCCCGCAAGGCAACCACGAAGACCTGATCAACAGCATCACCCAGAGGCTGTGGCCCATGGGCAATGACACGGTGTTCATCCCGGGGCACGGGCCTGAGAGCACATTCGGGCGCGAGCGCCAATCCAACCCTTACGTGCGCGGGACCTGAATTTTCAAGCCCCCGAAAAATGGGCGTACAGTCCTGACAACCCAGCGCCTTGTGAGTTTCGTCCGCGCGCTGTCACGATTGCACTTCTGAACGCACCACCACCGGGCTACCTGACCAAACAGGAAAGCATCGCCGTCGCGGGGGTGGATGACCTGGTCATCCGCTCCCTGCTCGACAAAAACCAATTCCACGACCCACTGGACGAGGCGCTCAATCTGGGCATCTCATCGGCCACCTGGCCGCTGTTTGGCCTGTTGTGGCCGTCCGGCGCACGCATGGCCGAGCGCATGGCCAAGCGCCCTGTAACCAGCGAGCGGATTTTGGAAATCGGTTGTGGCCTGGCCCTGTCCAGCTTGGTGGCGCACCGGCGCGGCGCCAACGTCACCGCCAGCGATTGCCATCCGCTGACCCATGCCTTCCTGGACCAAAACACCCAACTGAACCATTTGCAACCCATGGCCTACCGGCATGGCCTGTGGGGCACTGCGGCCTTGCGCGAGGACGGTCAACCCGTCCTGACCCAAGTGCACGATGCGCCCTTGACCGGCCTGTTTGACCTGATCGTGGGCAGCGACATCCTGTACGAGCGAGACGATGAGGGGACGCTGGCCCAGTTCATCGACGAACACGCAGCCACCCGCTCAGAAATCTGGGTCATCGACCCCAACCGCGGCAACCGCGCAGCGTTTCACAAACACATGGCGCGGGTGGGTTTTGCGATGCACGAACAGGTGCTGGACCAGACGGCACACGATGGCGTGGACGCCTACAAGGGGCGCATGCTGACCTACACGCGCTAGAGGGAGCCCATCAGAGGCTGAAGTCGTACTCGATCGTGATCGGTGCGTGGTCCGAAAACTTCTCGCCTTTGTAGATGTGCTCGGTGCGGGCCTTCTCGGCCACGGCCGGTGTGGCCAAGTGGTAGTCCAGACGCCAGCCCACGTTCTTGGCATAGGCTTGGCCCCGGTTGCTCCACCAGGTGTAGCAATCGTCGGTGGTGTCGGGCTTGAGGCGTCGGTACACATCCACCACACCGCCATCGGTCGTCAGTTGCGTCATCCAGGCGCGCTCTTCGGGCAAAAAGCCGCTGTTCTTGAGGTTGCCCTTCCAGTTTTTCAAATCGGCCTGCTGGTGGGCGATGTTCACATCGCTGCACACCACAAAATCACGCTCGGCTTTGAGGGCCATCAAATGCGGGTACATCTTGTCCAGAAAGCGGAACTTGGCTTCTTGCCGTTCAGGGCCGGACGAGCCACTCGGAAAGTACACGCTGATGATGGACAGCTTGCGAGCAGGCGTGTCAAAACGGACCTCGGCATAACGCCCCTCGGCATCGAACTCGCCGCCGTCAAAACCGATCACTACATCGCTGGGCTCATGGCGGGTGTACACGCCCACGCCGGAATACCCCTTCTTCTGGGCAAACTGAAAGTGGCCTTTCAAGCCGGCCAGCTCTTCAAACTTGCCCGCCACATCGGGGGCCTGGGCTTTGACCTCTTGCACGCAAATACAATCGGGGTTCTCTTGCGCCAGCCAGGCTTCGACCCCTTTGGTCGTGGCCGAACGGATGCCGTTGAGGTTAAGGCTGGTGAGTTTGAACAAGGATTTCCCCATGGTGACAGAACAGGCAAGCAGCGCCAACACGCAGGCGCTCGCTCAGGAATTTGTGCAGTTTGCAATCGAATCGGGCGTGCTGCGCTTTGGTGAATTCAAAACCAAAGCGGGCCGCATGAGCCCCTACTTCTTCAACGCCGGTCTGTTTGACGATGGCGCCAAGCTCAGCCGACTGGCGCAATTTTATGCAAAAGCCCTGCTGGCCAGCGGCATCGAGTTCGACATGATCTTTGGCCCCGCCTACAAAGGCATCCCGCTGGGTGCTGCCGTGGCCATCGAGCTGGCCCGCCTGGGCAAGAACGTGCCCTTTGCCTACAACCGCAAGGAAGCCAAAGACCATGGCGAAGGCGGCTCATTGGTCGGCGCACCACTCAAGGGGCGTGTGCTGATCGTGGACGACGTGATGAGCGCCGGCACCGCCGCCCGCGAATCGATTGCCCTGATCAAGGCGGCAGGGGCCACACCCCACGCCATGGCCATCGCTTTGGATCGCCAGGAAATGGCCACCGAAAAACAAGCCGACGGCTCGGTGCAAGACGTGCCGCACAGCGCGGTGCAGTACGTGCGCAACACGCTGGGCATGGGCGTGTGCTGCATCGCTCAGCTGTCGGACTTGCTGGCCTACCTGTCCGCGCAAGACGGCAACGAGATGGGCCAGCACCTGCCCAAAGTGCAGGCCTACCGCGACCGTTACGGCGTTTGACCGTAACCCGGTCAGCGCTCAAAGGCTTCGGTCTGACACGATGCCCGGACGGCTGGAGAACTGCACCAGGCTGTCCATGGCCTCCAGCATGACGCGGGCGCTGCGCTGACCATAGACCTCGGCACGCAGCCAGGCGCATTCAGCGTCGAGCAAGTCGTCCGAAGCCAGGCTGCACCACCAGACGCGGCCTTCGCCGTCCCAGCGGTAGCCGCGCGACTTGAGCTTGTCTTTGGCTTCAAACGGGGCGCCGGTGGCCCGCAGTTTGTAGCGGGTCTGCCCTGCCCCGTTCAGCAGGCGTGACAAGCCGGTCTGGCCGTCTGACAAGGGCGATGCCAAAACCTGCAGCAGGGCATGGCAGTCCACCTGGGCGCGGTGGGCGTCGTAGAACCAGCCGCGCTCGGAAGCCAAAAATTCCAGCTTGGCCGAGCCGCTGCCTTCTTTCTTCCAGTCGATGCCAGCAAACGAGCAATTCCAAGCCTTGCGTGCAAAGACCGGCCAGCGGGCCTCGACAAAAGGCCGGTCAAAACCGGCGTTGTGCGCGACGATCAAGTCGGCTTGTTCAACCAGCGCGGTCACGGCCGCGTCATCGATGCGCTGGCCCTGGACCATGCTGTCGTCAATGCCGGTGATCTCGGTGATCTGCGGCGGGATGGGTTTGCCGGGGTCTTCAAACGACTCGTAGAGGGTGACCGGCCCCACGGGCTGGCCGGTGACGGTGTCCACCAGCACGGACAGCATGGCCAGCTCAATGACCTTTTCGTTGCGCGCATCCAGGCCCGTGGTTTCAGTGTCGAGCACGATCACGCGCCGCGTGCTTTGACCGCTGACCGGGCCGTAGTCGGTGCGCGGCAGCAAGCGGCGCAACACGCGAAAGTCGGGGTGCTGCGCCAAGGCCTGCGCCATGGCCTCATGCTCATCAGCGGACGCAGCGCTGGCATCCAGGGGCTCGGGCAAGGTGGTCGCTGGTGTCTGCGGCAAAGTCGGAGCCTGTGCTGCCGGCATGACGAGCGGTGCCGACTCCGCGAGGACCAAGTCAGGCAACTTGACCGCTGGTGCCGCAGGCTTTCCGGCTTTGGCTTTGACAGGCTTGACGGCTGCGGGCTCGGCTGCAGGCTCAGCTTCGAAGCCGAAAAAACTCATCTGGTCGGTTTTGTTCATGGCCACAATTAAACCGCCTCTTCGGGCACTTCTGCCCCCAGATCACCCGCAATCAGCTTGAATTGCTCCAGCGCGGCCTGCAGGTCCTCCACAATTTCTTGGGCAATCACTGCAGGGGCAGGCAGGTTGTCGCTGTCAGCCAGGCTTTCGTCTTTGAGCCAGAAGATGTCCAGGCTGGTCTTGTCGCGGGCGATCAGCTCGTCGTAGCTGTAAGCACGCCAGCGGCCATCGGGGTTCTCAGCGGTCCAGGTATCAGTACGCTCGTGGCGCTTGATGGCACTGGCACTAACAACTTTAAGCCCGAATTTCTCGGAAATTTGATCGCACATCGACGTCTTACCAACGCCGTGTACGCCTCCCAAAAAAATCATCACTTTTGACTCCCGAAGATTTCCATCAATGAATCGACCTCTTCCGCCCGCAAGTACCGATAAGACTGCGGGGGAACAAAGTTGCTACCGAAAACCTCCTGCGGGCTGATCAACCTCTTAGGCAAAACAAGTCGCCCCAACAAAAGCGCGACCCCCTGATCAAGGCCATGCATGTATTCGCGCAACCGTGCCCGTGTAATAGCACCACCTAACGATTTACAAATCTCCCAAAGTTGGCTACAGCTTGTACGTTGGACTTCGGCGACCTCCACAACTGCCACGATGGCTTTGACCGGTGAAGTTGCATACACCACAAGCACATCTGTGGGTTGGTTTGACCACCGACGTCGAAATTCGACCTGCTTCCGGCCAGCAGCGATTTCTGCAGCATAGAAAGGATGCACGGAGATAAGGACAGGGTTAGCCGCCGATTGCAAGAGCTGACTGAAACGCGTCATGTGAAATGGAGGTAAGACTCTGAGGATGCCCGTTGAGGACGCGATGATGTGTCAATTCGGAAAAAGGTATCGCTCGATTGAGATGCCGAACAAAGCGAAAAAGTAGTACACGTGTATCTTCACGAATGTCGTCCTCTGAAGCGGGGTGATAAAGCAGTGGATGTCCATGTGAATTAGCCAAGCGGACAAACGATGCAAGGCTTGGCACCAACGGCAACTGCGAATCTTCAAGTGGAATCAGAACATTGGTATCTAGTAAGAAGCGCATAGATACTCCACTAAACCTTATTGCTCAGAGGAAAACGACTTTGCAAGAACTGCCTGCCGCAATGCCTGAGCACGTTGGAGGTTGACATCAACTTCAGCCTCAACTCCACGGACGATAGACAAGTGACGGTCGACTTCAGCAACGATGCGGGTTTGCTCTGCCAGCGGTGGCAACGGCACACAAACAGCTCGGACCAAACTCAGATTCAAATTAGGCTGAACTCCACCTGATGCGACCTTTCGCATTTCCTCGTAGTTCAGTTCAAGAAATTGCCTGACATAACCCCTTACGGCAGAGGTCACTTGCAATGCAGCCAGAGCTTGATTGGTCGTTGCGGGGACACGCAATTCAGCGCATTTACCGCGAGTCTTCCCTTCGCCGTACATCGCAATCAGCAATGTCCCGACTGGATAAAGCGTGAGATTGGTTTCAGCGAGTGCCAACTTCGTAACGAACTCTGATGCTTCGTCAACATAGTCGCCATTGACGACGCTGCTTGTGACCCATGGCACATCGCCATCATTCCAATACACAGCCTTGTCGCGTTTAGGCGTTGCACCCGTCCCCACCTCGGCCAACTGATCAATGCAAGACCATACCCAGCCATCAGGCAGTGGTGTGTCTGCCGAAGGTGATTCGGGTACTTTCCATTTGCCACGGCCTGCCCAATTGGCCTGCCGCTCTTCAAGAATTAGCTGCAAAAGCTGTTCGCCTGTTTCGTAGCTACGGCCTTCGCGTTGGGCGATGCTGGCTTCGGTTTCGACGAGGCGGCCTTCGACGGCGGATTTGAGGACGGAGGCTTTGTAGCGTTTGAGGTTGGCTTTGACGCGCTGGAGGTTGGCGACGGCTTCGTCGAGGCGAGAGAACTGCTGTTCGATTTCAGCCACGATGCGGCGCTGTTCATCCAGCGGCACCAGTGGTAACTGTGCATCTGCCAAAAAGGCTGCTGGCACACGACGCAAGCCCACCGCCCCCGTCATATGGCCTGCGGCTTCTTTGCGAAAGGTTTGAGACGAAACGAAGTAATACAAGTACTTCGCATCCACTTGGTCCGACGGGCGCAAGACATGAAACTCGGATGAGCCAAAGCCCACGCCATTCGTCAACCCACGGGCCACGGCCATCTTGCCGTTTTCCATGCACGGGGTCACTTTGGCAAAGAGCACATCGCCGTCTTTGAATGGCGTGTAACTGCCCTTCTTGACTTCTGAAAACGGGCGAACGATGGACACATTGATCTTGCCGTCAGCGGCCCCAACGGATGCCATTTGCACAAACGACACTGGCACATTGTCGGAAAGAAAAGATTTGTCGAAGCGCGGATTGATCTGAGCCACATCGCCCAGGCGAACCATCTGCATCACGCCACCAACTCCCGATTCATCGCTTCTATCACCTGCGACAGCTCAGCGCCAAACAGCTGGTGAACTTTGCCCAGGCCGCCTTCGCTGTTGAAGGGGGCGTATTCAAAGTCGTCGGGCTCTATGCCCAGGTTGGCGGCGATGTGGTCTCGGATCATTTCTAGCCAGTGCAGTTGTTCGGCGTTAAAGGTGTGGCCTTTGGCCGCTTGTTGTTGGGCCAGCCACGCGTTGTAGTTGCTTTGCACGCGCTCGGGGTATGGCACCAGTTCGTTGTCTTGCTGCATGGCAAAGCGCACCAGGCTGACCAAATCGGTCAACAGGCGGCGTTGGCTGGTGCCTTTCACTTTGGTTTTGTTCAGCGCGGCATAGGCTTGCCACAACTGGCTTTCGTCTATCAAGTGCGGCGGCGCGTGCAGCGCGTCGGCCAGGGCTTTGATGTCGCGGTAGGTCAGCGGGGCGCGGCTGGGGCGGTTGTACAAAATTTGCAGCGCGGTGATTTCGTCTTTGTGCTGGGCAATGAATTGCTCAAAGCTTTGCACCAGGCCTTTGGCGCGTTCGCTGGCGGCTTCACTAAAGCCCGCCTGCAGCAGCGTGTCTTGCGTGACGATGTCCACCACTTGGTCGGCCTTTTGGCGCAGTTGCAAGATCAAGGTGCGCAGCGCGGGGTTGGCAAAGGGTTTGGCGGCTTCCACCTTTTTGGCTTCGGCCTCAAAGGGCGATGTGTCGTCATCCACGTTCAGCGCTTGCACGATGCCGCTGGCCATGTCGCGCAGGCTTTTGCCGCTTATCTCCAGCACTTTGGCGTGGTCGGCGGGGCTCAGGTCTTTGTCCAGTCGGGCCAAGCGGGCGGCCACGCTGCTCAGCACTTCGTCTTCCACGTTGCCCAGGCTCACGGCTTGCAGCAGTTTGTCCAGGGGCACGGTTTTCTTCGTGTCCATGGGGCGGCTGTCGGTTTTGTCGCGCTCGCACACGCCCACGGCGTCCACGATCACAAAGTGGTCTTTCACTTTGGCGTCGGGCGTGACCGCTTGCAGGTCGGCTGGGTTGCACACGCGCACGCCACGGCCTTTCATCTGCTCAAAGAAGCTGCGGCTTTTGACACTGCGCATGAACACCACAATCTCCACCGGCTTGATGTCGGTGCCGGTGGCGATCATGTCCACTGTGACGGCCACACGCGGAAAGTAGCTGTTGCGAAACGCGCTGATCAAATCTTCGGGCTTGGTGCCTGTGGTTCGGTAGGTGATCTTTTGCGCGAACTCGTTGCCCTTGCCAAACTCTTCGCGCAGGATTTCCACGATCTTTTCAGCGTGGTTGTCGTCTTTGGCAAAGATCAGCGTCTTGGGCACCTCGGTGCGGCCGGGGAATATTTCGGTGTGCAGCCGGTCGCGGAAGGTGGTGATGACTTTGCGAATTTGGTCGGGCGTTTGCACGCTGCGGTCCAGCTCGGCCGGGTCGTATTCAAAGTCTTCGTCCAGCTGCCAGGCGCTTTTGCGGCGGGTGGCTTTGTCCACCGTTTCCAGCCAAAAGCCTTTTTCGACCTTGGCACCCTTTTCGGTCACTTCGGTTTGGATGCGGTACACGTCGTAGTTGACGTTCACCCCATCGGCCACGGCCTGGGTGTGGCCGTATTCCATGACCAGGTTTTGGTTGAAGAAGCCAAAGGTTTGTTTGTTGGGCGTGGCGGTCAGGCCCACGAGATAGGCGTCGTAATACTCCAGCACTTGCCGCCACAGGTTGTAGATGCTGCGGTGTGCTTCGTCGGTGACCACGATGTCAAACAGCTCAATGGGAAAGGCCGGGTTGTAGCCAATGGGCTCGGGGTCTTTGAACAGGCTCTCTGCGCCTTCGGCGCTTTCTTCGTCGGCCTCGGGCGGCAGCTCTTTGCCTTTGAGCAAACTGAACATGCGCTGGATGGTGCAGATGACCACGCGAGCGCTGGTGTCCACCTGGTTGCCTTGCAGGTGCTGCACGATGAACTCTTCGCCAAACTTGTAGCTGTTGTAGGGGCTGGCGTATTGGTCAAACTCTTTTTTGGTCTGGCGGCCCAGGTTGCCCCGGTCCACCAAAAACAGCACGCGCCGCGCACCGCCAAACTTGATGAGGCGGTAGATGAAGCTGATGGCGGTAAACGTCTTGCCGCTGCCCGTGGCCATCTGGATGAGGGCTTTGGGTTTGTTGGCGGCCAGGCTTTTTTCGAGGTTTTGCACCGCCTTGATTTGCGCGGGCCACAGCTGGTAGTTGGCTCCGCCCTGCCCCCATTGAGTGACCAGCTCGGGCATGTCGCGCATGCGGGCCAAAAAGGTGGATGGCGCTTCGTTGGCGGCCTGCGGGCCTGCAGCCGGGGGCAACATGTGCAGCCACTGCGCCAGCAAGTCGGGTCGGTAAAAGGCAAACACCCGGCGCGAGCGGGGCTGTGGGTCCAGCCCGTTGGTGAATTGGGTCTCCACTCCAGTGGACTCGAACAAAAACGGCAAAGGCCTGCGCCAAGCGGGCAAGGCCGCGGGCAGGCCCTGGGCATAGCGCTCTGACTGCGCCTCCACACCTTTGAGGGTGACGCCTTCTTTTTTGGCCTCGATCACGCCGCAGGCCTTGCCGTTCACATACAGCAGGTAGTCGGCAAAGCCGTGGCCGGGGTTGAGGGGAAATTCGCGGATGGCCACGCCCTGCGCTGCATGCAGATTGACTTGATCGATGTTGCAAACGTGCCAGCCAGCGGCTTGCAAGAGTTGGTCAATCTGGACTCGGGCTTTGGCTTCGGGGGTCATTCCGGCAAGTGATTTTTGTTTTTAGAACTATGGCGTCCATTCTAGGGGGCCAAAAGACGCAAAGCCCCGGCATTTCAAAAAATGCCGGGGCTTTGTTGCCAGCTTGTTCCTCGGCTCAGTCCAGCTTGATCCCCAAGTCCACCGCCAGCTTGATCCAAACCGGCACTTCGCCCTCCCAGTCCTTGCGGGTGTCGGCCAGGTTCTTGGGCTTGTTGGGGATGGCGAAGGTTTCGCGCAGCTTGGCGGCCTTGTCGGTGTTGGACCATGCCACGGCTTCGTCGGCCAGACGCTTGAGGATAGGCTCAGGGGTGCCCGCAGGCGCCACCAAAGGCAAGCCGCCTTCGAGCGTGACCAGCTTGTCGGTGTTGCCTTGCTCCATCAGGGTGGGCACGTCGGGCAGCTTGGGTGAGCGGTAGCTGCCAGTGACGCCGATGGCGCGAACGCCGCGCGCGGCCATGGCGTTGAAGGCCTGGAAACTGCCCACGGCAATTTGCGATTGGCCCGAAGCCACGTCCAGCCACATGGCCGCTTCGCCCTTGTAATGCACCGACTGGATCTGCGTGCCGTGGTGGCGGTTGGTCTGGTCGGCCACCATGTGCGGGTAGGAGCCTGGCGCATAAGTGCCCATGGAGGTGGGGTTCTTCTTGGCCCAGGCGACGAATTCGGCCATGTTCTTGGCAGGGATCTTGTCGTGGATGCCCACCACCAGCGGACCCGACGGGAACACGGTCACAGGCGTCAGATCCTTGTCCAGGTTGTAGGGCAGCCTGGAATACAGGATGCGGTTTTGCCAATACGTGCCCGACGTGCTCATGCTCAAGGTGTAGCCGTCAGCGGGCGCCTTGGCCACCGCATCGATGCCGATGATCGCGCCAGCGCCGGGCTTGTTGTCGATGACCACGGGCACGCCCAACTTGGTGGACAGGTATTCGCCGTAGTTGCGCGCATAAGCATCGGTCAGGCCACCAGGCGGAAAGGCCACCACGATGCGGATCGGCTTGCTGGGCCACTTGGCAGCTTGGGCCCAGGCCGTGCCCACAGTGCTGCTGGCCGCCACGATGCTGACAGCCAGGGCTGCGGTCTGAAGAAGGTGGCGGCGGTCTGCGCGGGTGGTGTGGGTCATGGTCTGTTGCGGGAGTGAATGTCATGCAGTCTAGAGGCGGCCCGTGCAGTTTTGAATTGGGGTTTGAACCCATGACTCAGATGTGACGATCAGGGTCCAAGCCAAGCACCTGACGGCCCGCGTCCGTCCAATCAGGGTTTGTGCGACAATGGGCAGGTTGCAGCCTCCAGTTGCCGCAACATCAGCACTTCTGCTGGGGCCTGACCCAGGCAACGCTCAAAACAAGCGCCTGCGGTTTCCATGCCCACCTGTAAGACCCATTGGCCAACACTGGCAGCGATTAAAAAAGCTGAACGAGCCGATGCCTGCGCCGGACATGGCGCTCTGTGAAAAATGAACTTTGAAGAATTGAATTTGGCCCCGGCCATCATGCAAGCCGTGCGCGAGCTCGGCTACGAGAATCCCACGCCCATCCAGGCGCAAGCGATTCCCGCCGTGCTGGCAGGTCACGACCTGTTGGCTGGCGCGCAAACCGGCACCGGCAAAACCGCGGCCTTCACCTTGCCCATGCTGCACAAGCTGAGCTTGTCTGAGCCCGGTCAGAACCGCTTTGGCGGCAAAGCCATCCGCGCCCTGGTGCTGACCCCCACCCGCGAATTGGCCGCCCAGGTTGAAGAGTCGGTGCGCGACTACGGCAAATACCTCAAGCTCGACTCCACCGTGATCTTCGGTGGCGTGGGCATGAACCCGCAGATCAACAAGGTCAAGCGCGGCGTGGACATCCTGGTGGCCACACCCGGCCGTCTGCTGGACCTGCAAGGCCAGGGCTTCCTGGACCTGTCGACCATCGAAATGCTGGTGCTCGACGAAGCCGACCGCATGCTGGACATGGGCTTCATCCACGACGTGAAGAAGGTGCTGGCCCTGGTGCCCAAAGAAAAGCAAAGCCTGCTGTTCTCGGCCACCTTCAGCGACGAGATCCGCGAGCTGGCGAACAACTTGCTGAAGAACCCGCAAAGCATCCAGGTCACGCCCAGCAACACCACGGTGCAGCGCATCACGCAAGTGATCCACCCCGTGGGCCGCAGCAAGAAAAAAGACGTGTTGCTGCACATCATCCAGAAGAACGACTGGAGCCAGGTGCTGGTGTTCACCCGCACCAAGTTCGGTGCCAACAATGTGGCCGACTTTCTGACCAAAAATGGCGTGAAAGCCATGGCCCTGCACGGCAACAAGAGCCAGACCGCCCGCACGCAAGCGCTGGCCGGCTTCAAGAGCGGCGAGATCCGCGCCTTGGTGGCCACCGACATCGCCGCGCGCGGCATCGACATCGAAGACTTGCCGCACGTCGTCAACTACGAAATCCCGAACGTGTCGGAAGACTATGTGCACCGCATTGGCCGTACTGGCCGCGCGGGCGCCAGCGGTGAGGCCGTGAGCCTGGTCTGCCTGGACGAAGAAGGCTTCATGATGGACATCGAGCGCTTCACCAAGCAGGAGATTCCGGTTCAATTGCTTGAAGGCTTTGGCCCCGAGCCAGGCGAAGTGGCCGAGCCCATCGCCATGGGTCGCCAGACTTTGTGGGGCGGCGCAGGCAAGCCCCCGAGCCGCGATGTGATGGCCGCTGCCGCCAAGGCCGCACGCCAGGACATGATGCAACGCATCCGCGACAACAAGGCTGCTGGCGGTGGCCAGGGCCAGCGCCAGCCACGCGCAGAAGGTCAGGGTCAGCCCCGTCCATCGCGCAACGCCCCTCCCCCATCACGCCGCAGTGGCCCATCCGGCGAAGCCCGCTTTGAAGGTCAAGGCGAAGGCCGTCGCGAAGGCGGTGGTCGTTTTGACAACCGTGGCGATGGCCAAGGCCGTGGTCCACGCAATGGCCCACGTCCTGAAGGTCGTGCAGATGGTCGCGGTGAAGGTCGCGGCCCCAGCCGTGGTGGCCAAGGTGGCGGTCAAGGCGGTGGCCAGGACCGTCGTCGCCACGATGGCGACGAGTTGCCACGCCACATCGATCCCTTGAAGACCACGCAGTTCGCGCGCCTGGACTTGCCCAACCGCAAGCCCGTGCGCACCAGCGGTCAGCCTGACCCGACCCGCACCAGCATCGACAGCCTGGCCAGCGGCAACCGCCGCGGCGGTGGTGGTGGTTACGGCGGCGGCAATGGTGGCGGCAAAGGCGGTGGTGGCCGTGGCTTTGGCGGCGGCGGTGGCAACCGCGGCGGCTTCGGTCGCTGATCGACACCCCTCATGAAATAGCCCGCATCAGCGGGCTATTTTTTTGGGCTCCATGCGGTGCCATGCGCCGTAGCAGGCCTTCAATCGCGCACGAACAAAGTCACCAGCGGATCAGAGCCCACCTGGCGGCTCCAGTGGCCGTGTATGGTGGCGTCAAAGGTCGCCCCTTCGGGCAAGGTGTCGTTGGAATAAAAGAATTCGCCCGGGCCAAAAATGCGCGAGCTGCCGTCTTGCAAGAAGATTTCCATCTGGCCACCCAACACAAAAAGCCACTGAGGCGTACCCGTGCAATGGAAGCTGCTGCGAAAGCCCACCGGGCTTTGGCGCAATTGGTAGCCGCTGGTGGGCATCAGCGGTGACAAGCGGCTTTGCGGTGTGCCTTCGGTCAATTCAAGCGTTTCGTCGCGAAAACGCGCGCGGCCGTCGGTATCGGTGAAAAGGATGACTTGTTTCAAGGTGGTCATGGCAGGCGTTTCAACAAAGAGGAGAAGGCCCGATTGTCGCCGAGCCAACAGCCTGGCGCGGGGCTTCTGGCATAGTGGCGCCCAATTCCTGCCTTTCAATCGCCCACGCCAAATTTCGAGACAACATGAGCACCACCCCTTTGAAAATCGTCTTCCACGGCCAGAACGCGGCCAATTTCCGCCAAGGCTTTGAAGCCCTGATCGCCCCCGAACACCAGGTGCTGGACCTGAGCGATGCGCTCGACCAAGCCGGTGAACGCGAACACTACCAAAGCGCCGATGTGGTGATCGGCATCAAGCTCAACGCCGACATGCCCCAGCCCATCAAGGCCCGGCTGTTCCATGCCCCGGCTGCGGGCACCGATGCGGTCAACACCGCGCTCTTGCCCGCGCAGTGCACCCTGGCCAATTGCTTTGGCCATGAAAACGCCATCGCCGAATACGTGATCGCGGCATTGCTGATGCGCCATGTGCCACTGGCACGGGCCGATCAGGATTTGCGCCAGCAGCGCTGGACCTACTGGGCCGGTCGCCCTACGGCTTTGCGCAGCGAGCTGGGTTCGCAGACTTTGGGCCTGGTGGGCTTTGGCCACATCGCCCAAACCGTGGCGCAACGCGCCAAAGCCATGGGCATGCGGGTGCATGTGGCCAACCGCAGCCCCATCAGCCACCCGGTGGTGGACCGCAGCTGGACGCTGGATGCCCTGCATGACTTCATGGGCAGCTGCGACGCCGTGGTGGTCAGCCTGCCCTTGACCGAGAACACACAAGGTCTGGTGGATGCGCCCGCCATTGCGGCCATGCGGCCCGATGCGGTGCTGCTCAATGTGGGACGCGGTGCGGTGATCGATGAAAAGGCTTTGTACGAAGCGCTGAAAACCCGCCAGATTGGCGGCGCGGTGATCGACACCTGGTACCAGTACCCCACGCCCACACAAGCCGAATGCGCGCCCTCACAGTTTGATTTCGCGTCGCTGGACAATGTGTTGATGACACCCCACATGTCGGGCTGGACCTCTGGTACCGTGCGCCGCCGTCAGGAGACGTTGGCTGACAACATCGGGCGCTTGAGCAGGGGTGAGGCTTTGATCAATGTGCTGCACGGACCTGCATAGTTTGGCGTTTGTGGGCGCAGCACCCTGCGCGCGATTTCAGGCGCTGCTGGTCAACCAACCATCGCCCACGGGGTGGGCTCCTACAAAAGCGGCATGTCTCTGCTGGAGGGCACCCCGTGCGCGATGCCTTGCGGACCCCAATACCCACCATCGCCCACGGGGTGGGCTCCTACAAAGGAGGCATGTGTCTGTAGGAGCGCACCCCGCGCGCGATTCAGCTGCTTTGCCGCTGCATGATCTCAAAGCCCAGGTCCAGCTGCGGTGCCTCGGGCGCCTCGCCGCGCATCAGGCTCAGCAGCATCTGCGCCGCCGCCTCGCCGATCTGCGCACGGGGGGTGCGCACCGAGGTCAAGGCGGGCAGCATCTGGTCGCTGCCGGTCAGGTCGTTGAAGCCTGCAATCGCCACTTGCGATGGCACGGCAATGCCCAGACGCAATGCGGCCATGAGGGCGCCTTGGGCCAAGTCGTCGTTGCAAAAAAAGATGGCGTCCACCGCCGGGCGCTGCTGCATGATTTGTTCGAACAGGATCCCCCCCAAAGCCAGCGATGAAGGCGCGGGATTGAGGAACTCCAGCGTGGGCTCGTACACCCCCGCCTCTTGCAAGGCGCTGCGCCAACCGTACAGGCGCTGCATCACACGCGGGTCCAACTGGGCGGCGGCAAAGGCGATGCGCCTGCGACCTTGGGCCAGCAAATGCCGCGTCATGGCCGCACCCGCCTCGGTCTGGCGAAAGCCCACGCAGTAAGGCGCATCGGTCTGATCGGTCGCAGGCAAATCCATCAGGTGCACGCAAGGCACCTGGCTGCTTTGCATGAGTTTGCGGGTGGCCGGGTTGTGGTCCAGCCCCGTCACCAACAGGCCTGCCGGGCGGTGCAGCAGTTGCTCGCGCAGCAGTTGTTCTTCTTCGCTCGCGTCGTAGTGGGTCACGCCCATCAGGGTCTGGTAGCCCCCGGCACGCAGGGTTTTCTGGGCCGCGTCGAGCAGGTCCACAAACAGGGCGTTGGACAAAAGCGGGATCAGGATGGCCACATGGTTGCTGCGCTGCGAAGCCAAGGCTCGTGCCGCCGGGTCGGGCACATAACCCAGCTTGGCGGACACCGCTTGCACCCGCTCGATGAGGGCCGGGTCCACCGCCCTTTCGCCCCGCAAGGCCCGCGAGACGGTGCTGGGACTGACCCCGGCGGCATGGGCCACATCGCTGAGCGTGATGCGGCCGGTGGCGCGGTGGCTTTTGGCGGTCTTGGGGGGCGGCGAAACGGCGTTGGACAAGGGTTAATCCGGAGAAGAAGGCGGGGTCAAAATCGATAGGATAGCGCTATCCCAAAGTTTGGGACGAAAATTTTGAAGATTCGTGGAAAACCCTGATTCACGAGACAAGCACTCAGATTTTCGTTCTCACTTTTTTTTGAATTTTCTGGACAGCGCTGTCCAAGACCTGTTTCCCGACTGGAGTGATTGAAGTGTCCAAACCCGATGTGCTGGCCGTGGCCAAACTCCACCCCTTCTATCAAAAAGCGCTGGAATCGGTCTACACGGTGCACGACCGCACCCACATCACCGACCCCGCCGCTTTTGCAGCCCTCGCCCCCCGCATCGTGGGCGTGGCCGGCACGGGCGAGGCCAGCGTGCCACGCAGCCTGTTGGCCCAGGTGAGCAACGCCAAAGTGGTGTCGGTGTTTGGCGTGGGCTACGACGGCGTGGATGTGGCCGCCGCCATCGAGCACGGCATTCCCGTCACCCACACCCCCGACGTGCTGACCGACGATGTGGCCGATCTGGCCATGGGCCTGGTGCTGTCGGTGGGCCGCACCATCCCGCAAGCCGATAAATTTGTGCGCGCAGGCCAGTGGCCCAGCGGCCCCATCGTTTTGGGCCGCAAAGTCTCGGGCGCCCGTTTGGGCATCGTGGGCCTGGGTCGCATTGGCAAGGCCATTGCCCAGCGCGCCAGCGGCTTTGGCATGTCGATCGCCTACACCGCACGTTCAGCAAAAACCGATTCGGGTTTCAAGTTCTTTGCAACGCCTGCCGAGTTGGCCGCGAATGTGGACTTCCTGGTGGTCATCACCCCCGGCGGCGCAGGCACCAAACACCTGATCAACGCCGACGTGCTCAAGGCCCTGGGCCCACGCGGCTTCTTGATCAACGTGGCACGCGGCAGCGTGGTCGATGAAGAGGCGCTGATCGCGGCCTTGCAAAACGGCACCATCGCAGGCGCAGGCCTGGATGTGTTCGCCAACGAGCCGCATGTGCCCGAAGTGCTGTGGACCATGAACAACGTGGTGCTAACCCCCCACATGGCCAGTGCCACCACCGAGACCCGTCAGGCCATGGCCGATCTGGCTTTTGCCAACATGCAAGCCGGCACATCGGGCCAACCTCTGCGCACCCCCGTGCCCGAGTGCGCGGCCCTGGTGAAGTGATCCCCTGCCCCGTGCCACCAAGCGATATGAGCACCACGCCTTTGCGCCTCATCGTCATGGGGGTATCCGGTTGCGGCAAGTCCACCATGGCCGCCGCCCTGGGCCAAGGCCTGGGTCTGGACATGGTCGATGGCGACGATCTGCACGCCCCTGAAAGCGTGGCCAAGATGCGCTCGGGCATTGCCTTGCAGGACGCCGACCGCTGGCCCTGGCTGGACCGTATTGGCCAATACTTGTCGCAGCCGCATGCGCAAGGCCGTGTGGTGGCCTGCTCGGCGCTCAAGCGCGCTTACCGCGACCGCATCCGCGAACAAGCGGGCGATGTGTGTTTTGTCTTCCTCGACGGCGACTTTGAGCTGATTCAAAAGCGCATGCACCAGCGCGTGGGCCACTACATGCAGCCCGGTTTGCTGGACAGCCAGTTCCGCGCGCTCGAAAAACCCCAGGCCGATGAGACCGATGTCATCCGCCTGCCCATCACCGAACCGGTGCAGGACATGGTTGCGCAGGCGCTGGCCGCCTTGCAGGCAAGAACGTCTTCGCCTCTGCACCCTGCCCTCTGATTTTTTAGAAAGTTCCCTCATGTTCATCCGCTGTGCATTCTTCCAAGGCAACGTCAAACCCGGCATGGAAGAAGCGTTCAACCGCTACATCCGCGAAAAACTCGTGCCCCTGTGGACCCGCTTTCCGGGCGCACAAGAGGTGCGTGTGCTGCGCCAGGTCGAAAGCGATGTGGCCGATCCGCACTTTGGCATGGTGCTGTCGGTGCGCTACCCCAGCCGCGAATCGATCGAGATCGCCCTGGCCTCAGCCGTGCGCATGGAAAGCCGCGAAGTGTCCAAGGATTTGATCGCCATGTTCGATGGCACCGTGTTCCACACCGTCTTCAGCGCCGACGAATACGCGCTGCCCACCGATTGAGTTTTTTCTTTTTTCAACCAGGAGACAACACCATGAAAATTTCCCGTTTGCTTCTCGCCTGCCTGATCGCCGCCACCGGCTCTGCCGCGTTTGCAGCCAAGTTCAACCTGAAAATGGGCCACGCCGTCAACACGACCGATGGTCAGCACGCTGCCGCCCTGAAAATGGCCGAACTGGTCAAGCAACGCACCAACGGCGATGTTGAAATCACCATCTTCCCGTCCAACCAATTGGGCAACGACGGCGCCATGATCAACGGCGTGCGCGGCGGCACCATCGACATCGTCTCCAGCGGCGCGTCCAACTACAACGGTCTGGTGGCCAACACCGCCGCCATGGAACTGCCCTTTGTCTTCCGCAACGCGCAGCACGCCTACCATGTGCTGGACGGTGACATCGGCACCGGCGTGCTCAATGAGCTGGCCCCACACAACATGAAAGGCCTGGCCTACTGGGAAAACGGCTGGCGCGCCTTCACCAACAACAAGCGCCCCGTCAACAAGCCCGAAGACTTGAAGGGCTTGAAGATCCGCTCCACGCCCAACCCGTACCACATCCAGGCTTTCAAGCTGCTGGGCATGAACCCCTCGCCCATGCCGATCGCCGAGCTGTACACCGCGCTGGAGTCTGGCGCCTTTGATGCACAAGAGCACCCCATCAACGTGACCTGGTCGTCCAAGTTCTACGAAGTGCAAAAGTACCTGACGGTGAGCAACCACGTGTACTCGCCCATCATCGTGGCCATGAACAAAGGCAAGTTCGACAGCCTGCCTGCCAACTACCAAAAGATCGTGGTGGACGCGGCCCGCGAAGCGGCCAAATACCAACGTGACCTGAACGCGCAAAACGCGGGCAAGGTCGTGGCCGACCTGAAGAAGTCGGGCATGCAGGTCATCGAGAACGTGGACATGGCCCCGTTCCAAAAGATCGTGTCGGCTGAAATCGCCAAGACCTTTGGCGAGAAAAACGGCACCGCTTTGCTCAACGCCATCGAAGCCACCAAGTAAGTTGTCTCCACCTGTCCCCCTCGCGTGAGGGGGACTTTTTCATGCCGGGTCACCGGCTTCATGCCATGAGCATTCTTGATTCTTTCCAGCTGCACGGTCGCAGGGCCTTGATCACCGGCTCTTCGGGCGGCATTGGCCTGGCCCTGGCGCGCGCGTTGGGGCAAGCGGGCGCACACGTCATTTTGAATGGACGCAGTGCCGACAAGCTCCAGCAAGCCGCAGCCACCTTGCAGTCGGAAAATCTCTCGGTCAGCAGCCAGCCCTTTGATGTCACCAACGCCGACGAGGTGCGCTCGGCCATTGAGGGCATCGAGGCACAAGGCCCGATTGACATCCTGGTCAACAACGCGGGCATGCAAATTCGTGGACCGCTGCACGAGTTTGCAGACGACGACTGGCACACCCTGATGAAGACCAACCTGGACAGCGTGTACTTCGTCAGCAAAGCCGTCGCGCAAAAAATGATCCCCCGCGGTCAAGGCAAGATCATCAACATCTGCTCGGTGCAAAGCGAGCTGGGTCGCCCCGGCATTGCACCGTACACGGCCAGCAAAGGCGCCGTGAAAATGCTCACCAAGGGCATGGCCATCGACTGGGGCCAGTTCGGCCTGAACGTCAACGGCCTGGGCCCTGGCTATTTCAAAACCGAATTGACAGAAAGACTGGTCAAGGACGAAGCCTTCACCGCCTGGCTGGTGGGGCGCACCCCGAGCCGCCGCTGGGGCGATGTCGAAGAACTCGGCGGCGCAGCCGTCTTTCTGGCCAGCGAGGCTTCACGCTTCATGAATGGCCACGTTTTGTATGTGGACGGTGGTGTCACCGCCACGCTGTGACCGGAATGATCACCCTCACACGATTTTCAATCCATGATCACGCATTCATTCAATCAACCTCGCATTCAAAAGGCCCTCTCATGATTGATCAACTCATAGACCATCTTTGCAAGCTCATCAAAATCATCATGGTGATTTTTCTGGCCATCATGGTCGTCCTGGTATTTGGCAACGTGGTGTTGCGCTACGGCTTCAACTCAGGCGTGGCCGTCTCGGATGAACTGTCACGCTGGCTGTTCGTCTGGATCACCTTCCTGGGCGCCGTGGTGGCCATGAAAGAAGGCACCCACCTGGGCACAGACACCCTGATTTCTCGCCTGTCGATTCGTGGCCAGAAAATCTGCTTTGTGATCGCCAATCTGCTGATGCTGTTTTGCTGCGGCTTGCTGGCCAAAGGCACCTGGCAAATTGTGGAGATGAACTTCGCCACCAAAAGCCCTGTCATGGAAGCGTCTGAGGCCCTGTTTTATGGTTGCGGCGTTTTCGCAGCCATCGTCGGCGCAGCCGTCCTGGTCTACAAAATGTGGCGTCTGGCCCGTGGCGAGTTGAAAGACTCTGAATTGATTGGCGTTCGGGAGTCGGAAGAAGACACCCTGGACCTGCCCACAGCACAACGATAAGCACCGGAGCACAACATGACCATTTTCATCTTCATTGGTTCTTTGCTGGCCGCCATGGCACTCGGTGTGCCGATCGCCTTCTCTTTGCTGCTGTGCGGCGTGGCCCTGATGTGGCACATGAACATTTTTGACGCCCAGATTTTGGCGCTCAACGTGATCGAGGGCGCCAACAGCTTCCCCTTGCTGGCGGTGCCCTTCTTCATGCTCGCTGGCGAAGTGATGAACACCGGCGGCCTGTCGCGCCGCATTGTGGACTTTGCGATGGCGCTGGTCGGCCACATCCGTGGCGGTCTGGGTTATGTGACCATCGTCGCCGCCTGCTTGCTGTCGGCCCTGTCCGGCTCGGCCGTGGCCGATGCCGCAGCGCTCACAGCCTTGATGCTGCCCATGATGGTCAAAGCCGGTCACGACAAGGCCCGCAGTGGTGGCTTGATCGCTGCTTGCGGTGTGATCGGTCCGGTCATCCCGCCATCGATTGGTTTCGTCATCTTCGGCGTGGCCGCCAACGTGTCGATCAGCAAGCTGTTCCTGGCTGGCATTTTCCCCGGCGTGTTGTTGGGTGCGGGTCTGTGGATCACCTGGTGGTACCTCACCCGCAAGGAAGACCTGAGCCCCCCTCCCCGTAAAACCGTCCAGGAAGTCATGAGCTCGATGCGCAGCGCAGGCTGGGCCTTGATGCTGCCATTGATCATTCTTGTGGGCTTGCGCATGGGCGTCTTCACCCCGACCGAAGCCGCTGTGGTGGCCGCTGTCTACGCCCTGTTTGTGGCCGGTGTGGTGTATCGCGAACTCAGCTGGAAACAGCTCTACGAAGTGTTTGAACGCGCCGCCATGACCACCGCCTTGGTCATGTTCCTGGTGGCTGCGGCCATGGTGTCGGCCTGGTTGATCGCCGTGGCCAACTTGCCTGCGCAACTGGTCGAGTTGCTGCAACCGCTGATCGATAAACCCACCATGCTGATGTTCGTCATCATGATCTTGTGCATGGTGGTCGGTACCGCCATGGACATGACGCCCACCATCCTGATCCTCACACCGGTGCTGATGCCCATCGTCAAAGCCGCCGGCATTGACCCGGTCTACTTCGGTGTGCTGTTCATCATCAACAACTCGATCGGTCTGGTGACGCCGCCGGTGGGCACCGTGCTCAACGTGGTCGCGGGCGTGGGCCGCATGCGCATGGACGATGTGACCCGTGGCGTGATGCCCTTCATGACCGTTCAATTCATTGTCATGTTCCTGATGGTGATGTTCCCGGCGCTGGTCATGGTGCCTGCACGCCTGATGTACTGATCCCCCAAATCCCTGTTGAAAGTTCCATTCCATGCGCTCTGTCATTTGCCACGGCCCCCGCGATCTGCGACTGGAGCAGCGCGAGCTGCCTGCCCTGAACCCCCAACAGATTCAGGTGCAAGTCGCTTATGGCGGCATTTGCGGCTCTGATCTGCACTACGCCCAACACGGTGGCTTTGGCACCGTGCGCATCAAGGAACCGATTGCCCTGGGCCACGAAGTCTCCGGCATTGTTCAGACCGTGGGCGCCGACGTGCAAGGCGTGGCCGTGGGCCAGCGCATCGCCATCTCGCCCTCACGCCCTTGCGGCCACTGCCGCTTTTGCCAGGCGGGCCAGCACAACCACTGCCTGAACATGCGTTTTTACGGCAGCGCCATGCCCTTCCCGCACATTCAGGGCGCATTCAGCGAGCAACTGGTCATCGAGGGCTACCAAGCCCACCCGATCGCCGATCACCTGAGCCTGTCCGAAGCCGCCTTGGCCGAACCTTTGTCTGTCGGCTTGCACGCCATCCAGCGCGCAGGCAGCGTGCTGGGCAAGCAGGTGCTGGTGACCGGCTGCGGCCCGATTGGCTCGCTCTTGATTGGTGCCTTGCGCCGTGCCGGTGCGGCCCGCATTGTGGCCGCCGACATCGCCGACCTGCCACTGAAATGCGCCAAAGAAATGGGCGCCGACGAAACCATCAACCTGAAGACCCAATCCGAGGCGCTGGACAAATACAAAGTGGACAAAGGCCAGTTTGACGCCGTGTTCGAGGCCTCGGGCAGCGAAGCCGCATTGCGCACAGGCCTGGACACCATCGCACCGCGTGGCGTGCTCATCACCGTGGGCATGGGCGGCGACATCAGCCTGCCCATGACGCAGATCGTGGCCAAGGAAATCGACATGCGCGGCACCTTCCGCTTCCATGCTGAATTTGCCACTGCCGTGCGCTTCTTGAACGAAGGCCTGGTCAACGGCAAGCCCGTCATCACCGGCGTGTTGCCGATGGACCGCGCCATCGAAGCCTTCGATCTGGCGGCCGACAAGAGCCAGTCGCTCAAGGTACAGATCGCCTTTGCAGGCGCAGCAGCCTGAGCCCCTCGAATCCTGAAACTCTGAAAGACATCCTGATGAAAAAAGTTGCCCTCGTCACCGGTGCCAGCTCCGGCATCGGCCAGGCCTGCGCCCTCGGTTTGCTGAGCGAAGGCTGGCAAGTGGTGCTGGTCGGTCGCCGTGCCGATGCATTGCAAGAAACCATCGCCAAAGCCGGTGCCAACGCCGCCAATGGCGTGGCCATGCCGGCCGACGTGTCGAACGAAGAACAGGTCAAGGCCTTGTTCGAGAAGGTCCGCGCCCAGTTCGGTCGCCTGGACCTGCTGTTCAACAACGCCGGCATCTCGCTGCCCACCACCTTGCCTGGCGATGTGACCGGCGACGACTGGCGCCGCATGGTGGACGTCAACCTCAACGGCGCGTTCTATTGCCTCTCGCATGCCTTCAAGCTGATGCTAGAGCAAAGCCCGCAAGGCGGCCGCATCATCAACAACGGCTCGATCTCGGCCCATGTGCCGCGCTATGGCTCGATTGCCTACACCGCCACCAAGCACGCCGTCTCGGGCCTGACCCGCGCTGCCTCGCTGGACGGACGGGCCTTCAACATCGCCGTGGGCCAGATCGACATCGGCAACGTGGCCTCGGACATGACCGAGCGCATGGCCAAAGGCGTGGCCCAGGCCGACGGCTCCATCAAGGCCGAACCCCGCATGGACATGTCCGCCGTGGTCGAGACCTTCCTGAGCATGTCGCGCCTGCCCTTGTCGGCCAACATCCTGTTCACCACGGTGATGGCCACCAACATGCCTTACGTCGGTCGCGGCTGATCCAGCGCACAACTGCCTGCTGCAAAAAACCTGCCAGAGAAATCTGGCAGGTTTTTTTGTAGCAGGTCGCAACCGACCCATTGCCGCCATTCCAACGGACGCCACAACGGCCGGATTGCAGCGATAGATGAAATCGACTGTCTGTGATGGTTTTGGGCCGAAATGAGTCGATGGGCTTTGAAAGTGGCTGACCAACCAATTCTGTTGAAAAACTCCCGATTTTTTAGAAATTGACCTGTGGCTTGCGTATGCTTCTGCGTAGACGGAGGTGCAAGCCATGATGGGTCAAACGGCGAACCAAGATCAGCTCTTTTATGAGTTC
>Ga0213920_1000052_pt1 | contig 147737 bp, 111 predicted proteins | sample McNCre1117MG_FD_161054 | JGI IMG/M metagenome (GOLD analysis project Ga0213920, IMG submission 161054) | Freshwater microbial communities from McNutts Creek, Athens, Georgia, United States - 11-17 MG | ecosystem: Environmental > Aquatic > Freshwater > Creek | place: USA: Georgia | collected...
GTAAGACCGCCCGCGTTATCGTTTTCGCAACTGGTGCCGCAGCTGACGCTGCAGTTGCCGCAGGCGCTGACGTTGTTGGTGGCGACGAGCTAATCGAGAAGGTTGCAGCCGGATGGGTTGACTTCGACTCAGCAGTTTCGACCCCAGAGCTCATGGGTAAGGTCGGTCGTCTAGGTAAGGTTCTAGGTCCTCGTAACCTAATGCCAAACCCAAAGACCGGAACCGTTACTCCAGACGTAGCCAAGGCTGTTACTGACATCAAGGGTGGAAAGATCGACTTCCGCGTCGACAAGCAGGCTAACCTGCACTTCATCATTGGTAAGGCATCATTCACCAAGGAGCAGCTAGGCGAGAACCTAGGTGTTGCACTTGAGGAAATCATGCGTTTGAAGCCTTCGTCTTCAAAGGGTCGCTACCTAATCAAGGGTGCAATCTCGACCACCTTCGGTCCTGGCATCCAGCTAGACACCAACGTGACCAAGGTCGAGTTCTAAAGTTCATTTTTAGTAGTTATGATGAGGGACTGGGCCTTTGGCCCGGTCCCTTTTCACTGAATCGATAGGCGGGATATTGCCTCAGCACGCATTTGGCGCAGCCACACTTCTAGACACCAAAGACCCTATGGGTTTGCGCTCAAGCGCACCCCTTCTAGACGCGTGGATTCGCGATATGGAGACCGATCGGTCACCCTTCCAAATCCCTGGGCATAAAGGTCGCACCGACCTGACCGGATCAGTGGTCGACGGCGACATCCCGGTTCTTCCGGGCAACCACCCGCACCGAATTTCTCCATCTCTGATTCTCGAAGCCGAGGCGCTAGCCGCCAAGCTTTGGGGTGCCGAACTTTGCCGTTTTGGTGTGAACGGTTCCTCTGGTTCAAACCACGCTGCCGTAATGGCAGTCGCAGGCCCGGGTGACAAGGTCATCGTTTCGCGAACCCTGCACAAGTCTGTTTTGGTTGGCTTGGTCTATGCCGGAGTTATCCCGGTATGGATTCGCCCAGAGATAAACCCGGCAACCGGCCTGCCTGAATATTTGCCATCGACTCGCCTGGCCGAGACCCTTGCCGAACATCCCGATGCCAAAGCAGTGTTGATCGGTGAACCTTCATACGTGGGCACGATGTCAAACATTCCGCGTTTGGCCAAGGTGACACACGAGTATGGAATTCCGCTGGTGGTCGATGCTGCTTGGGCGGCCCACTATGGTTTCCACCCAGAGTTGCCGAACCACCCGATTGCCGAGGGCGCCGACATCGTGGTCACTTCGGCGCACAAGACTCTGCCGAGCTATTCGCAGGCCTCTTTCGTTTTGGTGCGCGACGAATATGTCGACCTAGCACGCTTCAACAAGATGTTTGACTCGACCCAGACCACATCGATGTCTGGACGCATCCTGGCTTCGATCGATGCGGCTCGTGCGTTGCTAGAGCGCCACGGCCACGAACTTATCGGCCCGGTCATCGAGGCGACCGAACGAGGTCGCGCAACATTGGTTGCCGCCGGAATTGACGTTATCGATGGCGAATACATCGACCCACTGAAGCTGGTCATCATGTTCAGCAGCTGCGGAGTTGACGGCAACAAGGTCGAGGCCGACCTGCTCGCGCAGAACATCGACGTTGAAATGGCAAATCGCGACATCATTATCCCGATGATCACCTTTGCAGACACCCCAGATCGCATCAATGACCTAATCCAGAAGATCATCGCCTCGGTCGAAAAGCACCGAGGTGAACCTAGACCGATTGAAATTTTGCCGGCCTTCTCGATTGAGCCCGAGGTCGTGGTCACCCCACGAGAGGCCTTCTTCAGCGACTATGAAGTGGTTGATTCCAAGGATGCCGTTGGCCGTGTTTCGGCTGAGATGATTTGCCCTTACCCTCCGGGGGTTCCAGTGCTCAGCCCGGGTGAGCGAATCACCGAGGCGGCCCTGGGTGCGCTATTTGAGGCTCGTGACATGGGCGTTCGCATCGCCTTCGTTGCCGACCCGACCCTGCAGACACTCAAGGTTCTCCCGCTTTAGTGTCACATTAGATTCAGGAGATTGTTTCCATCCGTTAAGTGAACGTGCTTAGACTCGCGCCATAGAACGGAGTTCAATTGACAACTGTTTTGGTTATTGGCGGCGGCGTTATTGGCACAATGCACGCACGTGAAGCGCTAAAAAAGGGATACCGCGTTATCCATATAGAACGCGATGGGCGACCTCGCAGTGCCTCGGTGAGAAATTTTGGTCTGGTCTGGATTGGCGGTCGAGCCTCAGGCGAGGAACTAGCGCTATCCCTGCGAACCAGAGAGCTTTGGCAAGAGCTTCACCTGGAGTTCGGCAACCTTGAGTTCCGCGGAAATGGCTCGATGACCATCGCCCGCAACGCCCAAGAGCTATTGGTTCTCGAGCAGAGCATGGCCAAGGATGATGCCGAAAGCCGCCAGTGGCAACTATTGACTCCGGAAGAAGTTCGTCGGGTCAACCCGGCACTCAGGGGTAATTTTCTCGGCGGGCTGTATTGCCCGCTTGACGCCGCGGTTGAGCCAGGATTTGTGTTGACTCAGTTGCGCGCGGCCCTGGCTGCCAATGGGAAATATTCTTGGCACCCAAATGTTGACATCGTTTCGGTGGTTGACATCGGCGGAACCGCAAGAGCGGTTGCCAAGGATGGTCGCAAATTTGACGCCGATTTGGCGATTGTCTGCCCGGGTGCCGACCACACCAGTCTCTTCGAGGAGGAGCTTCGCGAAGCCCCGCTTCGTCGGGTTAGGTTGCAAATGATGAGCACCGAGCCTTTCGAAGAAGAGCTGACCACATCGGTCGCCGATGGAGACTCACTGCGCTATTACCCGGCCTACGATGTTCCGGCGCTTGCCGACCTGCCGGCTCAGGCGCCGATCGCCGCCGAACACAAGATGCAGCTGCTGCTGGTTCAAAGAACCGATGGAACGCTGACCATCGGTGACACACACGAATATGAAGAGCCGTTCGAGTTTTCGCTTCGCGAGGATGTTTATGAATATCTTCACGACGTGGCAAGCGACATCATCGGCAAAAGAATTCCAAAGATAGTTCGTCGCTGGGATGGCGTTTATAGCCAGCGCACGGATGGTGCCATCTGTGAACGCAGGTTTATAACCAACAAAATCGTCATCGTCACCGGCCCAGGCGGCCGCGGCAACACCCTTTCGCCGGCAATTGCGGAAGCCACTTTCAAGGAGATCAAATGAAGCCAGCGTTCGTAGCCTTTGATGTGGCTGGAACCACAATGCAAGACGATGGCGTGGTTATCGCCGCCTTCGAGTCGGCCTTCAGCACCGCTTTTCCGGAGCTTTGGGCCGAAAAGAGTGCCGAGTGGTTGGAATATGTCATCGAGACCATGGGGCAGTCTAAGATCGAGGTTTTCACACATCTGCTCAAGGATCGTCAGCTGGCGGTTCAGGCCAACGAGGCGTTCGAAACTGCCTATTCAGCTGTTATCGCCGAACACGGCGCCGAGGCCATCGAAGGCGTTGAAGAGGTGTTCCGCAGGCTTCGAGCCGAGGGAATTCCGGTGGTGTTGACCACAGGGTTTAGCCGACCAACCCTGGACGCCATCCTGGATTCGCTGGGTTGGCGAGAACTAATTGATCTCAGTGTCACTCCGGGCGAGGCGGGGCTTGGTCGACCACACCCAGACATGTTGAACCTCGCAGCCGAAAAACTGGGTGTCACCGACAAGGCCTCGGTAGTGGTTCTCGGTGACACCCAGTCAGACATGAAGGCAGGCTTGGCCTTTGGCTCGCACCGAGTTTATGGCGTGCTGACCGGTTGTCACGATGCCGAGCAACTCGAGTCAGCAGGTGCCACCGAGGTGCTTTACTCGGCGGCTGATTTGTTTTCACTCATTGGTAACTAATCGGCCCTAAGGCTTCACGCTAGAAAGGTTCTCTAATAAGCCGCCGTTCACTCGTCGTTTAGGACGGGGGCGTTCACTCTTCTTGAGTCCAAAACCGGACATCCAAGAAAGAGGAGAACCAAATATGCGCGCAAAGCGTATCGTTGCCCTTGCGGTTGCTGCAGTGTCAGTAATCAGCATGAGCGTAGCTGTAGCAGCACCTTCGAATGCAGCAACCAACTTCTGCACCGTAACCGATCTAAAGACCGCCGGTGGCATGGATGCTCTTGTAGCAGCAGCCAAGAAGGAAGGCACCCTTAACGTAATCACCCTTCCTCGCGACTGGGCAAACTACGGCGAGGCCATGGACCTTTTCACCAAGGCTTTCGGAATCAAGATCGTTGATGACAACCCAGACGGTTCATCGGCATACGAGCTTCAGACCATCGCAACCGCTCCGGCCGCAAAGCAGCCAGACGTTGTCGACATCGGCGTTTCGGCGCTAAACACCGTGACCGGTGCTGGTCGTCCATCAATCTTCGCGCCATACAAGGTGGCAACCTGGAACCACATTCCAAACGTTTGGAAGGACCCAGCCGGTGCTTGGTATGGCGACTACTCAGGCATCATCGCTCTGTCTTATGACTCATCGGTGAGCCCAGCTCCAACCAAGATCTCAGACCTAACCAACCCTGCATACAAGGGAATGGTTGCTCTTGGTGGAGACCCAACCGCTGCTCAGATGTCATTCCTTTCGGTCTTCGCAGCTGCGATCGCCAAGGGTGGCTCAGTGACCAACATCCAGCCAGGACTTGATTTCTTCAAGACTCTAAAGTCAAACGGAAACTTCGTTGCTGTCAACGGCAACGGCGAGAACTATGCCGCTGGGGCATACAAGATCTCACTCTCATGGAACTTCAACGCTCCGGGTGCGATCGCAACCGCTAAGGCTGCAGGCAAGACCCTGAAATTCGTTATCCCAACCGACGCTGTTCTGCAGGGAACCCCATACATCCAGGCAATCAACAAGAAGGCTCCTCACTGTGCGGCTGCTCGTCTGTGGGAAGAGTTCCTTTACTCAGAGAACAAGGGCATCACTTCGGCTAAGGTCACCGCGGCTGACAAGAAGCTATCTGGTTCAAAGTTGTTCGCAAAGATCGAGGGTGGCCAGAACATCTTCGTTTCAGGTGGCGCAACCCCGATCAACGCACCAGCAATGATCAAGGCGAAGTCAATCATCAACGGCCCAGAGGGTCTGAACATCCCTAAGGGTGCCAAGATCGTCCAGCCAAACCCTGACCAGCAGGATGCAGCCAAGAAGCTAGTCATCGCTCAGTGGCCAACTCTCTAAACAATGAGTCAAGCTGAGATTCAGACTCGGAAGGGTGCCTCGCTAAGAGGCACCCTTTCGGGGCAATCTCTGGGGCTGATCCTGGGAATTCTTCCACTGGTCAGCTTCATGGGAGTGTTTTTCTTTTGGCCACTTTGGTCGGTTCTGTGGAGTTCATTCCAGGACAACGTCGGAGCCTTCACCCTGGCTAACTTTCAAGTGGCACTCGGCGAGCCATACAAGACCGCATTCAGCAACAGCATTTCGCTCGGGCTCATTTCGGCAATTTCTTCGGCAATCCCCGGGGCAGTCATTGCCTATGTCATCGAGTCGCGCGGCGGTGAGCGTCTGCGCCAGTTCGTTGCCTCAATCTCGGGTGTGCTGTCGACCACTGGTGGCGTGCCTCTGGCCTTCATGTTCATCGCAGCCTATGGCGCCGAGGGTTCGGCAACCGCAGTCTTGCGTGCATTCGGCATCAACATTTATGCCGGCACCTTTACGCTCTATTCGCTGGCCGGAGTGATCTTCGTTTATTCATACTTCATGATTCCCACGATGGTGATTGTCTTTTCGCCGGCGGTTCACGGAATTCGCAAAGAGTGGCAAGAGGCGGCTAAAAACCTTGGGGCAACCACCGCGCAATTTTGGCGTCGCGTTGGAATCCCGTTGCTATTTCCTAGCTTCATTTCTTCCCTGCTGTTGCTTTTTGCCGCCGCATTTTCGGCCTATGCAACCGCCCGTGCGATGACCTCTGGGTCGGTAGCGCTGGTGCCGTTGATGATCGGCAACCTGGTCGACGGCAACGTCATCAACGATCAGATGAACCTTGGAAAGGCCCTGGCCATGGGTATGGTTTTGGTCTCACTGGTTGCGATGATTCCATACCTGCTGATTCAAAGACGCGCGAGCAGGTGGCAATAAACATGTTTGCCAAGCTCAAGAATTTGCCGCTCGGGATTGTCCTTTTCATTTCAGGTGTTTTCGTTCTCTTGCCGCTTGGCTCGGCCGCAGAATTTTCACTGCGCCAGCCGGCCTCAAACGACCACGGTCTGAATAACTACCTGTGGATTTTCGAGCAACCCGAATTTGCTCACTACATCGGCATCTCAATCGCTCTCGCCTCGGTGGCTTCACTAATTTTGCTGGTGCTTTTGGTGCCGACCGTGGTTTGGCTGAATCTCAAGGGGCAAAAGCTGCGCCCATTTGTCGATTTCATCACCCTGATGCCTTTGGTGATTCCGGTGGTGGCCTTGGCGATCGGCGCCCAGAATTCGCTGCCCGAATTTGCCCAAACGAACCAGTTCATTCTTTCGTTCTTGTATGCGGTGCTGGCCATGCCCTATGCCTATCGCACCTTAGACACCGGCCTAAAGGCTATCCCGCTGAAGACCATCAGCGAGGCCGCGCGAGGCCTGGGTGCCAATTGGTTCGTAGCGATTTTCCGAGTCATCACGCCGGTTATTCGCGGCACCGTGCTCTCTGCGCTCTTCATGTCGCTGGCTCTGTCGTTCGGTGAATATACAGTCACCTCACTTTTGCACTGGGACACTTTCACCACCTGGGTGACCGTGATTTCTCAGCAAAACGTGATGGGTGCCATCGCGCTTTCGGTTTTCTCGCTACTTGCGATTTTCATTTTCTTGCTGCTGGTTGGGTTACTCGCCAAGCCGGCAACGAGCCAGGCTCTGAAGGAGGAGGAGTAATGAGCGATTCATCACTTGAACTTAGAAATGTGACCCGTCGATTCAAGGACATGGTTGCTTTGGACGCGCTAAATCTTGAGGTTGGCGCGGGCGAATTGGTGGCGCTGCTTGGCCCATCTGGCTGTGGCAAGACCACCGCGCTGCGAATTGTCGCGGGTTTGGATCGCGCCGATGAAGGCCAGGTCATGCTCAAGGGTCGAGACATCAACGGCCTGCCTGCGCACAAGCGAAACATGGGAATGGTGTTTCAGGCATACTCGCTGTTTCCAAACATGACCGCTGCCGAAAACGTGGCCTTCGGTTTGCAAATGCGAAAGGTGTCGAAGAATAAGCGTCGTGACACCGCACATGAGCTGCTCGAGCTAGTCGGCTTGCCGACTCACGCCCACAGATACACCCATCAGCTCTCGGGTGGCCAGCAGCAGCGAGTGGCATTGGCCCGAGCCCTGGCTATTCAGCCGGAAGTCTTGCTCTTGGATGAGCCGCTTTCTGCGCTGGATGCCAAGGTCAGAACTAACCTTCGCGAAGAAATTCGTCGCCTGCAGCTTTCACTTGGAACCACGACAATTTTCGTGACCCACGACCAAGAAGAAGCTATGGCGGTCTCAGACCGAGTCGCGGTCATGAATAAGGGACGAATCGAGCAAATTGCCTCGCCGGATGTTCTTTATAACTCGCCGGCAACCGATTTTGTTGCGGGCTTTGTCGGCAGCATGAATCGAATCCGGGCGACAAAAACCGGTGACAGTCTCTTCGTGATTGGTCGCACAGTCGGTGCTTCAAAAATCGGCCCAAACATCGAAGGGCCGGTCACCGCGCTCGTGCGCCACGAGTCGGTTCGAGTGAAGCCAGACGCGAAGTCTGACATTGTGATCCTGACCCGCTCGTTCTTGGGCCCGGTCTCAAGAATCACCAGCCAACTGCCCGATGGGGCACTTGTGCACTCGATGATGTCGAGCGCTGAGAGCGCATCCCTGCGCCCGGGAGATCGAGTGAAACTCGAGCTGCTCGAATCAGAACTCCTATTTCAGAAGGCTGAATAACATGACCCTTGGTCACGAAGTAAAAGTCGGTTTCAAGCGAACCGTGACCGCCGACGGCTTTGCGCGAACCAAGCTCGTCACGCTCGAGGGCGAGGCGCCGCTCGGTGAAGCACCAAAGACTTTCGAATCTTTGGCCGCTTTCATTCACCTGAGCGACCTACACGTTTGCGATTCTCAGTCGCCCGCGAGGCTTGAATTTCTAGATCGATATGCTGACCCAGACTATGAAACTCGCAAGCAGATCGATTATGTCGGCACCTATCGTGCTCAGGAGTTCTTAAGCCTTCAGGTGGTCGAGGCAATGGTGCAGGCCGCGAATCGCGTGACCCAGGGGCCGCTTGGTGGTGCCAAAATCGATGCCGTGTTTCTCACTGGCGATGTGATCGACAACGGCCAGTTCAATGAGCTCAGCTGGTATAAGCGGTTGATGGAGGGCGGCTCGGTCTCATCGGCAAGCGGTTCAGGACATGCCGTCGAGGGCGTGCAGGCCGAGAGTTGGCCCGACGAACACTTCTATCAGCCAAACGCCGAAAGCACCCAGCGAGTGCTCGAAAAGTTTGGTTTGCCAAGCGTGCATGGGTTGGCCGAGAAGGCCCAGGCCGAATTCATGGCCACCGGCTTGAAGCATCCTTGGCTAGCCATCCATGGCAATCACGACGCATTGCTGCAGGGGGTGGCTGCGCCGAATGATGAGCTGAACTCACTCGCGACCGGTGCGGCGAAGCTCTCTGGTTTGGCTCAGGGCACCGATCTGATGCAGGTTTTCGCCGAATTCACCGAGGTGGGCCCTGCCGTGTATCCGCCACTTTCATCGATGGAAACTCGGGCGGTGACCCCAGATGCTAACCGCAGACTAGTTGAGATCGAAGATTGGGTGAACATCCACACCGACTGCGGTCACGATCACGGTTTGACTCAGGCCTTGCCGCGTCAGGCTCACTATTACCGCGATTTTGGCGAGGTTCGCCTGATTGCGCTAGACACCGTGAACCACTTCGGCGGTTGGCAAGGCTGCATTCACCGTGACCAGTTCGAATGGTTGAAGGTCTTGCTCGAGGAGTCAACCGACAAGTATGTGATGTTGACCTCGCATCACCCACTGCAGGACCTTTTCAACGGGTATGTGCCAGAGGGTGTTGAGGCTCCGGCGCTAACCGCCGAAGTTGAGAGCCTTTTGCTTGAGTATTCAAATGTGATTCTGTGGGTAGCCGGTCACGTTCATGACCACAGCATTTCTTCGGTTCGTCAGTCGAACGGCGAGGTTGGGTTCTGGCAAATTCGAACGACTTCTCACATCGACTGGCCGCAGCAGGGTCGCACTGTCGAGTTGCTTCGCACGGATGACGGCCACATCGTGATTGGCACCGTTGTTCTTGACCATGCCGGGCCGGTGCTCAAAGACAACGAATGCGTCGCCGATTATGTTGCCGACGGGCGAATCGAGTCTGCAGTCGGGTTGGCGGGCCTTTCGCGCTATTTGGCGGCCAACGACTGGCAGCGCTTCGATGGTTCTCAAAGGTTGGAGATCCTCGAGGGGCAGCCGGAGGATCGAAACGCTTGGTTGTGGATGCGCGACCCGCTGGCTTCCAACTGAATCTAGCTCGCTGCTAATTGGCGAACTCTAGAAGGCCTGCAAGTCGGCTGACAGCTTTGACATCTTCGACGTTTGTGAATCTCGAGCGAATCAGTTCGGGCGAGTAAACCAGGTAGCTGTTGGTCTTGGCTCTAGAGAGAGCAACGTTGAGGCGATTTCGGTCTAGCAAGAACTCGAGCCCGCGCGGGGCATCCTCAGCTGTTGATGCAGCCAGAGAAACGATCACCGCCATCGCTTCGCGACCCTGGAATTTGTCGACGGTTCCAACCTGAACCCCGGCGTAACCGTTTTGGTCGAGAGCGTCGCGAATGCTGTCAACCTGTGCGTTGTATGGTGCGACGATCAAGACTTCATCCTGGCCCACCTTAGCCGTGAGGTGCCGGGTCAGTTCGATCACCTTGGCGACTTCTTCATCTGAGTGCGAGGCGTTGCCGATGTGATCAACTGGCACCAGTTTGAGGCCGGGCCGTTCGCCGTCGATGCTGCGAAGGCCTGCATCTGCGTGCGAATGAAGTCTTCCTTCATAGGCCAACCACGAAACCGGACGGTTGACGGCCGGATGCATTCTGCGCGTGACCTCGATGAAGAAGCCGTGTTCTGAATCGAGAATCGCCTGCTCACCCATGTAGTGGCCGAGCGCCGAGTTATCGACACCACCGGGATGAACTGCCTGAACCACCTGGGTGAGTTGCTGGGGGTCGCCCAGCAAGACCATGTTTTTAGAACCCTGGGCAACTGCAATGGCATCGACAAGTGAGAACTGAGCCGCTTCATCGATGAACAGATAGTCGAAGTCATGCTCGAGCACTTTGCTCGAGCAGAATGTCCAGGCAGTGCCCCCGATCACATAGCCGCCAGATTGCTTTGCGCGCCAATTGCCGAGCACGGTGTAGTTAGAGGGGGTGGTCCAGGGCTTCATGCCCGAGTCTTCCTTCTTCTTCTGCTTGGCGATTTGGTCACTCGAGACCCCGGCCTCGAGGCAACCGGTGAGAAGATTTTCGACGGCCGAGTGAGAGTTAGCTACGACCCCAATGCGCTTGCCCTGGGCGACCAAATGGGCAATGGTGCGAGACCCGAGATAGGTCTTGCCCGAACCGGGTGGGCCCTGCACCGCGAGCACCGAGTGATCAAGTTGCTCGACGGCAGTGATCAGGCCCGGCAGATATTCGTCGCCGGTCACCTCAGCCAAGGTGCCGTTGTGAAGATTGGGTTTGCGACGAAGCAGCAGGTCAAGCGCCGGATGGCCCACCGGAGCCTCTTGTTTTGGTGAACCCCAGGTTGCCGCGAGTGCGAGTGCGTGAGCCTTAACCGCGTCTTGCTTGCCACCGGCTGGGATGAGCTTGTCTTCAAAAATCGCGTTGGGGGCAAACTCGCTGTTGGCCACGGTCGTGCCTCGTTCGAAGACGATTCGGTCTAGGTGAACCTCGAGAATCTTGCCCATGTCGAGTTCGTGCTGATTCGCGCCGAAGTTATAGCGAACATAGATTTTGTCATCGGCCCTCAGGAAGTTCGTTTGACCGGGCTCGAGCGCATAGCTGTAGGTGACGTTTATCTTCGTGCGCGCGTCCAGGCCGAGTTCGAAGTCGAGCTCGGTTTCTGGCACGCAGCCCTCAACCACCAGTGACTTGCGGTCACGATGCAGGTTGTCGGTGGTCGAATCACGGCGAATTCGACGTTCGCGCCAGTGAATAACTTCTTCGCGCTTATAGAACAGCACCGAGTGCTGAAGCGCTTGCCAAACCTTCGCCCGGTAATCTGCGGCTGGATCTTGACCCCACGGCCAGCCATCGAGAGCCGCAGCCATGCTGTCGGTTGCATGTTGCAAATCAGCCAGCTCGCGTTCGGCCTTGTTTGTGGCGCTGTCCTCATCCTCGGGGTCAGTCGCCCACTCTGCTTTTTTTGAGGCAACCGCCGATCGAAAACTGTCGTATTTGGCATGTGCGCCATCCATCGACGAAAGCCATTCCCACAGCGCAAGGGTCGAGACGCAGTCATCCTCGTTATAGTCGCTGATCATCTGAAGAATCTCGGCGGCGGTCTCTGGGTCGGTCTTGGCAACCTGGCAATATTCGTCATATTGCTCGATGCTCGAACCGGCGTCGACTACTTTGCTCTTTCGTGTGAAATCGTAGAACACCTCGAGCTTTTTGATCGAATAGCTCGGTTGGCTGATCATGATCGAACCGCGAATCACCTTATAGAGGTCGATTAGGCGATCTTCGCCAAGCAGCCAGGCCACCTCATCGCCCATGACCCCGTGGCGAGCGGCGAGTTTATTGAGTGCGGTCACCTCGTATGGCGCGTAGTGATAGATGTGAGCGGTCGGGTCGGCCTGCATTTTGTCGTAGGCCCAGCGCACAAAACCGGCGAATGCCTCGGCCTCTTGCTGACGATCGTGTGCCCACCAGGCATGGAAGGTTTTGTCACGCGTCACTGCGCCGAATAAGTATTCAAGACCGCCGCGCTCGACGAAGAAGGGGAAACCCTCCATGTCGAAAAAGATGTCGTTCTCTGACGCCGGTGGCAAGACTCCGATTTCTGGGTCTTCGAGAAGTTGCCAAGAGTGGCTGCCCGAGAGCTTGAAGCCGTGCTGCAATCGGGCTTGGTTGCGAAGCTTTTCGAAGGTGGCGGCAACGAACGAAGCCGGCCGCTCAGAGTCCTTAGAGTCCGCCAACGCAGCCATCGTGGTGATTCCCGACTTGCTCAGCTTTTCGATCTGGCTCCGGTTGATTCCGGCGACCTGAACTAGGTGATCGATTTCAAGCCGGTTATGTTCACAAAGCCCAGGATATTCGCACACCTTGCACGAGTCGGCAGAATAGCAGTGCAGGGAGAGGTTGGACAGCGCATAGTCGGCAGGGTCTAGGTTTTCGATTGCGTCAAGAATATAAGACCGGGCCTGACGCATCGCCGGCACTATCTCGCCCTCTTCGAAGGTCTCGAGAGTTCGACTGCCGAGAATCAAACCGTGTCTTGCATTGATCGCTTTTAATCCGATTGAAGCCAGCGCCTCCACATAGAGTGCGACCTGCAACAAATAGTGGGGTTTGGCTGAGCCGGCCAGTTTTGCATCCCAGGCGATATAGCCGGTTGACTCCCGATCGGCGACCTGAGTCGCGGCTAGCTTGCCCTCGACAAAGTGAAGATCGAAATCGGCACGAACTAGAAAGTCGGGGCGACCCGAGAACTTGACTCGACCAATCTGGTGTTCTAGAGCCCCCTGATAAATGACCGGAACGCCAGCTCGCATAAGTTGGATGGTCTCTTCAATTGCGTTGCCACCCTCGGGGCGTTTAAACGAGTCGGGGCCGAGGGCCGAGAGAAGTTCGGCTTCTAGTTCGGCTTCAAATTTTTGCCCGTATGTGACTGGTAGCCCCGCGACCGGCGCCTCGAACTCGGCGACTAATTCGGCGACCCCATCGATCTTAAGTTCGCGCGCAATAGCCAGACGGGTGCAGTGATCGCAACTTGATGCACGCATCAAGTCACGGGTGTTGTAGACCCAGAGTTCGTCGGAAAGTTTTCTCATCTTGTCCAGTCTGTCACTGACCTAGGACATTCTTTCGGTGCCTAAAGAGTCGCGAGAACTGCGTCTAGCTCAGGCTTGGTTGGTGGCTCACAACCGGCACGCTCGCAAGTGATCGAAGCAGCGATGCCCGAGGTGTGCACAAGCTCACGCCATGCATCATCGCTCAGGTTGGTTAGGCGGTCGAATGCGTCGGTTCCAAGAGCGTCCAGGTCTGAAAGCTGGCCAAGCATGTTGGCGCAGAAGGTGTCGCCGGCACCGACCGTGTCGACAACGTTGATCTTGCGAGATGGAACGTCAATGCGAACGCCGCCCGGACGATAAATCGAGGTTCCATCGCCACCGCGGGTGACAAACACGTGACGCCCGGTGTCGCCAATCCAAGCCTTCACAATGCCATCAACGTCGGCACCTTCATCCAAGCCATAGAGCCACTGGATGTCTTCATCTGAGGCCTTGATCACGTGCGAGAAAGAGTTGACTCGTTCGACTCGCTGGCGTTCGACCTCGCGCTCAAAACCGAGAGCCGGGCGCATGTTGATGTCGTGGCTGATCGTCACCGACTTTTGGTCATAGTGTGCCTTGGCCCACTCTTCGATGACGGCGTTTCCCGGGGCCATAGCCATAGTTAGGCATCCGAACTGAATCGCGGTCGCGTGCATGTTTTCGAGTTCGACATCGCTAGGCAGCTCGGCAGGAGTCCAACCCCAGTCGGCGGTTCCGTTGACATAGAAGCTGTAGTTTGGAACACCATTTGAGTCGATGCTGACCACGGCCAGCGTGGTGAGCTCGGTGGCATCGATGCTGTGCTCTAGCTGAACACCGTTCGACTCGAGGCGCTCACGGATAATTTTGCCGAACCGGTCGTTGCTGATGCGGCCAAGAAACTGGTGCTTGGTGCCTCGTCGGGCTAGAGCGAGAGCTACGTTTGCGTTTGCGCCGCCAACCACTGCGTTGAAGGCGCCGGCCTGGTATCGGTTTTCGATTAGATCAATTAGGGCTTCGCCGATAACAAGGATCATTAGTAGTTCTCCGGTTCGTTTTCTGGATACATGACAAGGTTAGCGACTGAACCGCGAGCAATAAGTTCGGTGGGCAAAACTATTTTTTCGGTCTTTTGGCCGGGGTTATCGATTTCTGCGAGAACCTTCTCAACCGCGATTCTGCCAACGTCTTCGACCGGTCTCGAGACCACTGTGATTCCCGGAGCCATGGCCGCCGCCCACTGTGAGTCATCAACGGTGATCAGCGAAATGTCTTTGCCGATGACCAGTTTTCGATTGCCCGCCGTCTTGAGCAGGGCAAGGGCCATGTCATTGTTCGAGGTGAGAATGACGGTCGGTCGCTTGGGCTGGTCGAGCAGCTTGGCTACGGCAATCTCGGGGTCTCTCGAGTTGTCTTGGCAAAACATCCAACTCTGCTGCTTCGGTTTGATGCCGAGATCTGCGCAGCCGTTGAGGAACCCGTTGATGCGATCTTCAATTGACGAGATCAGCAGTGCCGGGCGCTCGGGTGAGTGGCCGTAATTGCCTTCGGCGGCAACCAGGAAGCCGAATCTTCTGTGACCCAATGCGTGTGCGTGCCGAACCGCCGCATCGGTGCCGGTGAAGTCATCGGTGGTGATTGATGTAGCGCTGATTCCTTCGACGCGACGGTCAATCAGCACCAGTGGTTTCCCGCTTTTTTGCAGTTGAGCCAGGTGATCGTGAACCGCTGAGGTCGAGGGCACAACGATGAGCCCGTCCACCTGCTTGTCAACCAGAGTTTGAATCGCCTGACGCTCGGCTGAGATATCTTCGTCGGTGTTTGTGATCAGCACCTGATAGCCGTGCGTCTTTGCGGTGTCAACGATTGCCTTGGTAACCCGATCGAAGAATGCGTTGGTGAAGTCGGCGATAATCACCAGACCGATGGTCTTCGTGCGCCCCTGTCGCATGGCTCGAGCGACCTCGTTGGGCCGATAACCAAGCTCGGCCGCTGCCTTGCGAACCTGATCAACCGTGCTGGCCGCGATTCGCCCATAGCCACCCATCGCGCGCGATGCGGTTGCCCGAGAAACGCCTGCCAATTCGGCCACGTCGATGATGGTCGGTGCCGAGGATTTTTGAATGGCCATGGGCTCTATCCTTGCTGGTATTTTTGCGGGCTATATATTTCGTGACGAAACCGTTACCTCCAAAAGTTGTATGTAAAGGCTTACGGCTGTAAAGATTGTAACAAGATTTGTGAGAACGTTCTCGCAAGTCTCACACAAATCACTTACAAGGAGAGATTCATGAAGCGTTCTACTCGTGTACTCGCAGCTACCGCAGCTGCAGCACTTGCGCTAACTGGCGTTGCAGCTGCTGCAACTCCTGCTAACGCAGCAAAGAAGATCAAGATTGCATTCGTTATGGGTGCCGTAAACGACCCATTCTTCAACGCAATGAAGGTTGGCGCACAGGCCGAAGCTGCAGCACAGGGCGTAGACCTACTTTGGAAGGGTGACGCTCAGTACTCTGCAGCAACCCAGATTCCAGTGGCGAAGACCGTTATTGCAGGTCTTGGCAAGGGTGACGGTCTAGTACTTATCCCGACCGACCCAGCTCTACAGTCACTAAACGACCAGGCTGCTGCCAAGGGCATCGCAGTTGCAAACGTTGACACCCAGGTTCCAAACCTTTCAAAGGTTGTAATCCAGATCACTGGTGACAACGCTGACGGTGGCGCAAAGGCTGCTGCAGCAATCGCTAAGGCAATCGGCTACAAGGCTGGCGGCTCATACGACGTAGTAGTAGGTCTAACCTCAGCTACCGCAACCACCAACGTTGCTCGTCTAGAGGGCTTCAAGAAGGCTGTTGCGTCAACCTACCCTGGCATCCAGATCAAGGACACCGCTTACTCAGCTTCGAACTCACAGACTGCAGACGCTAACGTTGCTGGCTGGTTGTCAAAGTACCCTAACCTAAAGGGCATCTTCGCAATCGACGGCACCAACGCTTCAGGTGCAGCTGCTGCACTTCAGGCTAAGGGTCTAGTTGGCAAGATCGCTCTTGTTGGTTACGACGCTTACCCAGCAAACGTTGACCTAATCAAGTCAGGTGTATTCACCGCTCTTATCGCTCAGGACCCAGCTGCCGAGGCTCGCCTTGCAGTCAAGACTCTTGTTGCAAAGATCAAGAAGGGCACCAACCCAGCTAAGAAGTCAGTTGTTATTCCTAACGTTGCTCTAACCAAGGACACCTCAGCTGCTGACCTAGCTAAGTACACCTACAAGACCAAGTAATAACTAGGTCTAAAAGAATCAAAAGATCAGGCAAACCTGATCTGAAAGAAAACAACAAAAGGTAAATAAATGACCGACAGCAAGCAGGTATCTGCATTCAAAGAGCAGTCTCCGCTCCGGGCAAAGATCTCGAGTCTTTTCTCGAACCAGAGCGTAGTTCTGATCATCACTCTTATAGTGCTTGGAGCTTTCTTCCAGTGGGGATCAGAAGGTGGATTCCTCCAGACTGATCTGCTAGGCACCGTCCTAGACCAGTGGGGCTCCTACATCCTGCTTGCTGTCGGTCAACTCTTTGTGGTTATCACCGGTGGAATCGACCTTTCGGTCGGTTCCACCGTGAGCCTCAGCTCGGTAGTTGCCGGCTGGTTCGTGGTTGAGCAGTTGCACAAGGGTCCAGAAATCTCTGGCGGTGCGGCCATTCCATACGTGCTGTTGATCGCTTTCATTTGTTTGGTAGTAGGCCTGCTCGTTGGCCTCCTGAACTCTTGGCTGATCAACAAGCTAAAGATTGTTCCGTTCATCGCCACCCTGGCTACCATGGGTGCCTCGAACGGTATCGCAGTAATGATTTCGGTGGGCATGCCACTTCAGGGTCCAAACGACTGGGACCTGGGCAAGCCTTGGAACATCTTCGGTGTTGACCTTCCGGTCTCGACCATGATCGTGGCCGCCGGTTTGATCACCGCCGTGGTCGGTCTGTTCCTTCACAAATCGCGTTTCGGTCTCTATACCTATGCACTAGGTTCGAACGCATTCGCAACCCGAGGCGCCGGCATCAACGTTCAGCGCCAGACTCTGAAGGTATACATGCTTTCGGGTGGTCTAGCCGGTCTAGCCGGAGCCTATGCCTACGTTCGCCTGGGTGCCGGTTCAGACACCTCGGGTATGGGCATGGAGCTTTATGCCATCGCCGCCGTGGTTATCGGTGGTGCATCACTTATGGGTGGTGTCGGTCGCATCGTCGGCATCTGCCTCGGAACCCTGGTTCTCTTCGTGGTTCAGTCGGGTCTATTGACCATGACCGTGGTTCAGGTTAGCCCTGACCTAAAGCAGGTAATCGTTGCAATCTTGATCGCAGCAGCTGTTGCGGTTCAGACCTTGCAGAACAAGAACGGACGCAAATAATGAGCGGCGAAGTAATTTACGAAATCAAGAACGCTTCAAAGCGTTATGGCTCGGTCATTGCACTTGATGGAGCAAGCCTAAAGATTCACGCTGGTGAAGTTGTTGGACTCGTCGGTGACAACGGTGCCGGCAAGTCGACCCTGGTGAAGGTGCTTTCAGGCGCACACCAGCCAGACGGCGGTCAGATGTTCCTCGAGGGCAAGGAAGTTCGTTGGGACTCACCTCGTCAGGCACTCGAGGCCGGCGTCGAGACCCTATATCAAGACTCAGGTCTGGCACCGCACCTAACCGTCTCGCAGAACGTATTCCTCGGTCGCGAGCTAACCGTCAAGGGCATCCTTGGCTGGTTTGGGTTCTTGAACAAGAAGAAGATGGAGCACGAGGCTCACCGCGATCTCGAAGAGGTTGGCATCGCTGTTCCTGCATCGAACCGCGCCGTTTCACAGCTATCGGGTGGTCAGCGTCAGGCTGTTGCCATCGGTCGTGCGGTCGCTTGGGCCAAGAAGGTCATCATCTTGGATGAGCCGACCAACCACCTAGGTGCACGCCAGGCTGGCGAGGTTCTGAACATCATTCGCAACGCTAAGGCAAAGGGCCTTGGAGTTATCTTCATCTCGCACACCCTGCCTCACGTGCTCGAGGTCACCGACCGTATCGTGGTTCTTCGTTTGGGTCGCATCGTCAAGGATGCCCCGACCTCGGAGTTCAACGGTGACACCCTGATTGGAACCATCACCGGCACCATTCAGACCATCAAGGTCGAGGGCGACTAACCGACTTGCAATCACCTCCTTTCCGGATGGAATCACCCGCAGCCCTCCCGCTGCGGGTTTTTTCATTACTCTGAAACCATGAAGAAATTCACGGATGTTCAGAAGGCTATTGCCTTACCTCTTATAGGTGAGGTTTGGGGGTGGCTGTTCTTTGTTTTGGCCTTGTATGCAAACCAGTGGCAAAGCCAGGCAAACTATCGAACCGTCACTTATACCTCCGACTCGGTCAGCGAATATATCCACCTTGGCACCTACCTGTTTTTGATTGCCATCGCGGGTTTTGCCGTGGCCTCGGTTCGCGGGCAAACCCTGGCGATCAGAAGCCGAGCGAGTCTTGGCGAAAACCATTCACTTTCACGCGCTGCACACCGGTTCAACAATCTTGCCGTGGTTATCGCGTTAGCTTTTGCGGCAATTTTCGCCTTGGCAAATTTCCTGGCTGCCTTTGGAAGCACGGCAACCAATATTCAAAGCGTCATAGTTCGAGTGGTCGATGTCTATCTGCCGATTCTGCTCGCGACCGGGCTCGTCGTCTATGTGATTCTTCGTGCCTTCGTTTTTCGCGAGTCCGAGCACTCGGCTGACAGCGGCGAGAAGCGCGGGCTCACCGAAACCCAAAAGGCGCTCGGGCTTGGTTATGCAATGCCGATCGTCACCACGGCGTTCGCCATTATCTTCGGGTTGATTGTTTATGACGTCACCAAAACCTCGCTCGAGGTCTGGGTCTGGGTTCTGATTCAGGCGATTGTCATCGCCGGAGTGATCCAGGGCACCAGATTTGCTGCGAAGGCCCGCCAGGGTGCGGTGCGCCCGCCACGAGAGCGAAAAGCGCTTGCCGCCGGTGCAGCCGCACTCAATTTTGTGCTCTCGATTGTTTTTGGCGGTGTGGTGTCGATCATGGCCTTCAGCTATGGAGGCGCTGCCGTTTCAAAACTTGAGCAATTTCCCCAGTATGACTCGAATGGCCAAATCATCGGCAAAGACACCATCACGATCTTGCCGGTGACTCCGACCTGGTTTATCAACGACCTTTTGCCGGCTCTCGTGCTGCTTGGTTTGGCGGTTGTCGGAATATATTGGAGCACCTGGGCGCGAAACAACACGAACCCGGGCGATGAGTCAAAGGTTCTTGAGGCTTGAAGTTTTTTGCGAGCGGGTTGCTCTTTGACAACGACGGCGTGCTGGTTGATTCGCACGGCGCATCCCTGGCCGCCTGGTCGCAGTGGGCAAGCGAGTTTGCTCCAGAGGTCGAGTGGAATGACCCCAAAAATGCCGGCCAGCGGGCCGAGGATTTGGTTCGACGCTGGATAGCCTCGCCTGAACTTTTCGAATCGGCCAATGATCGAATCAATCAGCTCGAGCAGGATTCGGCACACCAGACCATCGCGCTGGCCGGGGCCGTAGAGCTCTTGCATTCGCTTGCCGATGGCCTCTGGACGGTGTGCACCTCGGCCAACACTAATTTGGGGCGGGCAAGATTGCAGGCAGCTGGCCTTCCTGTGCCGAGCCAGCTGGTCACGGCAAACCACGTTGAGCGCGGCAAACCGCACCCAGACCCATACTTGCTCGGTGCACAACGCCTTGGCTTTGACCCCGCAGAGTGTGTGGTCTTTGAGGATGCCGTCGCCGGCGCGCAGGCAGCCATCGAAGCGGGCGTTGGGCTCGTCATCGGTGTTTCGGAGTTCGCCCTGGCAACCGAGGCAGATATCGTGGTCAGAGACCTCACCGGAATAACTTTCGACGGAGAAGTCTTGTTTATTCCAGACAAGAATCGCCTTCGCTGATTCAGAAATCACAAGTTTTGCAGCTCACAAAGGGAGAAAATCATGGCTGAAGTCACCTACTATGGCGCCGACTGGTGCGTAGATTGCCGTCGCTCGAAGGCATTCATGAATGCCAACAACGTTGAGTTCGTCGAGAACAACGTCGAAGAGAGCGCCGAACTTGCTGCCAAGGCAGAGCAAATTGCAGGCCGCAAGAACATCCCGGTGATTCAGTTCAAGGATGGCGCCTTCTTGGTTGAGCCTTCAGACGCAGACCTAAAGGCCGCTTTGGTTGAGCGCGGTTTGCTCTAAACAAACTTTTGTCGAACCGGGCGATCTGATGCGAGAAAGCGCGGCTCAATCTTTCTAGAGGGTTTGAAGCTCCACTATCCTAGGAGCACCAACTTTCAGAGGCGAGCTGTGGACAACAAATGGCAACGGAGACTTCGAGTCTCTATTATTGGCCGCTCAGTTTTGGCAGCCCTAACCCTCTGGTTCGCTCTTGCCTCGGCGGCCGTGCCGGCTCTCGCTGTGGGTTCGACGGCTCAGACGATCGACGCGCTAAACCTTCCAGCATCGATTTCGGCTCCAGCGACAGTCACGGTGATAACCCAGGCGTCATCTGGTTTGCCGTTGACCATCTCTGTTGTCGCAAACCCAGTCAACGCCTGCTCGGTCAGCGGAAATCGCGTGAGCTTCTTGGCCCTCGGAACCTGCGTTATCAAGGTTGACCAACCCGGTGACGGCACGTATGCCGCAGCCCCAACTGTGTCGGCTCAGGTGATCATTGACCAGATGACGACCACCTTCAACGGCGTTCTCAACACCACAATGACAATCTTGGACGCCCCTTTTCAAACATCGGTGACCGCATCCTCTGGTTTGCCGATTGCCTGGGGAGTCATCACAAACCCTGGCACCGCACCAAACTGCTCAGTCAGTTCGACGGGGCTCATCACCCCTCTTGGTGTTGGCACTTGCACCATCCGCTTGGATGTGATTGCCAACGCGACCTATGCCAGCGCTACGACGAACTTCAGCCTTTGGATCACCAAGGCGAATCAGTCGGCACTTTCGATTTTGGCTCCATCGCGCCTAGACCCATCCGGGCCGGTGACCGTGCAGGTCACCGGCGGTTCAGGCACGGGGGCGGTTTCGTTGGCGACCACCGGAGACTGCTCGGTTTCGTCGATGGTTGTCACCGCGGCGAGTTCGGGTTCGAGCTGCACAATCACCGCCACTAAAGCCACAGATGCGACCTATAACTCAACCAGCAGCTCAACAACCATCAGCATCGCCAGCGCATCATCTTCATCGACACCGGCGACTCCGACTCCAACCCCCAGTGCCACGGGTCAGCCGGGTGGCAATTCAACCGGCGGTTCGGGTGACGTGGTTTTCGTGATCGATGAGGTTGCCACGAAACTTGTCAAACCATCACTGAGCGCCACCGACGTCTTGAATTCCACCGGAGGCAAGGTGGTGTTGGTCGGCCGAAACCTTCTCGAGGTCGAAAAAATCAACCTCGATGACGGGGCCGAGGTCAAGTTTGTTCGGCCTTCCGACACCTCAATGACCATCGAGTTGCCGAAAAGTTCGAAGGTCGGTTGGCAGTCGCTGACCTTCCGCGTTCTCGGGTCTGACAAGGTTTTCAAGGATGTGGTGCGATATCTCAAGCCGAGCCTTGTCAAAACCGTTAGCAAGGTGCTCAAGGGCTTCAAGCCCAATCAAAAGACCCTGACCGCCTGGCAAATGCGCACCCTGAAGAAGTTTGTGAAGTCGGTCGGCCCATACAAGTTGGTTCAGTGTCGTGGTCTCTCGAGCCCGAGCTACCTAGCCTGCCGTTATCTAAAAAAGGTCTATAAATCAGGCAGGGTGAAGGTCACCAAGGTTTCGATAAAGTCGACCAGCCCGCTGGCCAAACAGGTTCGACTGCTATTTAGCAAATAGCCCTAGCCAAATTGCCAACCTTCAAGTAGGGTAGGAGAGTTACGAAATCGTAACAGTAGTCGTTTGCAGCAGATCATTGAATCACGTGGCCACCAAAGTGCCACCTCTGAGATCTGCCAGTCTTTTCCTCTAAATGAGATTCCGCCGTATTGCGGATGTACTTCTTGTGTGTGGGTTTAGCGCTGTTCGACTAGCCCATCGGTTCAGAGCAGCTACTCCCTGTTAGAACCAACACAATTGAAGAGGAAACACAACTATGCCTGCATTTGGCAAAACTCCGTCGCGCGCGCCTAAGGGTGCCGGTCGCGGCAGCAACTTTAAGCCTAAGGAAGACGGCCGTGGCGGCCGCGCTCCTCACCGCGCTCCAGTAGAAAATGGCCCTAAGCGTGCTCCACGCGAAAAGGGCGCATTCTTCGAAGAGCGCCCAAAGCGCACCTACGGTGACGCGCCTCGCACCGATTCACGCGGTGGCGACCGCGATGCTCGCCCTTCATACGGCGACCGCGACTCACGACCTTCATATGGCAACCGCGATGGCGCAGGCCGTGGCGACCGCCCGTCTTATGGTGACCGCAACTCGCGCCCGGCATACGGCGACCGCCCAACCTACGGCAACCGCGATGGCGCAGGCCGTGGCGACCGCCCTTCATACGGCGACCGCGACTCACGCCCTTCATACGGCAACCGCGATGGCGCAGGTCGTGGCTCGGCTGGACGCACCTCACCGCGTGAAATGAACGGTGGCCGCCCAGACAACGGACGCGACTGGACCCCACGCAACGGCGAAGGCACCGGTGCTCCGGCCCGCAAGCCTCGCTATAACTCAGACGACCGCGCAGCGCGCGACGGCCGCCCTTCATACGGCGACCGTCCTGCCTACGGCGACCGCCCAGCCTATGGAAACCGTGATGACCGTGGCCCGAAGCGCAGCTTCGGCGACCGTGATTCACGACCTTCATACGGCGACCGCCCTCAGCGCGACGGCATGTCAAACCGCCCATTCGAAGACCGCAACGAATCTCGTCGTGACTTCGCAGCGCGCGATGACCGCGGCCCGAAGCGCAACTTTGGAGACCGCGACTCACGCCCGGCTCGTTCGGGATCATGGTCTGAAGACCGCAACCCGAACCGCCCAGACCGCGCGGCTCGCGATGACTCACGCGAGTCAACCTTCCGTGGTGCTCGCGACTCAAACCCAAACAAGAAGGCATTCTTCGAGGATGTTGTGCTTGAGCGCCTAGACGCAGTTCAGGCTTCAGAGGCAATCACCTCAGACACCTTCGAGGCCATGGGGCTTCACGCCAAGGTGCTAATCGCGCTTACCGGCATGGGTGCAGAGACTCCATTCCCTATCCAGGCTTCGACCATCCCGGCAGCAATGTCTGGCCGCGATGTTCTTGGTCGCGGTAAGACCGGTTCGGGCAAGACCATCGCCTTCACCGTTCCTTTGGTTCAGAAGCTAATCGCTGCCGGCTCGGTGCCGCGCAAGCCAGGCAAGCCACGAGCGCTTATCCTTGCCCCGACCCGCGAATTGGCCGACCAGATCGACCGCACCGTCAACGGCATCGCTAAGGCCGTCGGCTTCTACACCGCATGTATCTACGGTGGTGTTCCTCAGCGCAAGCAAGAGAACGCGATGAGCCGTGGCGTTGACATCGTGGTGGCAACCCCTGGTCGTCTTGAAGACCTAATGGCCCAGCGCATCATCGACCTGTCTGAAGTTGAGACCATGGTTGTTGACGAGGCTGACCACATGTGTGACCTTGGCTTCATCGAGGGCGTTCGCCGCATCATGCGTGCCGCCGGCGACAGCCAGAAGTTGCTTTTCTCGGCGACCCTAGACCGTGAGGTCGACGCGCTGGTTAAGGAATTCCTTCCAGACCCATACGTGTATGAGGTTCCGAACGAAGAGAACGACACCGCTAACATCACCCACCGCGTGCTAACCGTCGACCCAGAAGACCGCTCAGCCGTTCTTTTGCGTTTGGTTCAGGGCGAGGGCAAGTCGATCATCTTCACCCGCACCAAGATGACCGCTGAGCGTTTGAGCGAAAGCCTTACTCAGGCTGGAGTTCCGGCTGCGCGTCTGCACGGTGACCTCAACCAGAACCAGCGAAACCGTAACCTAGAGCGTTTCACCAAGGGCGCTTGCCGCGTGCTTGTAGCGACCGACGTTGCAGCTCGCGGAATCCACGTTGATGACGTCGCTCTGGTTATCCAGGTTGACCCACCAGAGGAATACAAGACTTACCTGCACCGTTCGGGTCGCACCGGTCGTGCGAACAAGGAGGGCACCGTGATCACCTTGATCCCGCGCAGCCGTCGTCGTCGCCTAGAAGACCTGCTTCGTCGCGCTGAGCGTGACGGCATCTTCTCGGAGGTTCGCCCTTCGAGCGAGTTGCTTGAGCAGCTTGCTGGCCCAATTGCTCCAGCTCCGGCCCCAGAGATCCTTGACTTCGGCGACAGCCGCGGTGGTTCGGGTGGCGGTCGTGGCTTCGACCGTGATGGTCGTGGCGGCGGTGGCCGTGGCAACGGCGGTCGTGGCAACTATGGTGGTTCTGGAAAGGGCCGCTGGTCAGACAAGCCAAAGGGTGAGGGTCGACCTCGCGCCAAGAAGTTTGACTAATAAGTCGATTGAAAACCCCATCGGTATTGCGCCGGTGGGGTTTTCTTTATAAACTGGAAGAAGCCAAAGACCGTCGGTTTTGCACGTTCGTAAGAACAGGCAACGAAGGAACACGAAAGTGTCATCCAACGCAGGTGTGTGTAACAGTTTTTATTCTTCGAATTTAGATTCGTGAATTTTTCTGCTCCGTGCGTCTGCGCCGGAGCATTTTTTATTTCCCGGGGCTACCGACATAAGAAATCAAGGAGCGCCATGGCGAACAAGGTCGAGAAGGTAGCTGAGCTTACTGGTCTATTCCAGAACTCAAACGCCGTCTTTCTAACCGAGTACCGCGGACTCACTGTGGCACAGCTAAAAGAGCTGCGCCGTACAATCAGTGCCGACGCAACCTACGCCGTAGCAAAGAACACTCTTATTGAGATCGCTGCAAAGAACGCTGGAGTAACCGCTTTTGACGGCCAGCTGTTCGGACCAACCGCTCTCGCTTTCGCAACCGGAGACGCAGTCTCAGTTGCAAAGGCTCTGCGTGACTTTGCTAAGGCAAATCCTCTACTAGTTGTAAAGAGCGGTGTCCTAGACGGCGTTGCACTTTCAGCAGCAGAGGTACAGAAGCTTGCAGATCTCGAATCCCGCGAAGTTCTATTGGCCAAGGCCGCTGGAATGTTCAAGGCGACGATGTTCAAGGCAGCTTACACATTCCAGGCCCCACTTGCTCAGGCAGCTCGCGCTGTCGACGCGCTACGCGCAAAGCAAGCAGCCTAAGGAACCCCAGCTTCAAAAAACTAGTTACAAATCTTTCCAATACATAGGAGATACAAAATGGCAAAGTTGTCAACCGAACAGCTAATCGACGCGTTCAAGGAACTATCACTAATCGAGCTTTCAGAGTTCGTTAAGGCTTTCGAGGAGACCTTCGAAGTTACCGCTGCTGCTCCAGTTGCAGTTGCTGCTGCACCTGCAGCTGGCGCTGGCGCTGCTGCTGCTGAAGAGAAGGACTCATTCGACGTCGTTCTTGAGTCAGCTGGCGACCAGAAGATCGCAGTTATCAAGGAAGTTCGCGCACTGACCAACCTAGGTCTAGGCGAGGCAAAGGCTCTTGTTGACGGTGCACCTGCAACCGTTCTAGAGGGCGCAAACAAGGACGCTGCTGAGAAGGCAAAGGCTGCTCTAGAGGGCGCTGGCGCAAAGGTTGTTCTAAAGTAATAACCCGCTTCACGGCAAAACCCCGTTCGACTTCGGTCGAGCGGGGTTTTTCTTTGTCTGGGCAATAGTTTGTCTTGGCAATAGACCGGACTGTGGTTAACCCCGTATCCCCCACGTGGGGGACAACCCTAAACCTAGACTAGAAGGTTGTTCGGGTCTGCCTTGGCATACCCGGATTTCCGCAGTTTCTAGGTCAAAGGGAGGTTCGATGAAGCGTCTAGTTCGCTTTGTTTTGCCTGCTTTGGCCTACCTAATCGCGGGCTGGCGAGTGCTCGGTCGCAGGCTGTCTGATCGCCGCACCCCGGTCTTGGCTTTCGGTGTTCTTGCCCTGGCCGCGATGGTTGGAATTCTGCTTCCGCCGACCTCAGCATCTGCCGCTGCCCCAACGGCCGGTTTGCAGACCTACATCTTCCACAACAGCAACAACGCCGACTCGAGCTATTACTTCGGTGACAAGTCAAACGTTGCGACCTGGTTCGAAGACAAGGGCTATGCAAACGCCAACATGTCGATGATCACCACCGACATCGGCAACCAGTGGTCTGCCTCGCAGTATTACAACACCAACAACACAACAAAGACCTACAACGCGGGCGACACCTCGAGCCTCGACTACTACTCGGCGCTGTTCCTGGGTTACCTAAAGCCTGATGTCGACATAAGCCATCTCTATTTGCAGATCAGCTCGGATGATGGCTCGGCCTTATTCTTTGGTTCGGCCGCAGCCACGGGATCATCATTTTCGATGGCTAATGCCACCGTAAACAACAACTACATCCAGGGAACCACTGCTAGGTCTTCGGCAGACCTTGGTGCTGTATCAGCTGGCAAGTATTACCCGATTCGAGCCGAGTTCGGCGAATGGGGTGGTGGCGACGTTGTGTTCATTAAGTACAGCACCGACAACGTCAACTGGAATGTGATTCCGACATCCTGGCTATATAACCAGGGTGCCACCGTGACCAACGACCAGACCGCACCGACCACCCCAGCGGCCCCGACCCTGACCACCGCAACCGACACCGGTGTCTCGACCACCGACGGCATCACCGCTAACACCTCGCCGGTGCTTCAGGGAACCACCGAGGCCAACGCCACGGTTGCCGTTTATTCGAACAGCACCAACTCGAACACGGGTGGAACTCTGGTCGGAACCACGACCGCATCGGGCACGGGTGCCTACACCTACACCCTCAGCATCGGTTCGACCACAGACCTTTATTTCTACGTCACGGCGGCCGACCAGTTCAGCAACACCTCCGCGGCATCGGCAACCTTCAGGGTGCGCGCAAACAAAATCAATATTTCGACCGGCGCCGCCGGCGCCCAGTCTGGTTTCGCCTTGGCCACCCAGCCTGTTGTCACCCTGACCGACGGCGGAAACGCAACGGTGACCGCCGCAAACTCTCTTGCCAGCCTGGCCAGTTCGACCGCTTCGGCATTGGCCGGAACCGCAACCTTCAGCGGTCTGACCCCGACTTATGCCACCGGCACACTCGCAGGCTCAACCATGACCTATTCGGCCACCGGGTATTTCTCGGCGACCGAAACCCTGTCGGCTATCCCAGCGGCGGTGACCGTAAACACCGGAACCTCAACGGCCGGTGGAACCTGGATCAACAACACCTACTACACAACCAACACCGGCACGGTCAACATCACCCCGACCGACCTTGCGGCACAGATCAACTCGGCTAGCTCGAACCTGTATTCATTTGGCAACATCACGGTGAACTATCCGGTGACCGCAACCACCGCTTCGCGAGGAATCAAATTCGCAAGCAACGGCGGCGTTTGGATTGGTGGCACGATCACCACCAATAATGGGCCGGTAACCATCCTCTCGAATGCGGATGCCGGAACCGGAGCCAACGGCGGAAACATTGGTGTCTATGCGAGCCTCATCACCCAGGGTGCGCCAATCATCCTGGCCGGTGGAGACTGGACTAACACGAGCGGTTATGCCCGAGGCCTCAACGGCACGACCGTCGGCGACAACGCCGGCATCTATGTTTCGGGTTCGGTTAGCTCTGGCGGTGCTTCGATAACCATGCGCGGTGCGATGGGAACCGGAACCATGGACTCGGCCGGTATCTATGTCAGTTCAGGCGGAAACATAAGCGCCGCCGGTGGAAACATCATCATGAACGGTCTGATCGAGTCAAACTCATCGGCCACCGGAGGCGCATTCAGAGCGCTTCGAATCGGTGGTGCTTCGACCACACCGTTCCCAACGGTCACCACCACCGGCACCGGCACCATCACCATGACCGGAAAAACCAGCAAGGCCAGCAGCATCGAACAGGCCGTGCTCTTGGAAAACGCGACAATCTCGGCGGTCAACGGAGACGTCTCGCTCACCGCCGATGCCAACGCCGGCGCGAACAGCGCGCTGGTTGCGGTCACGGGAGACAGCACCGTGTCAACCAGCGGCACCGGAAACGTCTCGATTACCTCGACCACTGCAACCTCGGGTGGTGAAAACCTCGGCAACCTAATCGTCAACTCGGGCGGAAACTTCACCTTCACCGCCCCGACTTTCACCCTGCCAAAGGCCTGGACCGCGGCGGGCAACATGGCACTAACCGCTAGCGCCGGCGACATGACTCTAAATGCCAACCTTTCGGTGACCGGTGCGGCGAAGACGTTGACGCTCAAGTCGACTGGAAACATCATCCAAGGCGCTTCCACGGTTTCGACAAACGGCGGTGCGGCGCTGTATTGGTCTGACACCGATGCGGCCACGGCACGCGGCGGTGGCATTGTTACCGCGGCAACCTCGTCAATTGCAACCAGCGGCGGTGCCCTAACACTTTCGGGCGGAACCGACTACACGACATCCTGGGCTAAGGGAACTTCTAGCACTAACGAAACCGGTGTTTACCTTTCTGGAGGCATTTCAACGGGTGCTGGAGCCATTGTGATTCGTGGTGAAGAAGCCGCGACTACAACCACAACGCGCCAGGGTGTCATGTTTAACGCCGGTTCGAGCACGGCTGCCACCAGCGGAACGATCACCGTGAACGGAAAGGTCGATGCCACCAACACAGACACGGCCAATAACCACTACGGAATTTTCACTGGAGCGAATGACGCGGCTCATCTAGCTACCATCACCACCACAACCGGTGACATCAACATGCTCGGTGATTCGACGGGAAACGCCAACGTCAATCGTCGAGGCATCCTCATGTATAAGGCAACCGTCAGCTCAGCGACCGGTGCCATCACAATGGATGGTCGGGCCACGACAACCTCGAACTGCATGGACCTTTGGTTCCTGAGCGGAAACAACACCGTCTCTAGCACCAGCGGCGCCATCACTATCAAGGGTTCGGCAGGATCAACCACAACGCTTGAAACCGCAACGATTTCATCGGGCGGTTCGGTGACCCTTCAGCTTTCAAAACCATCGGTTGCGGCCAGCAACACCGTCACACTCGGCGGAACCGGTGACAAGGTTATTGAACCACCGGCTGCAGCGACCGACTTTGCGGCGGCGGTAACCACCACCGGGTTCTCATTCGGAACTACCTCGAAGTCGATTCGAATTGGCACCGCAACCGTAACGCAGGCCTTGACCGTGACCTCGGCGATTGCTGCTGCTGGCCCGATCAGTTTGTTGGCCAACTCTGCATCGTTTGCAAAGACTGCAGGACTTGACACGACCGGGCTAGTTGGAAGCGCCATCCTAGTAAAGACCAGGATGTGGATTCAGGCAGATTCACAAGACTCGGCCGCCGCCGCCACAAAGTTTGTTACCGACAACGGCGACATCACCTTCTGGACTGTCTCGGCTGGTGGAACGGATGGTTCGGTCACCCTCGGAAACTACACGGTTCTGGACTCGACCAATGGCCGTAGGGCTGCCCAGGCAACCGGTGGCGGAAGAATCACCATCGCCGGTGGCACCGCGACAACCAACGGTTACCCTACGGGCGCGACAATGGGTGGAACAAATAATAGCTACGGTATTTGCATCTACAACTACATACGAATCTATTCCGGTGGCGGCGACCAGTACCTCTACGGAAAATCTCCATCTGGAAACTACTTTGGTTATCGTTCGGGCGGTGACTTCATCGCCGACTCGGGCCAGGGGCAGATCACCGTTCGCGGTGACAACACATCTTCCGCCGAATGGGCCGCAACTATCGGCGAAGATAACGTAGGCGACACCGTTTTCCTTTCAAAGAAGACCACGGGAACCGCTATCGACATCTCGGCGAATGCGCCTTCTTATGCGGCTCTTTCGATAAATCGCTATGGAACAACTGCGAACGTCTATGTTGTCGCAAACGGCGGTGGCGCCATCAACATGACCGGAAACGGTGCGGGCTCATGGGTTGGCCTGGCTCTAGACCGAACTCAGGTCTTGTCCACATCTGGCAAAATCACCCTGGATGGCGGGCCAAGTTGGCTCGGCGTTGGATATATGAGCCGCGGCGAGGTTTACATCGGAGCCAAGGCTGGATCTAGCTATGTGACCAGTTCGACGGCCGATGTTTTGCTCAAGGCAACTACGTACATTGACTCAGATAATACAACCACGACGGCCATTAACACCGGTGGAAATGTGGTCGCAGAATCTGCCGGAACATCTTTCAGCTCGACCTCATACTGGGGAATCCCAACAACGAGTGGGTCTTTTAGATATGGAAAGACCACCGAGGTTCAAGACGTCACGCTATCGGCCGCAGTTAATTCGACGGTTAACGGGTCGACCACGGGTGCCGTATCTGTTTATGGCAAGAACGTAACTTCAAGTGCCTCACTATCTGGAACATCGGTCGCGATTGCGCCGACTGCCGCCTATTCAGGTGCTGGTGCGCTGACGGCAACAGCTGGGGCGGTCTCAATTAGCGGCGGCACCTCTGTTGCCCCAACTGGTGCGATTTCAGCAACTGGAAACATTACTCTTTCGGGTTCAGCAAACATATCGACTGCCACTGGTGCGACTTTGACCTCGAGCACCGCAGCGATTGCAGTCAACACCACCGGTGGTTCAGTCACCCTGGATAAGGCTGTTTCGGCACAAACTTCGATCGGTGTCACTCTGACCGGAGCCTATGCTGGCGCAGGCTCCTTAACCGCTGGCTCGACGATTTCGATCTCAGGCGGAACAAGTATCGCCCCAACGGCCAATCTGCAGGCCGGCGGGAACATATCCATGAGCGGTTCTGGTCAGGGCTACTTCAACGGCGTGAGGGTGAATTCAACCAGCGGAGGCATCTCGCTTACCTCCGGTCCTTATGCGGGCCACGCCGTGCAAATTCAGAACTCAACTTTCTCAGCCACCACAAGCCCAATTACGATTTCTGGAACCGGCACATCAGGTGAAGGCGTTTACATACTTTCTGCCTCAACCATTTCGACTACCACGGGAAACATCAATATCAACGGTGTCGGCAGTGACTGGGGTGTTTACCTTGCTGCGGCAGACATAACTTCATCCTCTGGTGCAATCAAGATTGACGGAGGCGCTCGCGGAATCGTAGACGGTTACGGTGCAACTACGAACTTCGGTGCGATCCCTACCGGGAGCTCATCGAGCAACATCACTGTCGTAGGCGACCGAAACTGGAGCGGATCCACCCAGGTTAACTTCAGAACCACAGGCACTGTCTCGCTCGATTCCAAAGCAGCCGACTTCATCGAAGCGCCAAGCTACATCAACCACAAGTTTGACGGCTGTTCTTCGGTCTCCATTGCCCACCTTTCGGCAGCATGGCAGGTAACCGTTCAGGCAACCGCGACCCTAACCGGACAATTTAGTGTTCAGGGTCAATACGTAGTCATCAACGCGAATAGTTCGATAAAGACCACAATGGCAAAGTCGGCTGGTGCGACTCGCAACACCGGAATTCTGCTCAAAGCCAATGACAAGGTTTACACCCTGAGCACCGTCGCCTTTGAGACCGGCGGTGCAGACGTGACCTTCTGGTCGGATGCGGATAACAATGGTGTGGGCAGCATCTATTTGAGCGACACGAACACCGTCAAATCAGCCGGTGGAAACATCACTATGGCCGGTGGCTTGGATGATGGAGCCGCGCTGAACAGCGAAATAACCGGTCGAACCGCAAACGATGGTGCCCCGGATAACTATGCCGAGGGTGTTTCGGGATTTGGCCAGAACGCCGGTGTTGACATTTTGACCAACTATCAGGTCAACTCGGGCGGTGGCGATGTTTTCATCGCTGGTCAGGGTTCAGCTGTGGCCGGCGATGATGACTATGGGGTCTCGTTGCGCGGTGGACTCATGTATTCCGACGCGGGTAAAATCGCAGTCTTTGGCAAGGCGCCAACCTCGTGCACCGCCAACTGGCACCGAGGAATCGCACTCACCTGGGGTGGCGACGGCGGAACTGCGGACTACTTAGTCTCGAACTCGTCGGCCACCGACGCAATCAGATTGATCGGCGACACCAGCAGCTGCAACAGCGGAGGTTCGGTTTACGCTCAAGCCATTGAGGGTTACTACAGCTCGGGAGCATACATCGCGACCCCAAACGGCGGCGGAATCACCCTTTCGGGTAAGCAAGGAAACGCGAGCGCAGTTGGTGGCAGTTGGTCGGGAGGAACGAGTCAGGAATCAGATATTCTCGAGCTCAACTATGTCAACGTGGTCTCAAACAGCGGCCCGATCACCATCACCGGCGCGCGTGTTTCTGGAACCGGAAACCATTCGGTTCGATTCAACACCAGAGGTACGGGTCAAGCGAACAGCCTAGGAGCGCTCTCGGCTGCGAAAAGCACGGGATTCACCGCGTATCCGAGCATTGGAGTGACATCAAGCAGTTCTGATGTGTCGGTCACCGGTGATTCGATCGTGCTCTGGTCAACCACAGTCAGAAACACTGGAAACCTGACTCTTCAGCCGAACTCGGCCAGCTTCGATCGCACACAGAATTTCAGTTCAGACTGGGGTGCTTCGTTCCCGACCACCTACAAGAACGTGGTCATCGGAAAGGCCGGCACCAGCGGCGCCAACCAAAATAGCGCGGATGTCTATCTAGATAAGATGTCGGCAACGGGTGACATTTCGGTTTACGGTGGCACCCTCGGCCTAAAGGGCGGTGTGACTACCTCCGAAAGCTCGGGCAACGGCATCATCGTGAAGGCAACCCAGGATGTTGTGGTTTACGACGGTTCGTCGGCGACCCGAACACCTGTGACGATAACCGGTACGGCCAGCACCGCGCCTGTTTACCTTTGGTCAAATGCCGATGCCTCGGGCACTGGTGCGGTCAAGGTCGGTAACTACACCGACATCACCTCGCAGGGTGGCCCAATCTATCTCGGTGGTTCGACTGCGGCCACAGACACCGCGCCAACTACATATGCACTCAACAATGGCGCAACCTATACCGCCGGTGTTGCGCTAGGCACGTCCGCCGCAGCCAACGGAAGCTTAGCGATCACATCCAACGGCGGTGACATCACCATCCGTGGCAAGACCACCTATGACGGTGGTGGCGCCATGGGCATCTTGGCCTGGGGTGGTTTGAACATCAACAGTGGCTCGGGTGCCGTGGTGATCGACGCCTATACGAATGCGCCAACCGGTGCCAACAACGGTCACGCCATCGAGCTCAACTGGGCTTCGGCGTTGACCACGAATATCTCGTCAAGCAAGGCCTCGGGCACGGCGATCAACATCAGTGGAGTCGTCGGCAGCGGCGCGACCTCGACCAACGCTCGAGGCATCGTCAACTGGTCTGGCAGCAGCGTGCTAAACGTCACCGCATCGGGTGGCGGCGACATCAGCATGGTTGGCACCTCATCGCCGAACACCACCCAAGCAATTTCGTTGAATGGTGCCAACATCCTGGCTAATGGTGGAAATATCACCATGAACGGTGGCACCAAGGCCATCGACTTTGGGCAGGATGGCGTCGCTCAGACCAACTCAATTGGTGGCTCTTCGTCGACGGCCAAAGCAAACACCGTTCGCCTGCGCGCTGACAACATAATTTTGCCAAGCTTCGCAACGGCCTTCCAAAACGCCAACTCGGTCTATTTGGTAAACAACTCGACCAGCTTCAGCACGGCTCAAACCTTCGGCAGCGGCATGTCGACCTCAAACATCGGCTATCTGGGCTTGGGTCTGAGCACTAACACCGCCGCGATGACGGTTTCGGGCACCAACTCTGTGGCCGGAAACATCGACGCTTATGGTGGAGCGATCACGGTCAGCGGCAACCAGAGCACCACCGCCGGCGGAAATATAACTATTGCTGGCACTGGCGCCTACTCGGGTGCCGGAACGCTGAATGCAAACGGAAACGTGTCGGTCACTGGAACCTCATTCTCGGGAACAGGTGCGATCACCTCGGCTGGTTCGGGTGGAATCAGTATTACCGCTACGAGCGGTGACGCCGCCATCGCAGCAAACCTAGCCGCAAACACCAGCAGCTCTGCACCGATTGTGATTCGCGCTTCGGCAAACATCCCAGTCACCGCATCCAAGTCAATCACCACCGCCGGTGGAGGCGTGGTGCTCTGGTCGCGCTACTTGGCAGCAGAGGGCTCATCCACGGTTGGTTCAATCTCGATGGGCAACTCTTCGTCGATCTCAACCAGCGGTGGTCGCATCGTTTTGGCCGGAACCACTCAGGTGGATGCAAACGGAATCCCTACCGGTCACGCCTACACCGCTACCGCGAGCACCTCGGGCGTCGGTTTCGGAACCTCGGCGCTAAACACCGATGCCAACGTGAGCCTGAACTCTGGAAACGGCCCGATTTCGATCTATGGTCAGGCCGTAACCGGAAGCAGCGCTGGCTGGGGAATCCTGACCTACGGCGGCGTCACCATCAACGCGGGCACTTCGACGGTCACCATGGATGGCAAGAGTGACTCGCAGAGTGGCAATGGCATCGAGCTCGACCCGGGCACCGCCACTCAGCAAACCAAGATCTTGTCGGCAGCCACCTCTGGAACCGCGATTTCAATCACTGGAACCGCAACCGGTGCCGTCACCACGGCCGGTGGTGAACGCGGAATTGGAAGCTGGTCAACGGCGGCAGGTCTGGTAATAAACGCCTCGGGCGGTGGCGACATCGTGCTCACCGGTTCATCTGCGGTCTTGAACAGCACCAACCCAGGTGCCATCTATATTTCGGGTGCCGACATTTTGGCCTCGACCGGAAACATCACCCTGAACGGTGGCACCAAGGGTGTGGTCACCTCGGCAACTGGTCTCACCTCAAATATCGGCGCAACCTCGGCAGGTTCGGCAACCGGCTCTGTCACTATCACCGGCGACAACGTGACCTCGGTTGGAACAACCAATCTAAAGACTGCTGGAGCCGTGACCATTCAGCCTTCTTCACAGTCATTCAGTTCGGCTCAAACCATCGGCACCACCTGGGTTTTCTCCGGCGTGGCAGGTGTCAACGGTGGAAACGTGGGCAGCGTGACGATTGGTCAGTCCGGAACCAGCAACACCGTCTCTGGCGCCACTCAAAATGCCTCGGATGTCACCCTCAGCTCGGCCATCACCTCGTTTGGGCCGATTTCTGTCTATGCGAAGACGATTACCGCCGGGGTCAACTTGACCACCACCGGAAGCGCAACCGGAGCAATTCTTCTCAAGGCAACCCAGGATGTCTTGATCTCGAGTGGAACCAACACCACCACCCGAAACACGCTAACCACGGCAAGTTCGCCAATCACTCTTTGGTCTAACTCGGATGCCAGCGGCAACGGAGCCATAGTGCTCGGTGACTTCACCAAGTTGAACTCGACGGGTGGTGCGATCACCCTTGCCGGTGGTGGCTCGGCAACCGAAACTGCACCGTCGGGCGCGGCCGTCGGCTATGGAGCAACATACATCCGCGGAGTTGCCGTGGGCCTAAACCAGGCGGCTGGCAACGTCGACATACTATCCGGCGGCGGCAACATCGTGATCAATGGCTACTCCGCAGCCAACGTCAACTGGGCCAACGGTGTGACCATCACCAACGGAACCAACATCAACTCAGGAACCGGAACCATCGCAATCACCGGAACCACCTCTGGTGCAGGTGCCGCAACCAGTTCGATGGGTGTCGAAGTTTCTGGTGGTGGTGCGGTTTCGACGACCACAATCACCTCGGCGAACACCACTGCTTCGGCCATTGTGATCAACGCGAACAGCCAGGGTTCCTCTGGCGCCAACGCGTGGGGTTTCAACTCGTCAAACAACTCGGGTCTCAACCTGACCACGATTAGCGCCACCGGAACCGGTGGTGGCCTTCAAATCAACGCGACCACCGCGGCTGGCTCGACCGTCTCGTCAATTGTTCTAACCCACGTCAAGGTGTTGGCCAAGGGGGCGGTCGTTCTCGACGGTGGCAACAAGAACATTCAACTCACCTCTGGTTCGGCCGCGGACACCAACACCATCGGTGGAGCCAACACTGGTGATTGCACCGGCGGCATCACCCTTCGCGCCGACTCAATCACGTTTGCGACAGCAACCACCACCTTGCGTTGCAGTGGTCCGCTGATTGCCGAGTCGGGCAGCAGCGTCTTCTCGGCCGCGCAAACCTGGCCGGCGACCTATGTTGCCGTGGCCGACGCCACCGCTTTCCGCTGGGGCAAGACTGGCAACGACAAGGCCATGACCCTAAACGCTCCGGTGAGTGCGGCCGGAAACATCCAGGTATACGGCGCCTCGGCAACCCTGAATGCCGATCTGACCTCGACCGCATCAGGTGCAAGCCTGCTCGTCAAGACCACCGGCGACATCTCGGTCACCGGCGGCGCGAGCGGAACGCCGCGCAACATTCAGACCAATGGCGGCAGCTTGACCCTTTGGTCTGACTCGGATGCAAACTCGGCCGGCGCCATCGCCGTCGCCGACTATTCAAACCTGAACTCGGCAAACGGCAGCAACCTGCTAACCGCGACCGGTGGCCAAATCACTCTCGCCGGAGGTGTTGACAATAACGGTGCACCTGGTGGCTATGCTTTCGGAAACTCGAGCGGAAACACCAACGGCGTCTTGCTCGGAACGGCCGGCTCAATCGTTAACGCGATTAACGTCTACTCGGGCACCGGTGCAATCACGATCAAGGGCAAGTCTGCCTATGGCCGCGGAACCTACATTTCACCAGGCACCAACATCAATGCCGGTGATGCGATTTGGCTAGAGGGTTCGAGCTCGGGCACCGGCAGCGGTTTCTTCCACGGTCTTGCCGTCTATGACTCGGTCTCCGGAGGTTCAGGCTCACCTGGTTCGATCATCTCGGCTAAGGCCACCGGCACGGCCATCACAATGATCGGTAACACCACTAACTCGGGCAGTGGTCAGACCGCATTTGGTCTTGTCATCAACCCGAACGGCGGTGCTTCATACATCGCGATGCTTAAAGCAACCGGTGGTGGATCAATCAACCTATCCGGAACGAGCACCACCTCGGGCACCAACGGCGTCTTCCTTTCTAGCGCCGACATCCTCTCGGCAAACGGAGCCATCAACATCGATGGCGGAACCACCGGAACCTACATTTCAGGCAACGTATCCATGGGATACAAGGCCGGAAGCACCGTCACTTCAGATTCGGGCGCAATCTCGGTCACCGGCGACAGCCTCTATGTCAGCACGGCAAGCGCCATCAAGACCTCGGGCATCATCAGCATCGCCCCGACCACCAACACCAACACCATCAACCTGAGCGGTTCGGGCAGCGATTCAGCCGGAACCCTGGATGTTTCTAGCAGCGAGCTCGGCGTGATGACTGCCGGCACCGTTCGCATCGGCGCCCTAGGTGGCAGCAACAGCGGAAACATCACCGTCGGCGGCGCACTCGCCCCAAGCACCTTCAGCACCCTCGCGCTGCGCACCTCTGGCTCGGTAACCGAAACCGCGGCGAACTCTGTGGTCATTGCTAACCTTGGTATTTCGGCCGGCGCAAACGTGACCCTGGCCGGTCAGAACAACACCACGACCCTGGCCATCGCATCATCGGCTGCCACCCCGACCATTGGCTACACCGAGGCCACCGGGCAGACCTACACGCCGGGCAACGTCGACTCGATCACCGGCGTCTTCGGCCTGGCCTCGACCGCAACCGTCAACCAACAACCGACCAGTGCGTTCGTTGGCGTTGCCCTGAGCCCTACCGTGACCGTCCAAATCAAGGATGCCTTCGGCCTGGTGCTCTCGAGCCAAAACCTCAAGACCTACACCGCCACTGTAGCGCCGAGCACCGGTTTCACCCTGGCTGGTTCAACCTCGGTGACTTCGACGGGTGGCACGGCAACCTTCACCGGTCTATCCGTGGCATCGGGAACCGGAACCCTGACTCTGACCGCTTCGTTGACCGGCGTTAGCACTGCCCAGAATTTCACCTCGGCCTCAATCACCGTTGCCTATGGCGACCCTGATCACCTGACGATCACCCGCAACGCCGGCGGCACCATGGCTGCCGGAAAGGCTTTCACCACCCAGCCGATCGTTGAAATTCGCACGGTTGGCAACACTCCGGTGACCACTGGTGCCGGAGCATCTGCCGTCGTGACCGCAACCGTCTCGGCCGGTGGAACCATCGTCGGCACAGCGACAGCGACCGCCAACGGCTCCGGTGTGGCAACCTTCAGCAACCTTGGCATCGCCGGTTTGGTCTCGGGCAGCTACACCCTCACGTTCAAAATCACCTTCAACGGAACCGACATCGCAACCACGCAGAGTGGAATTTCCATCACCCCGGGTGACGCCAGCCAGCTCGCCTTGCAGACCCCGGCCGCGGGCTTCAGCAACCGCAGCAACTTCACGACCCAGCCAGTCATCCTGGTGCAAGACGCCTATGGCAACACCGTGACGAGCTCATCGGCCACCGTTGTCGCATCGGTTGCCGCGGCAAGTGGTTCTTCGACCCAGGGGCTCACCGGCACGACTTCGATCGCTGCGGTGAACGGCCAGGCCAGCTTCACCAACCTTGGCAAGACCGGCATCATCGGCGACAAGGTGCTCAGCTTTGCCTCGACCGGTCTAACTTCGGCGACGCAAAACTTCACCCTAACCTTCGGCGCGGCAAATAAGCTCTCGATGACCTATCCGACCACGGCGGTCAACAACGTTGCGTTCACCAACCAGCCGGTAGTCACGATTCAAGACCAGGATGGCAACACGGTTGCCGACTCGACCGCAACGGTGACCCTGACTTCGACCGATGCGACCATCGGCGGAACCCTGCTCAGCGGCTCGGTTGCGCTGAACGCCACAGCCGGTGTCGCCGACTTTGCCGGCAGGGGAGTCAAGCTAACCGGCCTGATCGGTTCGCACAACTTAACCGCAACCATCACTGGCGGAATCACCACCGCAAGCAACGTGATTTTGACCTATGGTGCGGCGGCGCAGTTGAAGATCACCCGTGCGGCAGCCACCGCCGTCAACGGCGTCGCCTTTGTCACCCAGCCTCAGGTTACGGTTCAGGACGTTTCGGGCAACACCGTGGGCAACAGCACCGATGTGATCACAATTTCGTCTTCAGGCGCGAGCCTCAGCGGAACCTCTTTGACCGCGACGCCTGCAAACGGAACCGCTACCTTTAGCGGTCTTATTCTCACCGGAACCGCTGCGACCTACACCCTGACCGTTAGCTCGGGCTCTTTGGCCGTCGACACCCAATCGATTGCACTGACCTTCGGTGCGGCCCACCACCTGGCCATCACCACCGCAGCAGCCGGTGCGGTCAACGGCGTTGCCTTCGCGACCCAACCGGTGATCACGATTCAAGACCAGAGCAACAACACAGTCACCAACCTGAACTCGACGGTTACAGTCGCAAGTTCAGGAAGCAGCCTCTCGGGAACCTCGCTGACCGTTAATGCCGTGAACGGTGTTGCCACCTTTGTAAACGCACTCAAGCTGACCGGCGCGGCGGGCACCTACACGCTGACCTATTCGATCAGCTCACCGTCTTCGCTTTCGACCACGCAGCAAATCACGGTCACCCCGGGTGCGCCGACTCAACTCGCGCTCACCACTTCGGCCACTGGTTTCGTCAACCGACAGGCGTTTGACATCGCACCGGCAGTTAGCATCGAGGATGCCTCGGGCAACGTCGTGGCCACGGCAAGCGACAACGTGACCGTTTCGATCAGCAGCGGCAACCTAACCGGAACCACCACTGTGGCTGCTTCAAACGGTGTGGCAACTTTCACCGGGCTCGGCAAGTATGGCCTCGTCGGCTCGAAGACACTTACCTTCAGTTCGGGTGCCCTGACCAACGCCACCCAGACCTTCACGCTCACATATGGTGCGGCATACCAGCTGGCAAAGACCACGCCGGCGGCCGGTTTCATCAACGCCGTTGCTTTCACCACTCAGCCAAAGATCACCATCCAAGACCAGGATGGAAACACGGTCGCAAACTCGACCGCAGCGGTCACCGTTTCGGCCTCGGCTGGCACCCTCTCGGGCACCACTTCGATGAACGCGGTGGCCGGTGTCGCCGACTTTGCTGGTAAGGCGATCGCACTGACCGGAACCGTCGGTGACTACACACTCACCTATGCGATTGCCGGGCCAATCACCACAACTCAGGTTGCCACCTTGACCTATGGCGCCGCCGACCACCTGACCCTGACAACTCAGGCTGCCGGTGCCGCCGACCGCGTTGCCTTCACCACTCAGCCGGTGCTTGAGGTTCGAGATGTCTCAAACAACGTGGTCGTAAACAGCACGCTCACCGTCACCGCGGCCTCTTCGACCGGTGCAACTATTGGCGGAACCGCAACTCGCTCGGCTGCCTCGGGTGTCGCGAACTTCGCCCTCAACTCGGTCAAGACCCAGCTCTACGGTCAGGTCGGAACCTACACGATCACCTATTCGGCCCCGGGTGTGACCTCGGCCACCCAGACCTTGGCGTTGACCTTCGGTGCCGCCCACCACCTGGCGATGACCTCGCCGGCGTCAACCGTCAATGACGTGGTCTTCGGCGTTCAGCCGGTTGCCACCATTCAAGACCAGGATGGCAACACCGTCACAAACTCAACAGCGACCGTGAGTTTGAGTTCAAGTGATGCAACCATCGGCGGGGCGGTGGCTAACAACGCGGTGAGCATGGATGCCGTTGCCGGTGTCGCAGACTTCACGGGCAAAAACGTCAAGCTCACCGGTCTAATTGGCTCTCGCAGCCTGAGCGCGAGTGCCGCTGGCCTCACCGGGGTTACCAACACCGTAACCATCACCTTCGGCGCTGCTTCCAAACTTGCCATTACCCGTGCCGCGGCAACCGCCGTCAACGGCGTCGCCTTCGTCACTCAACCTCAGGTGACCATCCAAGATATCTCGGGCAACACCGTCACCAACAGCAACGACGTCGTTTCCGTATCTGCTTCGGGTGCTAACCTCACCGGAACCTCGTTGTCGGTGAACCCGATCAACGGTGTCGCAAGCTTCGCTGGGCTGACCCTGACCGGAACCGCCGCGACCTACACCCTGAGCTTCACCTCGGGCAGCTTGGCTTCAGACTCGCAGACCATTGCGCTGACCTTCGGTGCTGCCCACCACCTCGCCATCGCCACCGCAGCAGCCGGTGCGGTCAACGGCGTTGCCTTCGCGACCCAACCGGTGATCACGATTCAAGACCAGAGCAACAACACAGTCACCAACCTGAGCTCGACGGTTACTGTCTCGGCCTCGGGCAGCAACCTTTCGGGAACCTCACTCAGCGCCAACGCGGTGAACGGTGTCGCAACACTTTCGAACGCGCTGAAGCTCACTGGTGCGGCTGGCACATACACGCTGACCTATGCAATCAGCAGCCCGACCTCACTCTCTGTGAACCAATCGATCACCGTGACTCCGGGTGCGGCCACCAAGTTGGTGCTAACCACCGCCGCGACCGGATTTGTGAACCGCACCGACTTTGACACCTCGCCGTCGGTCAGCGTCGAGGATGCCTCCGGCAACGTCGTGACCACCGCGAACGACAACGTGACCGTTTCGATCAGCACCGGAAACCTGACCGGCACCACCACTGTGGCCGCTTCAAACGGTGTGGCAACCTTCACCGGCTTGGGCAAGAACGGCATTGTCGGTTCGAAGACCCTCACCTTCCACTCGGGCTCGCTCGCCGATGCGACTCAGACTTTCACGCTCACCTATGGCGCGGCATACCAGCTGGCAAAGACCACACCGGCCGCGGGATTCGCCAACGCCGTCGCCTTCACCACCCAGCCGAAGATCACCATCCAAGACCAGGATGGCAACACCGTGGCAAATGCCACCACCGCCGTTGTGATCAAGGCTTCGGGTGGCACCCTATCGGGCACGCTTTCGATCAACGCCGTTGCTGGTGTCGCTGACTTCGCTGGCTCGGGGGTCACACTGACCGGCGCGGTTGGTGACTACACCTTGACCTACCTATCGCTCGGTTCGCAGTCAGCTTCTCAGAGCCTGACCTTGGGCTACGGTGTCGCCGATCACCTCACCATCACGACCCTGGCCGCCGGGGCAGTCGACCGAGTTGCCTTCACCACTCAGCCGGTGGTTGAAGTTCGAGACGTTTCAGAAAACGTGATCACCGGCAGCAACGCAACCGTGACTGCCACCAGCTCATCGGGCGCGACCATCGGAGGTTCTGCAAGTCGAGTCGTGACCGCGGGTGTCGCCGACTTTAACCTGAATGCCACCAAGACTCAGCTCTACGGTCAGGTCGGAACCTACACGATCACATATTCGGCCCCGGGTGTGACCTCGGCCACCCAGACCTTGGCGCTGACCTTCGGTGCCGCCACCAAGCTGGCGATGACCTCGCCGGCAACAGCGGTGAACGACATTGCCTTTGCGACCCAGCCGGTGGTTACCATCCAAGACCAGGATGGCAACACGGTCACCGACTCAACCGCGAGCGTGACACTGAGCTCGAGCGATGCAACAGTCTCAAGCTCGACCGGTGCAATTTCGATTAGCGCGGTTGCCGGTGTGGCCGACTTCGTGGGTCAAAACGTCAAGTTGACCGGCTCGATTGGTTCGCGTTCGCTCACCGCAAGTTCGGCCTCGCTCACCAGTGCAACCAACCAGGTCAACCTGACCTTCGGTGGCGCAACCAGGCTAGCGCTCACCACGCAGGCGGCCGGTTTTGTGAATCGCGCAGACTTCACCACCGCGCCAGTGGTCACGGTTCAAGACGTGTCGGGCAACACGGTGACCGACTCAACTCTGGCAATCGATGTCTCGATCGACTCGGGAACCTTGACAGGCACGACTCACCTGGCGGTGACAAATGGTGTCGCAACCTTCACAGGCCTCGGCAAGTATGGCCAAATCGGCTCGAAGACCCTTACCTTTGCCGATGCGAGCGGCAACCTGGCCTCGGTCACCCAAAGTTTCACGCTGACTCACGGAGCCGCACACCACATCTCGCTCGCGGTCGCCTCGACCCTGGTGAACGCCACCGAATTTGCTACCCAGCCAGTGGTCACGATTTATGACCAAGACAATAACGTGGTCACAACCGGTTCGCAGAGCACTCAAAGCATCACCCTGAGCGCCGTGGCGACCACCATGGGTGGAACCCGAACCATGTCAGCGGTCAACGGTGTCGCAAACTTTGCCGGAAAGGGCATCTCGCTAACCGGAACCATCGGTGTCAAGCGAGTCAGCGCCTCGATTATCGCGCTCGGTTTGAATAGCGGCGTTTTGGTTACCGTCACCCCTGGTGCGGCCGATCACCTGACCATCACCACCCCGGCCGCCAATGCTGCCAACGGTGCCGCATTTGGCACCCAGCCGGTGATCGAAGTTCGTGACGTCTCTCAGAACCTGGTGACCAACTCAACCGCCCAGATTGCTGCCACGGTTAGCACTGGCACTCTAACTGGCACCACACAACTTAATGCCGTTGGCGGTGTTGCCACCTTCACCGATCTTGGTCTGACCGCATCCGCAGGAACCAAGGCACTAACCTTCGCTTCGACAAACCTAACCTCGGCGACTCAGAGCGTGGTCGCGGTCACCGGTGCTCCGAGCCAATTGCGCATCGATGTCGCCGGTTCTCTGGTCAACAACACCGTGTTCGCAACCCAGCCGGTGGTGACTCTGCTTGACTCAACGGGAACCGTGGTCAGCGTTGGCGCAAATTCGACCCAGACGGTGACTCTCTCGAGCTCGGATGCGACAATCGGCGGAACCACATCGATGACCTCGGTTGCCGGTGTTGCCGACTTCACAGGAAATGGCGTTAAGCTCACCGGCATTGTCGGATCGCGCAACCTGACGGCTTCGATTTCTAACCCTGGACTGGTCTCGGCCACCGTTCCGGTCACAATCACCTTCGGTTCGGCTAACCACCTAAACATCAGCTCTGGTGCCTCGGGTGCGGCCGACCGCATTGCTTTCCAGAACCAGCCGGCCATCGAAGTTCTCGACATCTCGGGCAACCGAGTCGCCGATAGCACCGCGACCATTTCGGTCACCGCATCGGGTGCAAATGGTGCGGTTCTCGGTGGCGACACCTCGATGCAGGCCGTCGGCGGCATCGCATACTTCGCCCAAAACGCCAACCCGCTCAAGTTGACCGGTTTGGTCGGCAACTACAGCCTCAGCTATGCCTCGACGGGCATCACCGGGGCATCCGAGTCGATAGCTCTCACGCATGGTGTTGCGACTCAAATCGTTCTGACTCAGCGTGCCTCGGGCGCCAAGTCTGGCCAAGACTTAGCCGTGCAGCCGGTTCTCGAGGTCCACGATGCCGACGGAAACCTGGTTGACACCGGTGCCCCCGCCTCGGCTTCGATTCAGGTTCAAACCGGCGCGAGCGCCTATGACGCCGCGGCGCACACAGGCGCTAACCTAACCGGCCCAACCGGTTTTGACGTGGTCTCGGCCACCGGTGGTGTTGCTACCTTCAGTGGACTGCGCCTCGAGGGTGTTGCGTCTTCGGCATACGCACTCAACTTCGCGATCGTGAACACGAACGGCTATAACGGCATCGCCACGAGCCAGAACCTGGCACTGACCGCGGGCACCCAAACTCACCTTCGAGTGGTTCAACAGCCGGCCAACATCGTTGCCGCAGTGGCATTCGCGAACCCGGTCAGCGTCGAAATTCTTGATGACTGGAACAACCGGGTTCTCGACGTGGCTAACACAGTCTCGGTCAAGCCGACCCTGGTCGGCGATGCGCTGGCAAGCTCGATTATCGACTCAAGCAAGGCGTCGGTTGCAAACAGCTCGGGTCTAGTCACCTTCACCGGTCTAACCTTCACCAAGGCCGGCACCTCATACTTGCAGTTCACCTCGAGTGGGCTAACCGCCGACATCTCAACCGGCTTCAGCATCACCAACGCCGCTGCCGATCACCTCGCTTGGGTCACCGAGCCGGTCGGTGCCAGAAACGACCAGGTAATCAAGGGTCAGGGCGGGGCAAACCCTGAGCTCGAGGTTCGCGACCAGTTCGAGAACCCGGTCTTGGTCGGTGCCCCAACCACCGTTTCGGTTGCCGCGCAGCCTGCCTCGAGCGACGTCATGGCCCTCACCGGAGCAACCGCAGTCTCAGATGCCTCGGCGAGAGTTCAGTTCGGCAACCTGGTGATGCGCGCCAAGGTCGGCAACTACAACCTGCGCTTCACCGCGGCTAACGGTTCGCTGCCTATCAACGCGACTCACGTCGACACGACCTCGCCGGTTTCGATCACCTTCGGTGTTCCTACCGCACTGCACCTGACCCGTGCCGCGGCCGGTGCGACCTCGGGTGCGCCGTTTGCAACCCAGCCGGCGCTGAACATCGAAGACTCGGCCGGCAATATCGTTGCCGATAGCGCGCTCGCGGTATCCGTGACTTCAACCGCTAGGCAGCCTCTCGGCGGAACCACCATCCTTGCTGCGACAGCCGGTCAGGTCGGCTTCAGCGACCTAATGTTCTCTGGCGATGTCGCCACCGGCTTGCCGCTAAAGTATTCGATTTCCTATGCCGGCACCGAAATTTCGACCACTCAAACGATCGACCTGCAGCCAGGCTTGGCGGTGGCGCTAACCATCGGTCAGCAGCCGACCGACGTGAAGACCCGGGTGGCATTCAACCCGGTTCCGACCGTGGTTTTGCGTGATGCGTTCGGAAACCAGGTCACCACCGACAGCCTCTCGACCGTCACTGCTCAACTGGTCGACCCAGCGGGCGCGCCTTATGGCAACCCGACCACCGCCTTCACCGCGGCCAATGGCGTGGTCACCTTCACCGGTATGTCGTTCCGCGCACCTGCCACCGGTGGCTATCGCCTGACCTTCAAGCTGACCTCGAATAACCAGTCGGTCACCTCGAACGCATTCACCGTGCTGCCTGGAGTCGCCACCGAACTTCGCGTGCTTCAGGCGCCAAGCACGATCAACCCTGACCAGACAGTCACCATGACCGGCGAGCTGATCGCCCAGCAGCCGGTGGTCGCGCTCTATGACCTCGACGGCAACCTGGTGACCACCACCAACACCGGTTTGGCAACCATCCGAGTCAAGAGCGGTGCGGGGGGAGACCTGACCGCTGGTCAGACCACCGCCAACTTCGTCGCCGGTGTGGCAACCTTCGCCGGGGTGAAGCTAATCGGAATCCCGGGTGTCGACTACACCCTCGAATTCACCAACTCCGGCCCTAGCCTGACTTCGGTAGGTTCGGCCGCGATTCAGGTCGACCACAACGTTGCCGACCACATTTCGCTCACTCAGGCGGCCGCGAACGGCAAGTCGGGCGATATCTTTGCGGTTCAACCGGTGATCCGTGTGCTCGATCGCTTCAACAACGTGGTCACCAGCGGCCCTGGCTCGGATGCCTCGGTCAACGTCGATGCTGCGATCACCGCGCAAAACGGCACCCCGCTTGCCACCCCTGCGCCAATCAGCGCGTTTGCTTCGACCAAGCAAGCGGTCAACGGTGTGGCCACCTTCACCTCACTCGGAATCTCGGGTCTGGTCAGCAACAGCTATGCCCTGACCTACACCCTTGACCTTGCCGGAATCCCTGCGGTCACCCAGTCGAACATCACCATCAGCTATGGCGCGTTCAACCACCTGACCATCCGCACCCAGCCGGTCGGTGGCAACGCAACCGGTGACAACCTCACCACCCAACCGGTTATTGAACTTCGTGACGCTTCAGAAAACATCGTCGCCGACCCAAGCGTTCACACCACTCTGACTGCCTCGATCAGCAGCACCGATGGGCTCACCCTGCTCGATAACACCGTTGCGCACCCGAGCCTCGCCCGCCTAACCGGTGCCACCGCAGTCTCGAGCAGCGGTGTGGTCACCTTCAACCAGCTCAAGCTATTTGGTCTGCCGGGCACCAACTACACCCTCAAGTTCGCGATCAACTCGAAGTTCACAACTTCGACCCCGGTCACGGTTACCCACGCCGTGGCCAACCACCTAACCATCACCGGTCAACCGGTTGGTGGCAATGCAACCGGTTCGAACCTAGCTGGCCAGCCGGTGGTTGAGATTCGCGACCTATACGAGAACGTGGTCACTTCAAACAGCACGGATGTGCTCACCGCGCGAATCGCAACCGCAGCGGGAGTTAGCCTTGCCGGTTCGACCACCGCGACCTTCACAAACGGTGTTGCCACCTTCGCCGGCCTCAAGGTCATCGCGCTGCCTGACAACGACTACACCCTCGACTTCGCCACGACAATCGGTGGCACCACGTTCACCTCGCCTGCGACCAGCCCATTCAGGGTCACCTATGCGGCTCCGGCGAAGTTGGCGATGGTTCAGCAGCCGGTCGGCGGCACCACGGGCCTCGCACTGCCGACTCAGCCGGTGGTTGAGGTTCAAGATATCTATGGCAACCGGGTCTTCAGCTTCGCCGGCAACATCACGGCCTCGGTCGGCGGAACCAACGCGACCCTAACTAGCGCGAGCTCATCTAGCCTCTCGGCTTCCGTCGTCGCGGGTCGGGCAACCTTCACCGACCTGGCGCTCACGGCCACCCCGGCGGTCAACTATCAGCTCGGCTTCGCATCTGGTGGCCTGGTTGGCGTCAACTCGACCAGCATCCAGGTGATCCCTGGTGCACCGGTTCGCATCCAGGTTCTAAACCAGCCAATTGGTTCACAAACCGGTGCCGAACTCGCCGGCCAGCCTGTGGTCAAGATCATGGACAGCTTCGGCAACACTGTTACCCAAGACAACTCGACCGTCATCACGGCCGCAATCTCGGCTGGCTCGGGTGGCACCTTGACCCGCGTTGTTGCTGGTCAGCCGGTTGCCGTCACCGCATCCGTGGTCAATGGTGTGGCGACCTTCAGTCACCTAGTGATGCGCGGTCTGACCTCGCAGAGCTATCAGCTGACCTTCAGCTCGGGCAACCTGGCCACCGACACCTCTGCAAACTTCACCGTGCACCACGCCGCCGTCGTGAAGTTGGTCTGGAGCACCCAGCCGATCACCGGCATGACCGGCTCGCCGCTGACTCGTGCGGCAGTGCTCGAACTTCAAGACATGGATGGCAACCTCGCCACCACCGACAACAGCACCGTGGTCACCGCGGCGCTAACCTCGGGTGTCGGCGGTTCGATTGTGAACACCTCGGCAACCGCGGTTAACGGTGTGGTCACCTTCAACAACCTCACCCTTACCGGAACCCCGGGTGCAGCCTACAAGTTGACCTTCACCGGAGCCGCTGGAGGCACGACCGTTTCGGCTCCTGAATCGAACCCAATCGTGCCGACCCACGCGGTTCCAGCCAAGCTACGCCTGGTCAATTCAAACGTCACCGGCGGTCTAGTCGGCGAGAACTTGGTCGGTCAGCCGACCCTAGAGGTGCTCGACCGATTCAATAACCTTGCCACCTCAGATAACGCGACCGTGGTCACCGCTGGCATTCTGAACGACACCACCGGTTGGGTGCTGGGAAACACCACCGCACAGGCTGTGAACGGTGTCGTCACCTTCTCGGGCCTCAAGGCAACCGGTGTTCCGGGCACCGACTACCAGTTGAGTCTCGACGGAAACTGGCAGGGCACGGCTTTGACCGGGGTAACCTCGAACGCGTTCCACATGTCGAAGGTCGCAGACGTAACCCTGTCTTATGCAACCCAGGCATATGTGCCTAACGCGATCGTGCCTGCGGTCTTCAACACCGACAGCCCGGGTGCGATTACCTTCACGACCAATTCTTCTTCGTTGATTTGTGAGCTCGACCCAGGAACCGGTGACTTGACCATCAAGGGTGCCGGAAACTGTGATGTTCACGTGGCCGTAGACACCGATCCAAACGGTTTCTATCTCGGCAATTCGGCCGAGGCGAGACTTGTGATCACCAAGGCTCAGCAGGCTCCGGTGACCATCACCTCGGCCTCAGCCGTTGACTACTGGTCGGGCTTGACCCCGGTTGCCACCGGTGGAACCGGAACCGGCGCACTGACCGTGAACGTGGTCGCGGGCGGCACCTGTCGTCTCATCGGTGTGACCATCATGCCTGGCGATGCCGGTTCGCTATGTCAGATCACCGCGACTCGTGCCGGCGACAACAACTATCTGCCTGAAACCTCGTCGGTGCAGACCATCCTGGTTCGCAAGATCAACCAGGCGCCTTTGGCCATGGCAAGCGCAGCTTCGATGACCGTTGACAGCCTGAACCTATTCACCTCGGGTGGCTCTGGCAGCGGTGCCGTGACCTACTCGATCGTGTCTGCAGGAACCGCTCACTGTGCGATTTCTGGAGCCGTCCTCTCGGCCACCGCCGCGGGCACCTGTTCGGTCAAGGCAACCAAGGCCGCCTCGACCAACTACAACGTCGTGGTCAGCCCGACTCAGTTGATTCGTGTCACCAAGGATGTTCAGACCGTGGCCTTCACCTCGACCGCGCCGATGAACCCGATTATTGGTGGCAGCTATTTGCCGACCGCAACCGCGAGCAGCGGTCTCGCAGTCACCTACTCGGTCGCCACCGGCTCTGCCTGTGAGGTCGATGCTCTAGTTCCTGGCAAGATCAACTTCACCGCACTTGGCACCTGTGAGTTGGTCGCCACCCAGGGTGGTTCGGCTCGCTATGCAATCGCTTCGGCTCGCCAATTCATCCAGGTCGGTGCGCTAAACCAGACCATCAAGTTCGACATGATTCCTGACCTGCCATTTGGCACCCCGGCATTCAAGGTCGCCCCGACCACAAACGCGGGAAACAACGCGGTCATCACGCTATCAACCACCTCTAACAGCGTCTCTTGTTCACTGGTCGGCGACATCGTCACCTTGAACTCGGCCGGCCTCTGTGAGATCGTGGCTCACCAGGGCGGCTATGGCTCATACTTGGCTGCAACCGACGTGGTTCGCAGCTTCAATGTCATCGCCGACCAGGCCGGTGCCCCGCAAATCTTCTCGTCTTCGGTTGCGACCCACTCGATCACAGCTTCGTTCACCCCGCCGAGCTACACCGGTGGTTCACCGATTACCGGATATGTCTTGATTGCCACCGATGCCAATGGTGTGAGCTATGAAAACGCCGCCTGTGGTCCGCTCGGCGTTAGCCCGGTCACCTGCACCATCGTCGGAATCCCGAACGACATTGCCTACACCGCCGTGGCACGCGCAATCACGACTGCCGGTCGCGGTGCGGTTTCGAACGCCACCCAGGCGCAGACACCGATCGACGCGCCGCTCGCGGTTACCAACCTCACCGTTGCCACGAGCAGCAATAACCTCGTGCTCAATTGGACCCCGCCGATTGCGGCCCAGGGATTGGTGACTGGCTATCAAGTGTTCGTCGCTCCAATCGGAACCGACTTCTCAACCACGCCTAGCTACACCGCCGCGGGTGCCACCGCCAGCTCGGCGACGATCCAGAACGTTCTCAACCAGAGCACCTCGGCTCCGAGCCCGGTCCCTAGCCCGACGGCAACCATCGCCCCGGCAAGCTATCGAATTTCGTTCCGACGCGCCTCGATCAGCTCACCTTCACCTACCCCGAGCCCAAGCGGCAATCAGGGTCCTTCGGCGGCTACCGCCGGATTCCAGGTGCGAATCGTGACCGTGGTTGGCGGCAATGCAATCGCAAGCAACAGCAACACCACCAGTGGTTTCCAGACCAATTTCGCTGTGCCGCTGTCTCCTTCGCAACTGACCCTGACTCCAAACGGTTCAGACCTGGTCATTTCTTGGTCTCCGCCAACCGCCGACGGAGGTTCTGAGGTGACCGGCTATGACGTCAAGGTCAACGGAACCACGGTTTGCTCGGCGACCACATTGCTGTTCTGCACCTATACCGGTATGGCTGCGGGCCAGACCTATGACGTGAGTGTGACCGCAATCAACGCAGTCGGCACCAGCGCCGCTGCGCTGTCGAGCCACTCGATTCCGGCACCTCCGGCAGCGCCGGCGCCGGTTCCAACTGCGTCACCTACTCCTACGCCAACCGCGTCACCGACGGGGGCGCCAACGATTAAGCCGACCCCGAAGCCGACTCCTAAGCCAACGACCAAGCCGACTCCTAAGCCGAGCGCTTCGCCGAGCACATCTCCTAGTGCTTCGCCGAGTGCAGTGCCAACTTCGAGCCCGAGCCCGAGCGCCAGCCCAAGCGCTACCGAGAGCGCCACGCCGATGCCGAGCGATTCTCCGTCGACGGGTGCACCGGGTGCTGGCGGCAGTTCGGGCACTCCAGTGCTTCCGGGTGCGCCAGTCGCTAACCCGGCAATTGGTGCCACCGGCGATGACTCCGCTCCATCGGTGCCGTTTAACCCGATGGGTTCGACTGAATCGGTGAAGGCCGTCACACAGACCACCACCAAGGTAGCCGCGATTGCCGCATCTATAGCCGCTGCAGCCGCTGCCGCCGGGGCAGCCGCTGTCGGTGCAGCAGCAGCCGGTGCAGGTGCCGCTGCAGCCGGTGGCGCCGGAGTCGGTTCGGGAACCTCTGGTGGCTCGAGCGGTGGCGGCTCGATTGCAACAATCGACGCAACCCACGAGGAATATGAACTTCGTCGCCGTGGTCGAGGCGATGACTTGAAGCTTTGGCGCCGTCGCTGGCTGCTATTGCTCGACAAGTTATCAATCCGAGCAACCTTGATCACGGCGCCGATATCTCCTGTGCTCTCGAGAATCATGGTTGACGGCGCATACCTTCGCGCAGCCTTAGGAACCCTAGCAGTGCTGCCAACCCTTGCCTCGGCCGGGCTCTCGGTGATCGCCGTTGCGATCAACGGAACCACGGTTTCAACGCCGATTTGGCAACTGTTCCTGGCCATGTCTCTGGTTGGAATCTTCGATGCCTTCGCCGGCTTGGTTGGCACGACCATCTTCGTTTTGGGCAGTTTCTTGGTTCACGTCACATCAGGCTCGATGTTTGGCCTCGACGATGTTCGAATGATGCTCGGAGTCATCATCGTCGGCTTTGGCCCGGCATTGCTAGCGAACACCTTCCGCAACTTCCGCAAGGTGCCAGAACGAGGCTCGTTCTATCTATGGGAGCGAATTGTTGACCTTGGCGTCCTGCCATTCATCGGTGGCTGGGTCACCTCGAGCATGATCAGCACCCTTCCGGCGCTCGCGGGCATGACCCTTGCGGTCGCCAACCACGTGAACGACTTCGCGCTCGCCGTTGCTGCGGCTATCGTGTTGCGCGTCATCGGTGAAGAGGCGGTTGCTCGAACCTTCGCCGGTCGCCTCGATTATCTGCACCCGACGCACGTTCCGCCGACACCAGGGTTCCAGCGTTGGATCTCGCTCGGCTTCCGCCTATTCGTGTTCATCTTCGTCACCGCCGCCTTGATGGGCAACCACTGGCAGGTATGGCTCGGCAGCGCGCTCTTCGTGTTGCCAACAATGCTCGGCTGGTGGCAAGAGAAGTTGCCAAACTCCAAGTGGGTCTGGCGCATCATGCCTCAGGGCATACCGGGGCTCGCCCTAACTCTTTGGGTTGCTTCAATCACGACGAGTCTGGTCACCGGCTGGCTTGGCACCAACCCCGAAGCCGCCCTCTGGTCGTTTGCAATACTTCCAATTCCGATGCTGGCTCTTAACCTGATGAGCTTTATCGGCCGCAAAGGCGACGAGGGCGAGGTTCGCTGGGTTCGTCGAGGAAACTTCGTTTGGGTCTATCGCATCGGTGGAATATTGCTGCTTCTGCTCACCATGAAGGTTGCTGGGGTAATCTAGCCCGATGAACCGCAAGACCATAACGCGCATCGGCGCATACGTGATGATTCTCAGCCTGGTGCTGACCATTTTCATCGGAGCCATGTCGGTCAAGGCGGCAACCATCGCCCCAAGCACATCGCCGTCAAATAGCGCGGCCTCGAATTCGACTCCTAACCCTGACATCGACGGTGACGGAATTCCCAACAACGAAGACCCAGACATGGATGGCGATGGAATCGATAACGGAGTCGACCCAGACATCGACGGTGATGGAATTCCAAATGCCCAGGATGCGAACCCAACCTCGACAAATAATGTCGACGGCACCCCGGTAAAGGTTGCCAACGACCAAAACGACGCGCTGGGTTGGCTCGGCGGCATCGGAGTCTTGGCGGTGCTCGGCTGGTTGGTTGCCCTGCCTATCCTGCGGCGTCGTCGCGGCACGGCAACCAAACGCTAGGGGCCGTCGCGAGATTGCTTTATTTTTCGTAATGAACGGTAAATCATTGGTGGCCCAGGCAACCAGTGCTTAGGCTGAAGTCATGGCCAAAGTTCTTATTCTTCACGGATGGACAAATCGCCGCCAACCGGGGCATTGGCAGCGTCATCTAGCGACCGCACTGCGTCAGCAGGGCCACATCGTGGCATACCCTCAGTTTCCGAACACCGATCAGCCAAAGCTCGACGAGTGGCAAGAGCTGCTTGGCGCCGAGTTAGCGCTGCTCGGCGAGATTCAAGATGGTGAAACCGTAGTCATCGGCCACTCACTCGGCTGCATCAACTGGATTCAGGGCGCAGCCACCGGGCTCATCACCAAACCGGTCGATCGGGTGCTTCTAGTGGCCCCGGCAGACCCGCGAATGCTCGGCGAGGTCGAGGGTCTGAAAGTCGAATTGACCGACCCCGAAGTGGTGCAAGCCACTCACGCCTCGACCTCGAGTCTGACCGTGCTAGCCAGCGATAAAGACAAATGGACCCCGCGCGGCATTCAGGCCACCTTTGGCGAACCGCTTGGCCTCGAGCCGGTGATTATGCCGGGCGCAGGCCACCTGTCGTTAGACGACGGTTTTGGCTTCTGGCAGGGCATTATCGACTGGGTGAATGACCCGAGGGCAGACCTAACCCAGCGATAGGCTGGAGCCATGAGAATTCTTTTGGTTGGTGCCGGTGGCGTCGGTGACGCTATCGTCAAAATTGCTGGTTCACGTGACTTTTTCGACATTATGGTGGTCTCTGACTATGACTTCAGTCGTGCCGAGCGAAGCATCGAATGGGTGCGCAATCGTTATGGCGCCGAGAAGGCATCCAAGTTCTTGGCTGCCAAAATCGATGCCGGCAGCGCAGCGAATGTTGCCGAGTTGGCCAAGAATCACAACATCACCCACGTGCTAAACGCGGTCGAGCCGAAGTTCGTGCCGACCGTCTTTTCGGGTGCCTTCACCGCCGGGGCAAACTATATCGACATGGCGATGAGTCTCTCTGAAGCACACGAGAGCGACCCGTTCCACAAGCCGGGAATCAAGCTCGGTGACGCTCAGTATGCCGTGAGCGAGCAGTGGGAGCGTGCCGGCAAGCTGGCCCTGGTCGGCATGGGTGTCGAGCCCGGAATGTCGAATGTCTTTGCTCGCTATGCCGCCGACAATCTGTTTAGTGAGATTGATGAAATTAGCGTCAAGGATGGCGGCAGCCTCGCGGTCTTCGACAACGACGGCAACGAGATCTTCGCGCCATCGTTCTCGATCTGGACCACCATTGAGGAGTGCCTCAACCCACCGGTGATCTATGAGCGCAACCGCGGTTGGTTCACCACCGAACCATTTAGCGAACCAGAGATCTTCGAGTTCCCCGAGGGCATCGGCTCGGTCGAATGTGTGAACGTTGAGCACGAAGAAGTGACCATGCTTCCGCGCCACCTGAACGCCAACCGTGTGACCTTCAAGTATGGCCTTGGCAGCGAGTTCATCGGGGTGCTCAAGACTCTTCACAAGCTCGGTCTCGACGCAACCAAACCGACCCGGGTTCGCTCGAACCAGGGTCCGGTTGATGTCTCGCCACGCGACCTAGTTGCTGCGGTTCTGCCCGACCCGGCGACCATTGGTCCAAAGATGACCGGCAAGACCTGTGCAGGAGTTTTGATCACCGGCAAAGACAAGGATGGCAAGGATCGCGCGACCTACATCTATCACGTTGCCGATAACGCCCAGACCATGGCCGAGATCGAGGCGCAGTGCGTGGTCGCTCAGACCGCTTTCAATCCATTGATCGCCCTCGAGCTCATGGCTCGAGGCGACTGGAAGGGTGCCGGCGTGGTTGGCCCCGAGGTCTTTGACCCACAGCCATTCCTTGACCTGATGTCTTCATCAACCGGTTACAACCAGCGCTGGGTCGCCCAGGAGCGGCTTCCTGCAAGCCCGCTTCGCCACCCATAGCCTAAGGCTTAAAGAGAAATCCCCCGGGCCGAAGCCCGGGGGATTTCTTTATTGCTTAGTTATTACTTGACGCCATACTTTGCACAAGCTGCTGCTACATCTGCAGTACAGATGTCAGAAGCCTTTGCGTCGCCAGCCTCAACAACAGTGTGAACATCTGCTGCCTTGATGCTGATTGGGTCTAGTGCTAGGAATGGAACGCCGTCGTTTGACTTAGCCTCGGTTGGCTTGTTGCCCTTCAAGATCTGGATAGCTAGATCTGAAGCAGCCTTTGCCTCAACTGAGAATGGCTTGTAGACGGTTGACCACTGCTTGCCCAGAAGAACGTTCTGAAGACCAGCGGTTGAAGCGTCCTGACCACCCATAACTGCGGTCATCTTGTTCTTGTCTAGAATCTGGATGATTGCAGCTGCGTTGTTGTCGTTTGGAGCTAGAACTGCGTCAACCTTGCCCTTTAGAGCGGTGAAAGCCTGCTCGAACTCGGTGCCTGCAGTTGGGCCATCCCAGGTGCCCTTCATGGTGAAGGCAGCCTTAGCGCCAGCAGCGTTTAGAACTGAAAGTGCGCCATCTAGGAACATCTTTGCGTTGCCGTCGGTTGGGTCACCAGAGCTGTAAACGATGCTTGCAGTCTTGATGTCCTTCTTAGCAGCTGCTAGACCATCAACAACTGCCTGACCCTCAAGCTGGCCAACCTTGTTGTTGTCGAATGATACGTAGTAGTCAGCGCCAGCGATTGGACGGTCGTAAGCAATAACAGGAACGCCCTGCTTCTTTGCCTTCTGAGCTACGGTTACTGCTGCACCCTGGTAGTCAACTAGAAGCATGACACCACAGCCCTTTGAAAGCTGTGCGTCTGCGATCGATGCATACTTGTTTGCATCCTTCTGAGCGTTCTGGATGTCAGTCTCATAGCCAGCAGCCTTTAGGGCCTTGTCTAGAGCTGGACGGTCGCCTGACTCCCAGCGGGTGCCGCTGTCTGCGTCTGGCAAAATTACACATGCACGAGTGCTGGTTGCTGCACCGGTGCTGCAGCCAGCCAGCATCAGCGCTGAAACTGCTGCTACAGCAGCGATTGAAATCAATGAAGTCTTCTTCATCTCATTCCCTTCCATTTATTAGATTCAGATCCCCAAAGTGAAGCCTTTGAGGTGTGCACGACGTATCGGGCTAGGACTTATGTTCCTCTAGGCAACAAAAGGATTCAACTTGAAACCCCCGTTTTTTGAAGAACGTTACCTATTCGTTGTCATGTTCATAAATTGGACATCAAACGGTTGAATACTGTTATTCCTAGAGGGAGCATCCGTGAATTTTGACTTTGACGTGGCCATTGTCGGTTCTGGCTTTGGCGGCTCGATTGCGGCATTGCGCCTAACTGAAAAGGGCTATCGCGTTTTGGTGATCGAAGCCGGTGCCCGCTTCGAAGATCACGAGTTTGCCAAGAACTCGTTCGACCTGAAACGCTTCCTGTTTTTCCCGAGGCTCGGGCTGCTCGGCATCCAGCGAATTGACCTCCTCAAAAATGTCTTGGTGATGTCTGGCGCCGGCGTCGGCGGCGGTTCCTTGGTTTATGCCAACACCCTCTATCGCCCACCCGCCGAGTTTTATCGCACCGGGTCTTGGGCCGGGCTGGAGGATTGGGAGAAGGTTCTCGCCCCGCACTATGCCGAGGCCGAGCGAATGTTGGGCGTTGCCCAGAACCCGTTCTTTAGCCCCGCAGACCTAATGTTGAAAAGGTCTGCCGAACGACTCGGTTTTGGCGACACGTTTCGAATGGCGCCGGTGGGTATCACTTTTGCCAAGGATGGCCAGGTGCCGGGCGAATCAGTTGGCGACCCTTATTTTCAGGGCGCCGGCCCAAATCGCAAGAGTTGCATCAACTGCGGTGAGTGCATGACCGGATGTCGCCACGGCGCCAAGAACACCCTGGTCAAGAACTATCTCTATCTCGCCGAAAACCGCCCCGAGGGTGAAATTTCGGCGGTGGTTTGGTCGCTAACTCAGGTGGAGCAAATCCGCGACCTGCCCGAGGGTGGCTTTGAACTGCCCCTTCTCAGGGTTGCCCGCGGCGGTCACCGAGGTGTGATTCGGGTTCCCCAGGTTATCGTTGCTGCGGGCGCACTGGGCTCGGCGAAGCTGCTTCAGCGCTCACGCGCCGCCGGTTACCTATCTGGAATCAGCGACCGGCTCGGAGACTTCAGCCGCACAAACAGCGAGAGCCTGCTCGGTGTGGTCGCCCGAGGCAGCCAAAACGACTTCACTCAAGGCTCGGCAATCACCTCCTCGGTTTTCCCGACCGCAGACACCCACATCGAGCCGGTTCGATATGGCCGGGGCAGCGGGTTCATGGGGTTGTTGCAGAGCGTGCTCGCCTCATCAAAGGCCGGGGGAGCACCGAATTTTGGTCGACTGGTTTTGGCAACGCTTAAAAATCTTCACCGGTTGCCGAGTTTTTATAACCTTCGAACCTGGCCAGAGCGAACGCTTATTTTGCTGGTCATGCAGTCGCGAGATAACTCGCTTTCGACCTACCTGAAGCGTGCCATACTCGGCCGCAAGTTAACCTCGCGTCAGGGGCACGGCGAAGAAAACCCTAGCTGGGTTGCCAAGGGGCATGAGGTTGCCCGTGACATCGCCGCCGACATAGATGGCACGCCTGGTGCAGTGATTGGCGAACCGTTCGGAATCCCGCTCACCGCGCACTTCTTGGGCGGTGCCGTGATCGCCGCCGACGCGAGCGGTGGAGTCGTCGATAAGCACCTGAAGGTTTTTGGTGTTCCAGGAATGCACATCATGGATGGCTCGACTCTTTCAGCGAACCCGGGTGTGAACCCTTCGCTGTCTATTGCTGCTCAGGCTGAGTGGGCGATGAGTCACTGGCCAGTGCGCGAGCCGCGCGAGCCTTAGCCTCGATTCCGAGACCCCAATAGCAGCTGGCGATGATCAGCAGGGCGCCGATTGCGCCCACCCAGTTGAGTTGTTCGCCACCAAAGATCATCGCGATGAACACTGCCCAAACCGGTTCGGTGCCCTGCAGCAAGGCAATGCGCGAGGCTGAGGTGCGGCGGATGCCCCACATCATCGCGAAGAATCCATAGACCGTGCAGAGCAAAACCAAGAAGCCAAGCAGTAGCCACTCGTGAACCCCATAGTCAAAGGCGGCACGGATGGTTCCCTGCGCATCAACCGCAAAGAAAATCACGCCGGCGGTTAGAGTCTGAAAAATGGTCAGGTTGATCGTGGTGAGTTTGCGGCCGGCGGTCAGGCTTCCCTGAACCACCTGATAATAGGCGCGAAGCACAGCAGCACCGAACATCAACAGGTCGCCCCAGTTTGGTGACTGAAGGCCGTTGCCACTCACCAGAAAGGCCACGCCGATAACAGCGCCCAGAGCGGCCATGAAGAAGTTTTTCGGCAACCAAAATTTGCGAACCCAACCCTCGAGAATTGGCGTGAAGATAATCGAGAGGCTGATGATCAACCCGGCATTGGTGGCCGAGGTCAGGTGAATGCCATTGGTCTCAACCGTCATGACCGTGGCCAACCCGACGCCAACCGCGGTGCCAATCCAGACATCTGCCCTGGTGAACTTCACCGGTCTAAACGCTCGGATAAACCCAAGGATTACCGCGGCGGCACCAAATCGCAGCGCCATCATTCCCCAGAGGCTGCCCGCCTCGGTCAGTTGCTTGGCAGCTAGGTAGCTGGCACCCCAAACAAAGGCTGCACCCAAGAGCACGAGGTCGACCTGCGCGGACCTCAAATAGTTGCGAAACCGATTCACTTGCGCACCAGGAATTTATTGAAGCGGCCCTGGGCAACGGCGGCGCCAAGGATGATCACGAGCGCCCCGACCGGTTCGTGCCAGGTTAGGGTCTCGTGCAGGAAGGTCACGCCGATGGCAACTCCGACCACCGGGGTCACATAGGTGACAGCGCTGGCGATTGGGCTTCCAACGGTTGCCAGCAGTCGGTAATAAAGGATGTAGGCGAGGCCGGTTCCAAGCACACCGAGAGCCAGCATTCCGCCGATCGATTCGAAGCTGGCCGGGCCGGTGGTGATTGGGCCGGCGAGGTAGAAGGGAAGCAAAGAAAGCGCCGAGGTCGAAACCTGGCCAAACACCGCGGTTTTCGGGTCAAGCTTTAGCGGCTCGATGAACTTGCGAACGAACGGGCTGCCGAAACCGTAGAAGGTCACTGCGAGCACGAGTGCACCAACGGCAAGCGGGTCATTCTGGCCAAAACCCTGCCAAATGCCGAGAACCACGAAAACGCCAATCAGGCCGAGCCCAAGACCAACCAAAACCTGAGGTTTAGGCTTTTCGGCGCGGAAGGCAATCATGATGGCAAGCACTGTGAAGACCGGTGTGCTGGCGTTCATGATGCTGGCCAGTGCGCTCGAAACGTGCTGCTCGGCAAAACCGAACAAGACCGCCGGAATTCCGCTCATCAGGAGCCCGCTTGCCCAAAGCAGAAGCCACTGTTTAGCCGATCGAGGAATTGCAACCTTTTGAATAGCCAGAATCACGGCCAAGGTTGCGGCGCCGATTGCGGTTCGCCAAAATGCAATGCCAATCGGTGGCAGAGTGCGCAGCGCCAACATGATGAAGAAAAAAGAAGAGCCCCAAATGATTCCGAGAACTATGTAGTTCAGGAGCCAGTTGGAGCTCTTCGTTGGGTTCATCCCAACAGTCTATTAGTGGGTTGAAGGTGCCTGTTCAACCTCTGAGCGGTCGCCTGACCAGAGGGTGTGGAAGGTGCCATCCATGTCGACTCGCTTGTAGGTGTGAGCACCGAAGAAGTCGCGCTGACCTTGAACTAGGGCGGCTGACAAGCGTGGTGAACGCAGGCCGTCATAGTAAGAAAGCGATGAAGCGAATGCTGGAACCGGAATTCCGGCTAGCGAGGCGTTGGCGACAACCTGGCGCCATGAGACGACCGAGGTGGCAACTGCCTGCTTGAAGAATGGGTCGAAGATCAGAGACTGAAGCTCTGGGTTCTTGTCATATGCATCAGCAATGCGGTTCAGGAACTGGGCTCGGATGATGCAACCGCCGCGCCAGATCTTTGAAACCGCACCTAGGTTGATGTTCCAGCCGTATTCCTTGGCGCCGGCGCGAATGGCGTCGAAGCCCTGCGCATAGGCAACCAGCTTCGATGCATAGAGTGCACGGCGAACGTCCTCGACGAACGCAGCCTTGTCTGCGATGGTCCAGGCGATTGAGTCGGCTGGAAGGCCGTCTACCGCTGCGCGCTGAGCCGCCTGTGACGAAAGTGAACGAGCGAAGACCGCCTCTGCAATGCCAGAAACCGGCGTGCCCAGGTTCAGCGCGGTCTGCACGGTCCAGACACCGGTTCCCTTTGAACCAGCCTGGTCAAGGATGACGTCGACGAGTGGCTTGCCGGTCTTAGCGTCTACCTGCTTTAGAACCTCTGCGGTGATTTCGATTAGGAAAGACTCTAGGTCGCCCTTGTTCCACTCGTTGAAGATGTCGGCGATCTCGGCTGGGCTGTATGCGCCGGCCTGGCGAAGGATGTCGTAGGCCTCGGCGATTAGCTGCATGTCTGCATACTCGATGCCGTTGTGAATCATCTTCACAAAGTGGCCGGCGCCGTCAGTGCCAACGTGGGTGACACATGGCTCGCCCTCGGCAACCGCTGCGATTGAGGCCAGGATTGGGCCGAGGGTCTTGTATGCCTCTGCCGAACCACCAGGCATGATCGAAGGGCCCTTGAGTGCACCCTCCTCACCGCCCGAGATGCCAGCGCCAACGAAGTTGATGCCCTTGGCTGAAACTTCTTTTTCGCGACGGATGGTGTCGGTGAATAGTGCGTTTCCGCCGTCAACGATGATGTCGCCTGGCTCGAAGCGCTCGGCTAGCTGAGAAATAACGGCGTCGGTGCCCTTGCCGGCCTGAACCATAATGATCGCGGTGCGCGGCTTGGCCAGTGACGCAACGAACTCGTCGATGGTCGCGCTGGCGATGAAGCCGGCCTCTGGGTGCTCGGCCATTAGAAGGTCGGTGCGCTCAACTGAGCGGTTATAAATTGCAACGGTGTTGCCCTCGCGGCTGGCGAGGTTGCGGGCCAAGTTTGAACCCATTACTGCGAGTCCGACGACTCCGATGTTTGCTGATGCGGTCATGATTTTCCTAAACCTTTTTATAAGAGGGGAAGTGGGACGAGTTGGCCAAGCGGATTAGTGGCACTGTTCGCTCGTCATTGCGCGGACTTATCAATAACAATATCGCAATTTCCTGAGCATCGCGCAGCATTACCAAAGGTGTTAGTTCGAGGCGGCGGCTTTTGCTTTTTCGGCGTATCGGGTCGCGTGCGGTGCATGGCTGACCACGTGCGCCACGGATGCCGCCTGGCCGCAGGCCCGAGCCGCAAATCTCGCGGGCTCGTCGGCGACATCGCGCGCCGCTTCGTGCGCATCAAACGCTGCCTGGCGAACCTGGGTGACCGTTGCTTCGCCTTTCATCCAGGCGGTAAGTGTCTCGAGGGCGAGCCTCGGTCGATGGTCATCGGGTTCGATTCTTTCGAAAATCGGCAACACCACGAGAGCTTCGTTGAGCGCCTGTTCGGCGGCAAGCAGGTGGTCGGTGTCGGTGAATGACATAAAACTTACGATTCCGGCTAGGCGGTTAGGCCTGGAAAAGCCGAACCGACGGCAGAAATCACGGTCGAGATGCCAATCGCCAACAGCAACAGGCCAAAAATTCGGGTCACCACCATGAGGCCCTGCTCGCCAAGCAGATGCTCGACTGGTTCGGCAGCAAGCAGCAGGATGCCGGTTAGTGCCGATAGCGCGAGGATGATAAGCAGGTTGGAGATTTGAACTATGCCTGCCGCGTTGTTGCCAAGGGCGATGACAGTGGCGATTGCTCCCGGCCCAGCCATCATCGGAATTGCCAGTGGAACCACCGCAGCGCCGGCCGGTGCCGCCTTGACTTCACGTGGCTTTTTGCCCATCACCATCGACCACCCGTATGCGCAAATCACGAATGCGCCCGCGATTCTGAACGAATTCATGTCGATGCTGAGTGACCGCAAAATCACGTCGCCGAGGAAATAGGCGATGATCAGGGTTAGCCCGGCGACTGCCGCGGTCTTTAGCGCGGTGATGCGACGCTGAGTCTTGGTCATCTCACTGGTCAGGTTCAAAAACACCGGCAGTGAAGTGATCGGGCTGACGATTGCAAACAGAGCAATCAGAGTCGTGACATCGCTGTTGAATTTCATGCCTTCAGTCTATGGTTGTGGATTTGCGGGAATGAGATCGCACAAGGCTGGTTAACATCTAAGAGTGGGGTAGCCCACAGTCGCTGTATTGCTCTCCAATGGCGTTTGAGCAGTCATTCTCAAAGGTCATCATGGCAAATCTTCTCTATAAGCTCGGTCAACTGTCTGCTCGTCGCGCTTGGCTGGTTATTGTCAGCTGGATTTTGATTCTCGGCGCAACCATCGGCCTCATGGTCAGCTTCGCTGGCACGCTGTCGACAACCATGTCTCTGCCCGGAACCCCCTCACAGGTGGTTATTGACGACCTGAAGAAGTCTTTCCCGCTTGCAACCAACGCATCCGGCCAGGTGGTCTTTCACAAGACCGACGGCGTTGCCTTCAACGCTTCAGAAAAACAGCTGGTCGCCGACCTTTTGGCAAAGGTCAAGAGCCAGTCGACAATCAGCGATGCGCTCGACCCATTCGTGACCGAGGCCAAGCTAGTGAAGAACCGAGCAGACCTAGCCGACGGCCAGGCGAAGCTCAAAAGTGCTCCGGCAGATCTGAAGTCGGCTCAAGCCAAGGTTGATTCGGGCAAGAAGGCGCTGGCCGCCAGCCAGCGTCAGCTGAACGACGGCAAGGCAAAGCTCGAGGCTGCCGCAAAAGACCTGACCGTGAAACTCGCTCAGGTGAACGGCGGCATCGCGCAAATGAAGGCGGCAGGCGCTCCTCAGGCGCAGATCGACGCCCTACTTGCTAACCAGGCGCAGATCCTGGCCGGTCAGGCAGAGATCGACAAGCAAAAGCAGGCGCTCATAGCCGGTCAAGCAAAGATTGATGCCGGCGCCAAGGCGCTCGCCGATGGGCAGAAGCAAATCGACCAGGGCAAGGCAGACCTGGTCGCAAACACTTCAAAACTCGCCTCGGCAGAGAAGATTTTGGCTGCGATGAAGGATTTCCACACGGTCTCAACCGATGGAAAGACCGCAACCGTGTCGGTGCAGTTCAACAAGTCGGCGGGTGAGCTGAGCAGCGAGTCCATCGCTTCGGTGGCAGCGTTTTTCGAGAAGGCAAAGATTGCCAACGTGCAGGTCGAGCTAAGCCAGTCGCTCACTAAGACTCTGCCTTCCATCGGTGGCCCAGCCGAAATCATCGGTCTGCTCAGCGCCGCCGTGGTGCTCTTCGTGATGCTCGGCACATTGATCGCAGCGGGGCTGCCGGTGCTTGGCGCCCTCATCGGTGTTGCCGTTTCGGCCACCGGTGCGCTCTCGCTTTCATCCCTGGTTGAAATGAACTCAACCACCCCGATGCTTGGTGTGATGCTGGGTTTGGCCGTCGGCATCGATTATTCGTTGTTCATCCTGAATCGTCACCGTCGCCAGTTGAAGGCTGGCGTAGAAATGCGTGAATCGATCGGTCTAGCCAACGGAACCTCGGGCAATGCCGTGGTGTTTGCGGGTTTGACCGTCATCATCGCGCTGGTGGCCCTCAACGTCACCGGCGTTGGCTTCCTGGGTCTGATGGGAAGCGTCGGCGCGATCTCGATCGTGGTTGCCGTTATGGTTGCCGTGACCTTCACACCGGCCATGCTTTCGCTGGTTGGTCGCAGGGTCTTGTCGAAGAAAGAACGCAGCCGCATCGGCAGCCCGATTAGCGAGCACGAGGCAGTCGAGCCGAAGAACTCCGACCGCCCGGTGCTATCGACCCGCAAGCCATGGCTTTCGATTCTGGTGGTTGCCATCCTGATGGGAATCGCCGCGCAGCCGCTCAGCGCATTGCGTCTTGGCCTGCCGGATGGTTCGTCGGAGCCAACCAGCTCGACTCAATACAAGTCGTTCAAGTTGACCGAGGCGGCTTTCGGCGCCGGAGTTAACGGACCAATCATCGCCGTGGCAACCGCACCTACCCAGGTCACCGGCCAGAAGGCCACCGACTTGCAGGCAAATATCGCCACCGATTTGATGAAGCTGCCGAGCGTGGTCAGCGTTATCCCGGCTGCAATTTCGGCCGATAAGACCAAGCTTCTGTTCCAGATCATCCCGACCGACGGCCCGGCCAGCGCCTCGACCGAGAAGCTGGTGTTTGCCATTCGCGATTCGGCCAACGAGTTGAAGAGCAAGTATGGCGTTGACCTTGGTGTCACCGGTGCAACCGCGGCCCAGATTGACATCTCGAAGAAGCTCGCAGACGCGCTGCCGCTCTATCTCGGGGCTGTGCTGATTCTCTCGATGTTCGTTTTGATTCTGGTCTTCCGGTCATTGCTATTGCCGCTGATCGCCAGCGCTGGCTTCTTGCTGACTGTTATGGCCACCCTAGGTTCGACCGTTGCGGTCTTCCAGTGGGGTTGGCTGGGTGCAGTCTTCGGCATTCACGACCCGGGGCCAATCATGAGCTTCGTGCCGACTCTAATCATCGGTGTGGTCTTTGGTTTGGCTATGGACTACCAGTTGTTCCTGGGCTCCGGCATGCGCGAGGCATACGTGCACGGCAAGTCGGCCAAGGATGCCGTGAACTTCGGAATGCACCTGAGCAGTCGCGTTGTGATTGCGGCCGCAATCATCATGGTCACTGTTTTCGGAGGTTTCGCCTTCTCAGACTCGACCACCATTCGACCAATCGGTTTCGGGTTGGCGGTCGGTGTGCTGTTCGACGCCTTCTTGGTTCGCTTGGTGCTCATCCCAGCGATCATGGCTCTGATTGGCAAGTCTGCCTGGTGGATTCCAAAGTGGCTAGACCGCATTTTGCCTGACGTCGATGTCGAAGGCGCCGCGCTCGAGCGCGAACACCTTCACTAGCAATCGACCGGGGCGGTTGCCGCCGCCCGTAACTTCTCGACTTATTTCAACGGCACTTCTCACCTACGCTTTAAATTTGTATCCGGAAAGGTTCACCAATGTCTTCAATTTTCAAGATTTCATCCGCCGCGCTCGTCGCCGCTTCGCTTCTATTGGTCTCGGGCTGCGCCGCCAACTCGGCCAGCACCCCGGCGACCCCATCGGCCACCGCAGCCGCCGTCGCAGTTGACGCTAAGGCAGCGGCTCTGCTGCCGGCCGAATACAAGACCAAGGGGCTAAACGCTGGCTCAGAGATTCCTTATGCGCCGATGGAGTTCTATGACGCCAACAACAAGCCGATTGGCTTTGAGGTTGATCTAATCGGTGCGGTTGCCGCCAAGTTGGGAACCACCGTCAAGTTTGAGAAGCAGGCCTTCGACAGTCTGATTCCGTCGCTTCAAGCCGGCAACCATGACCTAGCCGTTTCTTCAATGAGCGACACCGTCGATCGCCAGAAGGCACTCGATTTCGTCGACTATTTCCAGGGTGGTGCTTCGCTAATCGTGACCAAGGGCAACCCGGGCAAGGTCACCGGCTTAGATACTCTTTGCGGTCAGACCGTAACCACCGAATCGGCCAGCTGGGAAGTCGATGTCATTGCCGCTGCCAGCAAGGCTTGCGTCAAGGCTGGCAAGCCAGCGATCAAGACCCTGGCTCTGCCAAGTGACGTCGAGGCTCAAAATGCTGTTCGCGCCGGCAACGCAATCGCTTATCTAAGTGACTCGCAGGCAGCCGCATACACCGCCAAGGTCGCCGGTTCGGGCAAATATTTCGAACTAATCGTTGACCCTAAGGCTCCGAACGGCTACGAGAGCGGCCTAATCGGTGTTGGAATCCTCAAGAAGAACACCGGCCTTTCCGCCGCAATCCACGCTGCGGTTCAGTCGCTTATCGACGACGGAACCTACAAGTCGCTATTGGCGAAGTGGAACCTGTCATCGTTCGCGGTTGCCTCGGCCACCTTGAACGGAACCAAGTAGTCCTGATTTTGACCATGCACCTGATTGACGGCGGGCTCTCGACCGAGCTAGAACGGCTTGGCGCGAAGATCCAGGGTGAACTCTGGACCGGTCGTGCCTTGCTCGAGGATCCTGCCCTCGTTCAGCAGGCTCATCGCGCCTTTGCGCTAGCCGGCGCAGAAGTCGTCATCTCATCCAGCTATCAGCTATCTCGCCAGGGTTTCATCGAAATCGGCCTGACCGCCGAGGCCGCCGATGAGGCTCTGCGACAGAGCATCCGGGTGGCTCGTGAGGCGGTTTCTGGCACTGCCGCAAAGGTGGCCGCCAGCATCGGACCATACGGGGCTGTGCTGCATGATGGTTCGGAATACCGCGGCGACTATCAGGTGACTCAGGCTGAGCTCGAGATTTTTCACTCCGAACGCCTCGCCGTGCTGCTCCAAGAATCACCTGATTTTCTCGCCATCGAAACCATCCCTAACCTGGTCGAGGCCAGGGCTCTTGCCGAGGTGCTCAAGGATGTCGAAACCCCAAAGTGGTTCTCGTTCACCGCTGGCTCAGAGGATTTGCTGTGGTCTGGCGAACGAGTTGAAGATGCTGTGGCTGCCATTGCCGACCTTCCCAACCTCGTGGCGGTCGGTTTTAACTGTGTTGCCCCAGAACTCGTGGCCGGCCTGGTCTCGAGAATCAAGCCCCTGACTTCGGCAGCGATCATCGCCTATCCGAACCGCGGTGGCACGTGGGATTCAGCGGCCGGGGTCTGGTCAGGAAACGAGCCTCGTGAGCTCTCTAGTTGGTTGCCAGAGTGGCAGTCTGCCGGAGTCAACTGGGTTGGCGGATGCTGCTCAACAAATTCGATCGACATCGCGTCACTCAAGGCCGCATTAGTCGTCTAGTCAATGCTGAAATAGCATTGAAGGACTATGCCTGACCTGCAGATAACCTATCCGGAAGACCTTCCGGTAAGTCAACGCAGGGATGAGATTTTAGAGGCGATTCGAAACCATCAGGTGGTGGTGATTGCCGGTGCAACCGGCTCGGGCAAGACCACTCAGTTGCCCAAAATGTGCCTCGAGTTGGGGCGAACCAGTATCGCTCACACCCAGCCTCGTCGCATCGCCGCGCGTGCCGTGGCCGAGCGCATCAGTGAAGAGTTGAAGGTGGAACTCGGTGGTCTGGTCGGCTATCAGGTGCGCTTCACCGACAAGGTGAGCGCCGAAACCAAGGTCAAGGTGATGACCGATGGAATCCTGCTCAACGCCATGCAGCGACACCGCAATCTCGAGCAATATGACACCATCATCATCGACGAGGCTCACGAGCGCAGCCTCAACATCGACTTTCTGCTCGGTTATCTGAAGCAGTTGCTGCCGAAGCGTCCCGACCTGAAGGTCATCGTCACCTCGGCGACCATCGACCCAGAATCATTCAGCAAGCACTTCAACGATGCCCCGATAATTGAGGTCTCGGGTCGAACATTTCCCATCGAAGTTCGCTATCGACCTACGGCTCGCGAGGCACACGACGACACAGATCCCGATGAAGAGACCACGGCATCCGACTATATCGATGGAATCATCAAGGCGCTCAAGGAACTCGAGTCTGAGCCCGAGGGCGACACGCTGGTGTTTCTATCCGGCGAATCAGAAATTCGCGACGCCCAAGACGCAATTGCCGGCAGCATCACCAGTGGAGCCCTTGCCAAGGGCACCGAGGTCTTGCCGCTCTATGGTCGCCTGAGTGCCGCCGAGCAGCACCTGGTCTTTCAGGCTTCCAAACTTGTCGGGGTGCGTCGGCGCATTATCCTGGCCACCAATGTCGCCGAGACTAGCCTCACGATTCCAAACATCAAGTATGTGATTGACGCCGGAACCGCCCGCATCTCGAGATATAGCCCGAAGGCCAAGGTTCAGCGACTGCCGATCGAGGCCATTTCGCAGGCGAGCGCCAATCAGCGCGCGGGTCGAACCGGTCGAACCAGCCCGGGTGTAGTGATTCGTCTCTATGCCGAGGATGACTTCGAATCTCGCCCCGAATTCACCGACCCCGAAATTTTGCGAACCAACCTGGCCTCGGTGATCCTGCAGGCGGCCAATCTTGGGCTCGGTGACATCACGCAGTTTCCATTCATCCAGCCACCAGACCAGCGAGGGGTCAAGGATGGCCTCGGCCTACTCGCCGAACTCGGTGCGGTCGAAGATGCCAAGGGCAAATCGGTTCGATTGACGACAATCGGCAAGAATCTGGCCAGACTGCCAATCGAACCAAGATTCGCTCGCATGTTGCTCGAGGCAAAGACTCACGACCTGGTTCGTGAGGTGCTGATTATCGTCGCAGGCCTGACCATTCAAGACCCGCGAGAACGCCCACTCGCCAAGCGCCCACAAGCCGACCAGATGCATCAGCGTTTCGCCGACCCAACCAGCGATTTTCTGAGCCTGTTGAACCTATGGAACTACATCGAGGAACAGCAGCAAAAGCTTTCATCCTCGGCGTTTAGAAGGCTCTGCAAAAACGAATTCCTCAACTACCTGCGAGTGCGAGAGTGGCAAGACCTTATGCGTCAGTTGCGCTCTGTCGCAAAACCCCTCGGAATCGTTCCGGGAAACCCAAGGGTCGACCCAGACGGCATCCACAAATGTTTGCTTGCCGGCTTGCTGAGCCAAATAGGTCTTCGCCAACTCAGTGAAAAGAAAGGTGCCGATCTCGCCAAGGGCAAGCCCGGAGCCAGCAAGGGGCCAGGTGAATATCTGGGCTCTAACGGCAAAAAATTCGTCATTTTCCCAGGCTCAACCATGGCCAAGAAGCCCTCTGCGGCAATCATGACGGCCGAACTCGTCGAGACCAGTCGACTTTTTGCCAGAATGAACGCGGCCATTGACCCGGCTTGGGCCGAGGCGCTCGCCGGAGACCTGTGCAAGCGCAGCTTCAGCGAACCGCACTGGGAGAAAACCCAGGGGTCAGTGGTTGCCTATGAACGTGTGACCCTTTTCGGTGTTCCGATTGTGGTTTCAAGACGCATGCAGTATTCGCGAATCGATGCCGAACTCTGTCGCGAGCTGTTCGTTCGTCACGCGCTGGTGCAGGGCGAGTGGGATTCCAAGCAGCAGTTTGATCGAAACAACCGTTCGCTCATGAAGCAACTCGAAGCCGAGGCCGATCGCGCTCGAAAGCCGCAGCACGCTCCTGATGACGACGACGCCTATCGTTTCTATATCTCGCGAATTCCGGCCGAGGTCTTTTCGACCCGAACCTTCGAGGGTTGGTGGCGAAAGGCCAAGCACGAGACCCCAAACCTGCTGACCATGACTCGCGAAGACCTGCTTGGCGAGCAAATCGCGGCTCCTGATGAGCACAATCACCCGACCGAGTGGTCATACAACGGTCAAAAATTGAAGCTGAGATATCGGTTCGACCCAGCGGCCACCGACGACGGTGTTTCGGTTGATGTTCCATTGCCGATTCTGGCCAGTCTCGATTCTGACCCATTCGATTGGCTGGTTCCAGGAATGCGACTCGAGCTCATCACCGAGCTGATCAGAAGCCTGCCCAAGTCGCTTCGCAAGAATGTCGTTCCGGCTGCTGACTGGGCGGCTAAGGCACTGGCGCAATTGCCTCAGGAGCCAAATGGCAACCTGTTCTCGGTTCTAGCCAAAACCCTTCAGCAACTAAGCGGCACCAAGATGTCTGCCGAAGACTTTGATGTTTCCCGTTTGCCAAATGCGCTGAGAATGACTTATCGCCCGTTGGATGCCGCCGGTCGCCCGCTCGGGTTGAGTGTCGACCTAAAGGCCCTGCAGGCTAAGTTCGCCGAGAGTGGTCGAGGGGCCGTTGCCAAGGTGGTCGAAAAGGTTCACTCTCCGATCGAACGCGACGGTTTGTCTGTTTGGGATTTTGATCGGCTAGAGCAGAGCGTCGAAAGCAAACACGGTGGCAATCTGGTTCGCGGATTCCCAGCTCTGGTGGCGCAACCAAACGGGTCGGTTGATATTCGCCTCTTCTCTACGCAGTCAGAACAGGTTCAAAGGCATCGCGGTGGCGTGATTGCACTGGTCAAGAGCGCGATTGCATCACCGGCCAAGTATGTCGAGTCGCACCTGGCGCAAAACGAAAAACTCGCTATCGCCGGGTTGCCATACCCGAGTTTTGCAGCCTTCATCGATGACGTGATCACCGCGGTGGCCGCCCAGGAACTTGAAAAAGTTGAAGCCGATGGGCTGGTTTTCACTCGCGGCGAATTTGAAAAGGTCAGGGATGCGACCTCGGCAGCGGTGGTCGAACGAGCTTTCGAAGTTTCGGCTTTGGTGACCAAAATTTCGGTTGCGGCAAGAGAAGCCAACAAGGCAATTTCATCGGTCAACGGTTTCGATTTTTTGTCGGTGCTTTCGGCTGAGAAGCAACACGTGCTCGACTTGCTTGAACCAAAGTTTGTTAGCGCGGTGGGGCTAGAGCGCTTGCCGCGCATCCTGGTTTATTTGCAGGCAATCAAACATCGAATCGAAAAACTGGTCGATAATCCAGAGCGTGACCGAGTTGCTTCGCTAGAACTCGACCAGGCAATCGGCCTCTATGTCTTTGCCGGTGGCAAATTTCCACTGGCCCCTGATTCACCAGCCAAACTATCCGTGGCTAGATGGCTTATCGAAGAGTTGCGGGTTAGCCTATTTTCTCAGGCGTTAGGAACTTCAGAGTTGGTTTCGGTGCAGCGCATCAAGAAAGCACTCGCCTAGGCGATTTGGCCGACCAAAGAAAAGGTCTTTAGAACATGACAATAAAGAAGCGCCAAACCGCGACGCTCTCACTTATCGCCTCACTAGGCCCGTTCCAGTTCGACACCTATCTGCCAGCTTTGCCGGCCTTAATGCTGTTCATGCACACCACCGACACCATGGTTCAGTTGACCATCACCGCTAGCCTGCTTGGCATGGCCGGTGGCCAGCTCTTTGTCGGCCCGCTAATCGACGCACTTGGTCGTCGCCGACCACTGATTGTCGCACTCTCGGTCTTCATTCTTGCCTCGATCGGTTGCCTCACCGCCACCGATGTCACCTGGATGATCGTCGCGCGCTTCATCCTGGGCTTCTCGGCGGCCGGCGGATTTGTGATCAACAACGCCTTCATTCGCGACATTGCCACCGGGCAAAACGCGTCAAGGCTTTATTCGACGCAGGCGGCCATCTCGAGCCTTGCCCCGGTGATTGCCCCGCTTGTCGGTGGTCAACTATTGCTGCTCGGCGACTGGCACGTGGTCTTCATCTTCTTGACCTTCATGGGAGCCGCCGTGTTGGCCATGGCGCTCTGGCTGATGCCAGAAACTCTTGAGGTTGAAAAGCGCAGCCAGCTGAGCTTCAAGGCCACCTTTGCCTCTTGGGGCTCGATCATTCGCGATTCAAGATTTGTTGCGCTGGCCGTGACCGGTGGGCTGCTATTTGGCCAGGTATGTGTCTTCATCGCCGGAGCTCCGTTTGCGCTCGAAGGTGGCTTCCACCTGACCCCAACCGAATACACGTTCGCGTTTGCGGCGGTGACCATCGTCATGTTCTCGGCGAATTCGGTGAACCGATTCTTGCTCAAGAAGGTCGCGAGCGTTAACCTGCTTCGCTATGGCCTGAGCCAGGCTATCGTTGCCGCGATTTATATGACCGTGCTGAATGTGATGCGTGCGCACACGCTTCCGTTGGCAATCATCGGGTTTGCACTCTCGATTTCGGCAATGGGTTTTTGCATGGCAAACATCATGGGGTTGGCGATGCGAGACCACGGCGCCCGCGCCGGAACCGCAGCCGGCCTAATCGGTTTCACAAACTCAATCGGCGGCGCAATTGCCGCCCCGCTAACCAGCATTTTCTTCGGTCTAGATATCTTCGGCGTGACACTCTTCATGTCGATTCTGCTGGTCACCGCCGCGGTCACCGGTCTTATCGGGGTTCGCAAAGAAAAGGCCGTGATCGCTTAGCTCAATAGGCATGCGAGACTTTTTCTATGATCAAGATTTCTGACACCCTAAGAGCTCTCGAGCCACACCCTCTTGACTTCGTAGAGGTCGCCGTTCTCGAACGCGATGGTCTGGTTGAGTCACGTCATCGCGGCCTGGCGGCTTTGGTCGGCCCAGATGGCAAGGTGATTGACCACCTTGGTGCGGCCAAGCGCGTGATTTACCCTCGAAGCTCGGTCAAACCGCTTCAGGTGGTCGCCATGCGTCGAGCTGGCCTAGACCTGGTCGGCGAAGAGTTGGCAATTTGTGCCGGCAGTCACCACGGAACCGGTCGTCACATCGCCTTGGTCGACGGAATTCTCGCCGGGGTCGGTCTCGATGAAAGTTCACTTCAGTGCCCGCCGGCTTGGCCGGGCAACGCTGCGGCTCGAGCCGAGGCTCAGCGGGAGACGAAAGCGGCCTTCAATTGCTCAGGCAAGCACGCCGGATTCTTGGCTGCTTCTAAGGCTGCCGGATGGGACACAGAATCCTATCTAGAGCCAACCCACCCGCTTCAGAAGCTGGTCGAAGAGGTGTTGGTCGAATTCTCTGGCGAGCCAATTTTGCACTCGACGGTTGACGGATGTGGCGCCCCGCTGCACTCCATCACCCTCGAGGGGTTGGCACGGGCCATTGGCAAGTTTGCGGCCACAGAAACCGAAATTTGCGATGCAATGCTGGCAAATCCATGGGCGGTAGGCGATGAAAAGTCGCCTGACGCCATCATCATGCAGCACGGTATGGTCGCAAAGCTTGGAGCCGAAGGCGTTTTCGTGATCGGTTTGAAGTCGGGTCACGGGGTCGCCGTGAAAATCGCCGATGGCTCGCTGCGTGCAGCCCCGCTCGTCGCCCTGCGCCTGCTGAACCGCAACGGCCTGCTAGAAGATCGAATCTATGCCGAACTACACAAAGAGCTAACCGTGAAATCAATGGGCGGCTCACACTCGCTCGGTGAACTTCGAGCACTCTAAGAGAAAGCTGTCGAACGATGAGTGATTTGAATGAAGTCGGCACCAAGGATGGCTGGCGCTGCTGGTTGTGTGACGCAGCGGTTGACCCAGATGCCTCGACCAACTCAGACCTAGGCCCAAGCATCGATAACTATGCCGCTGCCAAGGCTAAAAAGGGGTCGGCCACCGTTGAAAGACTTGCTCACCGTGCTTGCAACACCATGAAGGGCAAGATTGCCCCGGTGGTTTCATGGTCGCCAGACTTATTCGTGGTCGACCCGGCCCCAATTTTCGAATCGGTGGAGCGCTTGAGTCGAAAAGGTGGCAGAGAGATTGTCGCTCGCTGCCCATCTCAGGCAGATGCCGATCAGGCTGCCGAATGGCTACTCGACCGCCTGTCCCGTTTCGCGCCTGATATCGAATTCGAGACTCAGGTCACCCCTGGCGGTGGCCAGTTCATGCTCGCCCTGCGTGCCTAACCCCAGTTTTTAGAAAGAGCTCCAAATGACCTCAAAGCAAACTTCGCTGCTATTCGTGTGCGTTCACAACGCAGGCAAGTCACAGATGGCTGCGGCCTTGATGCGCGCCAAAAATCTGCCTAACGTTGAAGTGCTTTCGGCAGGCACCGACCCTGGTTCTGGCTTGAATGCAGAGGCTCAGGCGGCTGTTGCCGAGCTTGGTGTGAGCATGGATGGTGAGTATTCCAAGCCGATTAACCAGGATGTGTTCCTGCGGGTCGATCGCATCATCATCCTAGGCAACGAGGCAAAGTTGACTCCGGTTGACGGCATGGTCGGAACCATCGAGACCTGGCTAACTCCAGAACCAACGGCTGCGGATGGTGACAAGCTTGCTCAGACCCGAATCGTGCGAGACGACGTTGTGAAGCGAATTGATGCGCTGGCGGCCGAACTCGCCTAGGCGTTTTTAGTATTCGCCCTTGATCACAAAGAAAGACCCGCGAATTTCGCCGGCAAGCTTCGACTTCTGGCGCGCGAATTTGAACTTTGAGGCGAGTTCCTCTGGAACATCCATGCCCATCGAAAGTTTGAAACCGACGGCGCGTTTTCCACCCGGTTCGAGGTCATAGAGCACGTTCACTGCCAAACCGCTTTCATAGAAGACGTAGGTCCAGCGCACGGTGTCGATCATCATTTCGGTTGCCTCTAGAGGCTTTGATGCGATCACGATGTCTCGCTCAAGCAACACCTTGGCCACATAGTCGACGAGATTTCTAGCCTTGTCTGCAGGCTCGGTGGTGAAGTCGATGTCGTATTTGTTCTTGAAATAGCGAGCCTCATTGGCGCGAAGGCCAGCGAGTGCCTCGGCAACCGGAGAAGACTCAAGCCCGGTGAGTGACACGTTCACAAAATCTACAACTGGCATCTGAGCTCCTTGATCGACGATTGACCCCCGACCAACTCTAGCCCCGATTATTGAGAATCAACCAAGATTCGCACGCCCCAAGAGCCGAGCAAAATGGTCTGCCCAGCGGCGAAATTCTCACCGGTTTCAACGTCGGTGCAGTTGGCCTGCAAAATCACCGAGGCTTCATCCCAGCCCCAGTTGAAGACAAAGTTCACCTGAGCCCCAGCCTCGGTTAGGCAGCGGTTAACGATCACGGATGCATTCGTGCTGCCAGGTGAAGAAATTTTCGGAATCTCTGCCTTGAACCGGGCTCCAAGCCATGCTGAAAGCCGCTGATCTGGATAACCGGCCAAGAACGAAATCGAACCGGCGCCGACTTTGCGATTGGTCATGGCTGCGAATTCACCGAAGAACGGATGGTCTGCTCGCAAGACGGTGTCATCGGCAGAGGCCTCGAGTTCGTCGAACCAAGACCAGACCGACCCGATTTGTGCGCCCGATTCATCGATGACCGACTGTGGTTTGGCTAGCATGCTGTACTCGCTATAGCTCACACCGGCTGGTTCGCCGAGAATGGCCGGAGCGGTCGAGGTTCTGATCAGGGCGTCCTCTTTGGCGTATCCGGTTCGAGGCCCAACCAAAAGTTTTCCGCCGGCTTCGGCATACTGGCGGGCGAAGGTCAAAGTAGCTTCGCTCACCGAATAAAGGCTGTGCAAAATCATGATTGGGTGTTTGCGAGCAAATTCGACAGGCGATTCTGCGATCTGGTTATCGCCAATTAGGCGCACACCAAGACCGGTTTCGAAGGCAATCTCATACATCGACTGAAGGGTTTTTTGATAGGCCAGTGGGTCGGCGAGGCCATTCGCGCCCCGGATTGGGCCCTGATATTCGAAGAGCCATTTGCTTGCCGTGTTGATCACAATCGCAACTTCGGCCGCGGGGGTCAGGCGACCAAGGCCCGAAACTGCTTCGAGAGTTCTCGCGGTCTCTTGAAAAGCTCGATAGCTTCGGCCCGGCTGAAGACTGTGCGGCAAGATTCCGCCCCAGTGGTTTTCGATGCCGAATGGCAAGGTGTGCCAGTGCCAATATTCGATCATCTCAGCGCCTCTAGAGATCATCGCAAGTGCTGCTTGCTTGAATTGGCCCGGCCAGTGCGGGAAGGCGCTGGTCATCGAGCCCTGTTGAATTGCCGAACCGTTGGTTTCGGTGACCAGGAAGTTCTCTTGCTTGATGCTCCAGGCGGTGTCGCAGGTAAGGTTTAGTGCGCTCGCGCCGGTGAGCGGCACCCAGAGCGGAGCCTCGGTGAGTTCATCCGCAGGTTTCGCGGTGCGCGGGTGGGCGAGGCCATCCTGGCTCGCATAATAAACATTGACCGAGGCCACATCGACGGTGGTGCCGATGGTTTGGTTATCCATGCCCGGCCGGTCTAGGGCCACGCAGGTGGTGATGAATTGGTGTTGCGGGATGAGCGATCTAACCAGGTCGCTCTGCCAGCTGAGAAAGTCGTTTGTGACTTCGGCCTGATGCTGACGCCAGGCAAGTAAATAGCTTGGATTTGTGTTGCCCTCTGGCCGCCACAGTTCGTCAAAACTGCCAAGGGCATGTGACCAATAGGTGAGACCCCAGGCCGAGTTCAGAGCATCAATCGAGCCATACCGATGAGCGAGTTTGGCTTTGAAGGCCTGAAAAACACCCTCGTTGTGCAGAATCTCGGCACCCGGCTCGTTGTCTACCTGCCAGCCAATTACCGCCGGATGGTTGCGATAGCGCTCGACGATCTTGCGAATGACAACCTCGCAAAGCTGTCGAAATTTCGGGTTCGAATAGTCGACGTTTTGCCGGTGGCCAAAGGGCACCTTGGCCCCGCCTGCACGCTCGGCGATAACCTCTGGATGCTTTAGAAACACCCAACGAGGAACCGCATAGGTTGGGGTGCCGATGATCACCGAGATTCCCGCTTGTGAAGCCGTGTTCAGCACCGGCTCAAGCCAATCGAGGTCGAAGCTGTTCTCGGTTGGTTGCCATTTCTGCCAAACCGATTCACCGACCCTGATCACATTCAGCCCAGCGGCAAGCATCAGTTCGAAGTCTTCTGTCGTTCGCTCGCTCTGGTGATATTCGTTGTAATAGGCCGCACCATACAGAATGCGATCTCGCTTGGGCGGGGTCATAGGTTCACCATAGCCTTTAGGCGGGCAGTCTCGAGAACTCGGATGCTCGGCGCACCTGCTCAGGGGTTAACTGCACCCCGGTGTAAGCGGCGAATTGGAGGGCAGCCTGAAGGGCAATGACTTCGGCGCCGGTGATCACCGATTTGCCAGCGGCTGTTGCGGCACGAATCAGCGGTGTCTCAGCCGGAAAGGCCACGACATCGAAAACGGTCGAGGCGGCCGCGATCATTCCTTCTGAAAATGACAATTCGTTCTCGTCTTGCCCGGCCATGCCAATCGGGGTGACGTTGACAATTACGTCGAATTTTTCGCTAGAACTTTCGAGCTGCGCTGCGTCGATGCTGGTGAACCCATACTTGTCTGCGAGAGCTGGCCCGGCAACCTGGTTTCGCGCGAGAATCGTCAATCGATCAAAGCCGGCCTGCTTGAATGCGGCGACTACGGCCTTGGCCATTCCGCCCGAGCCACGAACCAACACTGACTGATCTGGGTTCACGGCTCGCTCACGCAGCAGCAGCAAAACAGCTTCGTAGTCGGTGTTTGATGCGGTGAGCACGCCATTGTCGTTCACCACGGTGTTGACCGACTCGATTGCCAAAGCCGAAGGCGACATCACATCGACCAGCGGAATGATTGCCTCTTTGAATGGCATCGAAACCGAGCAACCTCTAAAACCCAGCGCACGAATTCCACGAACCGCGCCTTCTAGATCATCGGTTGTGAAGGCCTTATAAATAAAGTTGAGGCCGAGCTCGTCATAAAGATAGTTGTGAAAGCGCGTTCCAAGATTGCTGGGGCGGGCGGCTAGCGAGATGCAGACCTGCATGTCTTTGTTCAGAATGGGCACGTTGCCATCATCCCACAGCTATTTGTTCAGTCGGCCAATACCCAGGGCATGGATGAGTGGCAAGGCCGAAACGCCGAGCAACACATAGCTCAGCGCCTGGTCTCGTTCACCCACCACGATGCCGCCGATGAGCAGTGCCAAGAACAACACCGATGACGTTGCCCGGCGGATGCTCGAGTCGACGCCGCGCGTGCGGCGTTCGAGTTCAGGGTTGCGAATCACAATTTCGCCGCGCTCGAGTCGACCAAGCAACTCATCCAAGCGGTTTGGCAGTCTGGCCAACATGTTTAGGGCCTGCAGGCCATCTCGGCTGAGGCGTTTGACCACGCTCGAGCCGCTTCCGTTGAGCAGCGACCGAGCAAATGGATCAACGGCATCCCAAATATTGAACTCGCGATTGAGTTCGCTGGTCACACCCGAGATCAATGAGAGGGCGCGAATAAGAAACAGGAAGTCGTTAGGGAGCTTAAATGGAAGCGTGCGAATCAGGTCGCCGAATTGCAGAGCAAAATCTCGCAATTCTCGCGGGTCGGTTTGAATCAGTTCGCCGACTCGAACCCCGCCGAAGCGGTCGAAGAGTTTAGAAACGGCATCCTCGAGAATCACCGAATCGGCCGTCGGCAAGAGAACGCCAAGCTTCTGGCAGGCCATGACCCAGGCGCGGGCGTCTCGTGAGGCCACGGCAAATAGGAAGCTCTGCAGGTTCGAGCGCATCTCTTCTGTCAGCTGCCCCATCATTCCGAAGTCGATGAAGGTCAGCGCAAAGTCGACGTCGGCGCCTTCGGACTGTGAGACGAAGATGTTGCCAGGGTGAGGGTCTGCGTGAAAGAAGCCCGTGACGAAGAATTGCTCGAAGGTGACCCTAGCGAGCTCGGCGGCAACGGCGTTTGGGTCAATGCCTGCCGTCAGCAATCCGTCGATGTCGTTTATTTTGATTGCGCTGACGTCGCTCAGGGTTAGCACCCGGCGCGCACTGCGCTCCCAAATCACCGCTGGGGTGCCGACCCTGGGGTCTCCGTCAAAATCGGCTGCAAACCGTTCGAGGTTAGAAGCCTCGTGAAGGTAGTCGACTTCTTGCAGGGTGATCGTGGCGAATTCCTCGACCAGGGCCGGGGCATCGGTTCGACGCGAAACCAGTTTGACGCGCGAAAGCCAAACGCCGACCTTGCGAAGTGCCTTCAGGTCGACTTCGACAATTTCTTCGATGCCGGGGCGAAGCACTTTGATGATCACCGATTCGGTGCCCAGGTCTGCAGCCAGACCTGGTGAGAGCTTCGCCCGATATGCCTGACCGAGCGAGGCCGCGGCAATCGGTTCTTGATTAATCTCGGCAAATGCCAAATCAATCGGCATTCCAATTTCGGCCTCGATGGCTGCGCGAATCAACTCAAATGGTTGCGGTGCAACTTCATCCTGAAGCCCAGACAGTTCGCGGGTTACCGATTCGGGCAGCACATCAAATCGAGATGAAAGGAACTGCCCGACCTTGACCATCAAACCGCCGAGGTCGGCTGCCAGATCGTGAAAGTTTCGTGCGATTCGAGTCAATCTCTTCACGCGACCTCGGGCACCGAGCTTGGCGAGGCCAATTTGAGGCAGGGCCAGCTCGAACCACCAAAGCTCGGCAAGGGTCAGCGACGCGAATCGAAGAATCCTTCGATAGCGGGCTTTCAGGGCTGAGCTTTGTTGCTGCGCCGAGGTCGAATCCAGGCTCAACGCTTATTTTTCAGCGAGAATCGCGTGCAGCTTGTCGCGGGTTTCATCCAGCAGAGCTGCGGCCGAAGCCTGCTGCGCCTTGGTTCCGGTTTTAGCCATGTCAAGCATTACCGGTGCTAGGTTCTTTGCCGAACGCTTGAATTCTGGGGTGAGGTTTATTCCAGCCATGGTCGCCATGTCGGCGAACGAGTTGAACTTGCGACGCGTTTCCGAACTCGCAGTCTGCTCGTTGGCTGCCGGGGCATCGTTTAGGCGGGTTTTGCCGGCCTTTGTGATTGAGTAAACCTTGCGATCGCCATCGACCTTGGCCGCTGCCAACTTGTCTTTGGTTAGGGCGGCCAGGGCAAGTTGAATTTCTCCCGCCGTAGGGTTCCAGGCTCCAGCGCTAGCCAGGGCCAGAATACGGGTGATTTCCGACGCATTTCTAGGCTCTTCAGCGATTGTTGAAAGCACGGCGTTCTGAATCATCGCCACGTCCGGCTTATTAACCGCCGAGGTTGCATCCTTGGCGCGGTCCTTGATCAGACCAATCAGGTCTCCGGCCAGCTCACGTAGATCAATGTTTTTAGATTCTTTGCTCATGACAGTTCCTCCGGTGCAGCTCGAATGCTTCATTAGGTTCAAGCGCCTTCGACTGCTTTTCATTCCGCTTAAGCGGGGGTGATGCGAATGGATTTGAACTTGTCGAGGTAATGAGTTGTGGATCCATCGGCCAGGGGTTCATCAACCCAAACCAGGTTCGGTTGTTCGGCGAATTTCCAAGAAGCAAGCTCAGGCAGAACCGCCTTCAAAAACGCGATGGTTTCGATTTCGGTGATGTTTTGACCGAGGCAACTGTGAGGGCCAAAGCCAAAGGCGATGTGCGCATTTCGTTCACGCTGGAAGTCGATGGTCTCTGGGTTTTCAAAGCGTTCGGGGTCATGGTTCGCTGAGACAAATCCGAGCAGCACATACTTGTCGGTGTCCCGATTGGCGTCGTCTCCGACGGCAAATTCGCGCGGAACTCGCTCCATGCGTGGCAGCGGGCTGAGATACCGTGCCATCTCTTGGATTGCTGGCCTGAAGTGCTCTTCGCTCGCTCGGATGAAATCTGCGTCACTCGGTTTTTCGATGAGGTGCCAGACGAAGCCAGACAGAAGCTTGATTACCGTGTCTCGACCGCCAGCGAGTAGAACGTTGGCTATGCCCTGCATTTCTTTGCGATCGACCGCGACCTCGTCAATCACTAGACCGGCGACGAAATCCCAGATATCTCGCTCGGGTTCGCCTGACTTGACCCTAACCTCGGCCTCATCGAAGACCTGATCTAGGTAGGTCTGCAGAACCTCGCCAGAGCGCGGGCTCAGCGCATTGAAGTCTCGGTTGCGATGCGCCACTTCTGCTGCGTGAACATCTTCGCCACGCATGTATGCGGCGGCGTTCCAAACGTCTGGGCCCCAGGCGCGCCACTCGTCAAAGTCCTGAGGGCGCTTATAGATGATCGTCAGACAGCCGATCACGTATGGAATCACTAGGTCTTCGATGACCTCGAAGGTCTCGCGTTGCTTTAGTTCGGCGAGCAGTCGAATTGCCATCGCTTCGAAGTCGGGCGCGAGAGGGCGTAGTGCGCCAGGGCTAAAGACCGGGTTCAGGGCCATGCGAAATTTGGTGTGGCGCGGTGGGTCAGCCTCGAGCGGCAGTTGGCGATAGTCGCGAACGTCGCGATCGCCCAAGAGGTCGCTCGAATAGGCTTCCCAGTCTCGAGCTGCTTCACGAACCTCGTTGTAACCGCGAATTTCTTTGCGCATAGGCCTATTTAACTGCTTTTGCGATTCCAAAACCGATTGCGCCACCAATGAGTTGGGCCAGGATAAACGGCAGCACCGAAGAAGGCGCGATGCCGACATACGTGTCTGAGAACGCTCGGCCAATCGTCACCGCAGGGTTTGCGAATGAGGTTGATGAAGTGAAAAAGCAGGCCGAATAAATCCAGCCGGCAACAGCAAACGGAATCCAATTAGTCAGCCCGCGCTTGGCAAGGATTCCGATAATGGCAATCAGGCCAGCGGTGGCAACCACCTCGCCGGTCAGGGTTCCAGCGGTCACGCGCTCATGATGAGAAATTTGAAGCGCCGGCAGGTCAAACATCAGGTTGGCGAAAATCGCTCCGGCTATTGCGCCGGCCACCTGTGCCACGATGAACGTCAGGGCTTGTGGGAGCTTCTGCACGCCGGCGATCCATTCGAGGATGGACACCACCGGGTTTAGCTGCGCGCCACTAATTGGCGCGAAAACCACGATGATCAGGCCCAGTGCCAAAACGATTGAAGAAATGTTGATTAGCAGTTCGACGCCACCATCGGCGCTGAGTTTGGAGGCTTGGATGCCCGAGCCAACTACCACGCAAACCAGTAGTGCGGTCGCGCAAAATTCGGCCAGTGCCCGCTTTAGCATTTGTGCCATCTCAGGCCCCCAATTTCTTAGTTATTCGCTGGTCTAAACACTAACTCACCGGCTGAACCGGCAGCTCTTGCTAGAGTCTTAGCGAAGCCTTTTTATGTTGATTATTTAGCTTCACTCAAATCAATCAATCGAAGAAAGTGAAGAAACATGAACGAGGAAAAGAAAGCCAAAGACATCCAGGAAATGAATGAATGGGTGGAGTTGCGTGATTCTTGGACCAGAAAGCGTTTTGATTATCAAGAGCGCTGGCACGGTTGGAGATCTCCACTAGGGCTTGGCTTGGGTTTCGCTCTGCTTTGCGGCGGGCTGCTCCTGTTGAGTCTGGCCTGGACCAATCTGGTTCGCTAACTAAGGCAAAAGGCCCCTGGCGAAAGTCAGGGGTCTTTTCTTTTTAGTTGATGGCTCTGACGTATTTCACAAATTCCGAGAGTTCGGCAACCGAGTCATAGAGTCTGCGCGCGGTCGTGTTGTGGTTTTGGGTTTCCCACCAAATCTTGCGCGAACCTTCGGCCTCGGCAATCTCATCCAGGCTCAGAATTAGCGCCTTGCCTAGGCCGAGGCCGCGTGCTTCGGAAGCGACGAAAAGGTCTTCGAGATAAAGATCTTGGGCCTGGGCCCACGTCGAGTGAGTGAAAGAAAAATGGGCCAAACCAAGCAGCTTCCCGTCGACCTCGACCACAATGCCATGGATTCCGTGATCTGGGTCAAGCAGCCGCTGCCACGTTAGTTCGGTTTGCTCTTGGCTTATCTCGGTCTTATAGAACTCGAGGTAGCCCGCCCAGAGAGCATCCCAATCGCCGCGGTCATCCTTGGTTAGGCCGCGAATGATTGCCGACAACTTATGCCTGAGGCATCACGTAGTTTGGGTCCATCCAAAATAGGTCCCAAAGGTGGCCATCGAGATCTTCGAAGCCCCAACTGAACATGAAGCCGTGGTCCTCTGGCTCGTTGACTTTCCTGGCGCCGAGAGCGTGGGCCTTTTTGGCCAGCGCTGTGACTTCTTCTTTTGATTCGCAAGAGAATCCGAAAATTGCTTCGGTCGAGGTGCTCGGTGCAATCGGCTTGTCAATGAAGGCCGAGAACTTCGCGTGCTCAACCAACATCACATATATGGTTTCGTTCACAATCATGCAGGTTGAAGTTTCGTCGGTGAACTGAGGGTTGAAGGTGAAGCCGAGTTCGGTGAAAAATTCAACCGACTTTTTGAGGCTAACAACGGGAAGGTTCACAAAAATAGAGTTCAACATAGTCGCAGTTTAGTGTTGGCGCATGGTCGCCAGCAGCTAGTCGGTGAAGATGGTCAGCAATTTGCTGATCTCAGCGCCCTCTTCGAGTGGATGGCGAAACTTCAATCCCTGAACAATTTCGTATGTCTTTCGGCGACCCTGCCGACTCGCGGTCAGATAACCGGCCTCGACCAAGTCCTTCAAAATCTTCTGCGCAAATCTCTCTGTGATGCCAACCGCTTCGGCGACGTCTCTGATTCGTGACTCATGAAATTTCGCTATGTAGATCAAAACGTGAGCGTGATTAGACAGGAATGTCCAGTCGGCTTTTGGTTGCGAATCCATGCTCCAAGGATAAGCCAAGCGGTGAAAAATAATACCGGAACAATGATTCAGGTATTATTGAACGCAAATCCGAAACGAAAGGAACTCCTTGTTTGATTTCAGCCTCGCAATCGGAAACCTGCTTTCGATTCCAGTTCTCGTCTTCCTGCTGGCTATCGTTGCCACTCGCCTAAAGACCGAAGTGCGACTTCCCGATGCCGTTTATCAGGGAATCACAATCTTTTTGCTTATCGGAATCGGTCTCAAAGGAGGTCACGCGCTAAAAACCGCTGGCGGTGCCGAGTTTGCGCTACCGGCTGCGGCTGCGTTTGGGCTCGGATTAGTCATCCCAGTCTTGGCATATGTTTTTCTGAAGCTGGCGAAGAAGATTTCACAAACCGATCGTGCCGCCATTGCCGCACACTATGGTTCGACCTCGCTGGTCACCTTTTCTGCCGGCTTGGTGACTCTCGAATCATTGAAGGTATTCGTCGAGCCTTACGTGGCAACTCTGCTTGCCATCATGGAGATTCCTGGAATCATCGTCGGCATCTATCTGGGCACCCGAACCGATAGCTCTGAGGCTGGTCGCGCGAGAATCATCGAGACCTTGCGAGAGGTGTTCCTTGGTCGCACCGTAATTCTGCTGGTCGGCGCACTGTTGGCCGGCCTGCTTGCGCCCGAGCAGTCGTTTGCGAAGGTGCAACCGTTCTTCGTCGACCTGCAGCCGGGCATCCTGGTTTTGTTCTTGCTTCAACTTGGCGTGATCGTCGGTGAGCGCCTGAAGAGCGTCACATCTGCCGGTTGGGCTCTTCCGGTGTTTGGAATTCTCATGCCACTGCTCGGCGGAACGCTCGGTGCGACCGCTGGCGTGCTGGCAGGGATGTCTGCCGGCGGTGCGACCATGCTCGCCATCCTGACCGCGAGTGCTTCATACATCGCGGCTCCGGCCGCGGTTGGAATCGCGATGCCACAAGCAAACCTTGGCCTGGCGCTTTCAGCCAGCTTGGGCATCACTTTTCCGTTCAACCTTCTGATCGGGATTCCGGTTTATCTAGAAATTGCCAAGGCCATGTACGCCTCGTTCGGTCACTGATTGATAAGGGACTCAACGCTCAGAATTACCTGTTCCCAGGTCGCTTCTAAATCGGCGTCTGCCGGCAGGCGATGCTGAAGTTCGAGGTCAGCCAGTCCGTGAAGCTGTGCCCAAAGCGCTCGGGCGCGGATGTGAGATCCACCGGCGGCCATAACCACGTGCCCCAGGACTTCGGCTTCTAAGCCCGCCGGAAGAAGGTCGCGGTGAAGGAGTTGCTGGAAAACCACCGGGTAGAGATTGGGGTTCGCATGTGCCCAGTCGCGATAGAACAACACTTTCGCGCGAACGCTCGAATCTGCTGACGCAAACCCGGAGCCAAAATCACCTAGTCCCGCCGACTGCACCAGCGCGATAACTTCATCTCGGTTTTTCACATGCTCATAGAGGCTCGGGGCCTTGATTCCAAGAGTGCTGGCGAGTGTTCGCATTGAAAGTGCCTCGATGCCTCTGGTGGCAACAAGACTCATCGCGGCATCTGCGATTGCCTGGCGAGTGATTGTCTTGCGAATGGGCATACCACAATGATAGCGTTTCCCTAACGCTGTTAGGAAAGGTTTGAAATGTCTAAAACTCCTCTGGTTGGTTCTGTGATCGGCTGGCCAAAATTAGTTCTGCGCCTCGAGGGTGCAGTGCTGTTTGCGGCAAGTATCGCGGCGTTTGCAGCGCAGGGCCAGGTGTGGTGGCTCTATCCAGCTCTGCTCTTCGTGCCTGACATCTTCATGCTCGGCTACCTGCGAAATACCAAGCTCGGAGCCATTTTCTATAACCTGGGTCACTCATACCCGTTGGCCGCACTGGTGGTTGTGCTTGGACTAGCCGCTTCTTCACCGCTTGCCATCGCAATCGGCGCCATTTGGTTTGGGCACATCGGTTGGGATCGAGCCTTCGGGTACGGTTTGAAATACGCGACCAGCTTCAAGCACACTCACCTCGGTGATCTCGAAAAGCCGATGCAGAACAAGAAATAATCGGCATCTGAAATCGGCTGAGAGTAGCCTAGGCAGCTACAAGAAAGCGAGCTTCAATGACCAAGGTTCTACTGACCGGTTCGAGCGGTTACATCGGCAAGCACATCACCCTTCGCTTGCTTAGCGACGGCTTCGAGGTCAAGGCGTCGGTGCGCAGTTCAGCCAAGGCCGATGAGGTTCGTGCTGCCATGGTTGCTCATCTTCCGACCGGTTTCGACCTCGGTGCCAGGCTCAGCTTCGTCGAACTCGACCTCGAAAGCGATGCCGGCTGGGATGCCGCAATCGCCGGAGTAGATGTTCTCGTGCACAGCGCCTCGCCGTTTCCTATCTCTTCACCGAAGGACGAGAACGAACTGATTCGCCCGGCCGTCGAAGGAACCCTCCGCGCCCTCCGCGCTGCCCACAAAGCAGGTGTCAAGCGCGTGATCCTGACCTCCTCGGTCGCCGCAATATATGGAAACGACAAGCCGGCCAGCGGAGAGTTCGATGAGACCTTCTGGACCGACGTAAACCATCCGGTCGGCCAGGTTCCTTACACAAAGTCAAAGACCTTGGCCGAGAAGGCCGCCTGGGATTACATCGCCAAGGAAGCCCCTGAACTTCAGTTGACCACCATAAACCCGGTGCTCGTTGCCGGTCTGCCACTCGACAAGCACTTCGGCTCATCCGTGTCGGTGGTCGAGCGCGTTCTGATCGGCAAAGACCCGCTTCTGCCTGATTTGTCATTCTCGATTGTTGACGTCAAGGATGTCGCGGCCATGCACGTGAAGGCAATCACCACGGATGCTGCGATCGGCGAGAGATTCATCGCAAGCGCCGGGTCACGTACCTTTATTCAAATCGCCAAGGCCATCAAGGCTGCGTTCCCAATGCGCAAAATCTCAACAATTCAAGCGCCAAGTTTTGTGATTCGCTTCTTGGCCCTGTTTGACGGCGAAATCAAGGCCGTTCTGCCAACCCTCGGCAAGCACATCGGCGTGAACTCTAGCAAGGCGCAGAAAGTTTTGGGCATCGACTTCATCCCGGTTGAAACCTCACTCGTTGAAACCTCTCACTATTTGGTTGACAACGGTTTCGTAGCCTAAGCAAAATGCCCGTAATCCCGATGTTTCCGCTGAGCACGGTGTTGATGCCGGCCATGCCGTTATCGCTTCGAATCTTTGAAGAGCGCTATCTCAAGCTTCTTGGCGATCTGATTACCGAAGAAACTCCTGAGTTCGGCGTCGTGCTTATCGATCGCGGAGAAGAAATTGGCGGGGGAGAGAAGCGCCTCGGTTTCGGCACCCTGGCTTCGGTGAGCGACATCGGAACCCTAGATCAGTTCTATGGAATCGAATCCGTCGGCACTCAGCGTTTCAGAGTGAATGCCTGGCTACCGGATGATCCATACCCGATGGCAGATATCGACTTCATCCCAGACCTCACTTGGAATGATTCGCTGATGCCGGCGAGATTTCACCTAGAAACCAAGGTGCGAAACTTGCTTGCCTTCGCCAGCGAATTCGGTGACCTGCAATACGGCCCAGAAACCGAGATCAGCGTCGACCCCATGGATGCCTGTTGGCAACTGGCCGGGATGCTGCCGGTTGGTGGGTTGGACCAATTCGATCTGCTTCAGGCGCAGTCGGCCGAGGAGCTCATCTCCCGGACTTACTCCATGGTCACGGCCCTCGACGAAGCGCTTAAGGCAATGGGTGCCGACTTGGGTGACGAAGACGAAGAAGTCTAGGTGGCAACACGCCCCGCAGGTCTAACTTCACCTGGCGGGGCTTCGGCCAACGAGTCGGCATAGCTTGCCGCCTCGCTCGGGCCTCGCGGAGAATATGGGATTCGAACCCATGAGGGCTTGCACCCAACACGCTTTCCAAGCGTGCGCCATAGGCCACTAGGCGAATTCTCCTGGAATGTTTCAGCTTCAAGTCTAACGATTCAGCGTGATGTCTCATTGCGCCAAAACGCAACCTCGACCGGTCAGACATCCATAATTGAGACGTGAAGACAAATCTCACCGAGGGCAAAGCCGCGGAGACACGCAGGCGCGTGATTGCGAGCGCAATCCGTTGCTTCAGCGATTTGGAATTCAAGGATGTTTCGCTAGCCATGATCGCTGCGGGAGCCAACATGGTTCCACAGGGCTTATACCGCTACTTCACGGGCAAGACTGAGCTTTACATGCAGGCCTGGAAGGCAGACGTTGAAGAGCTTCAATCAGAGGTCTTAAATCGCCTTTCGACTGAGCATCTCTCTTCAATCACGGGTCAACTTTGGCCAACCTATCAGTCGCTAGTTGAGGCTCACCCGCTTGCTCAAAAGGTCATGTCGGCGCGAAACTCAGCCGACTTAGATATCTTCGCTGGCTTTGAAAGCACCTCAGCGTTGATGGACAAGATTGAAGACGAACTTGTCGAGGCTCAAAGAATCGGCATCCTGCGACAGGACCAGGATTTCCGGTCGGCCACTCGTGGCACGCGCTATTTGGCCACCCACGTGCTTCTGCCCATGATCTTTGATGGAAAATACATGAGTTCCGACTGGCAAGACACCGTCAGCGTGCTCATCGGCAACATGTTCTATCCGATTCCAGATCTATCAACACCTGAAAAAGTAGCCGAGTATGAGCGGCAAGTGCGTCAAAAGATCGAGCTTGCAAGAGCCGATTAGTGGCGACTCAGACCAGTCATTTCGAGATAGCGTCTCACGGCTGACACTCTCACATGCATCGAATCAGGGTCTAGATTCATAGCCAAATAGGCTCGGTTCAACAAAACCTCAACTGCACGTTTCGTGGTGCATTTCAAATCTGCAATCTGCTGATTTGTGAGGCCATCCGAGACAAGTCGAATCGCTTCAAGTTGAGTCTTGGAAAGCTTTTTACCTAGGGAAATTTCTGATTTATCGTGGCGCAGTTCGTTGCTGTGTTCGCGCTTCGTCGCGGCATTTACTGCGCGAATTATGAGGTTGTAGTCCTTCAGAATCCGCTTGTTGAGATAGGCAAAAATGGGCATCATTTCGAGTCGTTCGATGCCGATCAGTCTCGGGTTGAAAATGTTGGTCAATGCCACGATTGCCAACTCGGGGTCTCTTGCCGTTGCACGTTCGAGAAACTCCAGGATTCCCTCGCCGCTTTGAAAAGCTATTTCGGTGACCAAGACATTTGGATTGAATTCTTCAATCAAGGTCGCCGCATCGGCTAGAGACAGGGCGCTTTCGACCAAGAAGCCATTTTTGCTCAATGCGTCAGAAACTAAGGCGTTCACGAATTGGTCATCGTCGATGACCAAAACCGATGTTGCCTGTGACATTCCTCGCCCCAATAATTACATTATTAATTAAAATGTAATTTATGTGGCGGGCCTGGAAAATGCAAGCAAACCGCTCAGTGAGTTTTAGAACCCAAGGATTTCGAGTCGCACCTTGGCCTTTGAACCTTCGACTAGTTGATTCTTTTTGCGAACCTCGGCTTTTAGCGGCAGGTCAAATAGGCCGGTCTTTGCCTCTGGAAAAATCGAGGTTCGCCAAATCACCGAGCCAATCTGAGCCTCAACTTTTAGTGAACCAAAGCCGTTGGTTAGACCCTCAGATATCTGGCGAATTTCATCCGAGTATTTTTTCGGCACGCTGACCAGAAAAAACTTTGGGTTAGAGCTCCATAGGTGCACTTCTGCTTCGAATTCGTAGTTCATCAAGGCCTCCTCGAGCAAGAGTTTACTGAGTGAGCTCGAGGGTTTAGAATTGCATTGGACTCCCCGTGCGGCGTCACCTCGGTTAACTCCCCCAGGATCGAAAGATAGCAAGGGTAGCTGGGCTCTGATGGGTGTGCGGGGAGTCTTCTAATATCGGCAAATTGTCAGGGATGGAGGATAGGCTCTAAACGTGGTTACCGCACTTTACCGACGTTATCGTCCAGAATCTTTTGCCGAGCTAATCGGTCAATCTCAGGTGACCGCTCCGCTGATGACCGCGCTGCGAAATGACCGTGTGAATCACGCCTATTTGTTCTCTGGTCCTCGCGGTTGCGGCAAAACCACCTCCGCGCGAATTTTGGCCCGCTGCCTCAACTGCGCCGAGGGTCCGACCGACACCCCTTGCGGCAAGTGCCCAAGCTGCATCGAACTTTCTCGCGATGGTGGTGGCTCGCTAGACGTGGTTGAAATCGACGCGGCCAGCCACAACGGTGTCGATGACGCGCGTGACCTTCGTGAGCGCGCAATCTTTGCGCCGGCTCGCGACCGCTTCAAGATTTTCATCCTGGATGAGGCCCACATGGTCACGCCTCAGGGCTTCAACGCGCTGCTTAAGATCGTTGAAGAACCGCCGGCCCACGTGAAGTTCATCTTTGCAACCACCGAACCTGAAAAGGTAATCGGCACTATTCGTTCGCGCACCCATCACTATCCGTTCCGCCTGGTGCCTCCGGCTCAGATGTTGGAATACATGGAAGAGCTTTGCAAGAGTGAGGGTGTCACCGTTGCTCCTGGCGTCCTTTCGCTTGTTGTGCGTTCGGGTGGTGGCTCGGTTCGTGACTCGCTTTCGCTGCTAGATCAACTAATCGCTGGCTCAGAAGAGGAGGCAGGTTCTGAATATGTTGTCACCTATGACCGTGCGGCTGCGCTTCTGGGTTTCACGCACACCAACCTTCTAGACGAGGTCACCGACGCGTTTGCCGCAAAAAATTCGGCTGCCGTGTTCGCGAGTGTTGACAAGGTTATTCAGACTGGTCAAGATCCTCGCCGTTTCGTTGAAGATCTGCTCGAGCACCTTCGCGACCTCATTGTTATTCTTTCGGTCGGTGAAAATGCTAAGAGCGTGCTCAGGGGTGTTCCCGCCGATGAGCTTGAAAAAATGTCGAGCCAAGCGGCCCGATTTGGTCTTGCTGAGTTGACTCACGCGGCACAGACCGTGAATCATGCCTTGACCGAGATGTCTGGCGCGACTAGCCCAAAACTTCACCTCGAGCTGATGTGCGCCAAGGTTTTGGTGCCTTCAAGCGACCAAACCGAAATCGGTTCTCTTGCGCGCATTGAGCGCCTCGAGCGTCGAATTGGTGTCGGCGGCGATTCGGCTCCTGCACAGGTTGAGACCAAGTCACCGGCGGCTAACGCTGCACCTGCCGCCAGCAAATCGCCTGTCACGAACCCAACACCAGCAGCCAGCCAAGCACCTGCCTCGGCTCCAATCGGTGCGGTAACCCTGAATCAGGTGCGCGACGCCTGGTCAGATGTTCTGAGCAAGGTCAACAAGCAATCGAAATCTGCCTGGATGGTGGCCTTCTCACTTACAGTTGTCGATTTTGCCGACGAAATTTTGACCCTAAAGTTCCTCAGCCAGAATGACCTGGATGCGTTCAAAAATGCTTCGGGAGCAAGTGACATTCTTCGCAAGGCGATCTTCGACGTGCTTGGCGTGCAGGTCAAGTTCAAGGCTCAAATCGAGGCTGTTGCTGCGTCACCGGCTGCGGCACAGGCAGCACCGACCTCCACTCCGACCACAGTCGTCGCCCAGGTCGCCACTGCGCCAGAGCCCGAAGACTATGAGCCTGAGCCAGAGGGTGTCGCTGCCGAAGATGACGAACCCGTTGTGAAGGTCGAACCTCCAAAGGCAGAGACGCCAACCAAGTCTCGCAACACCATGGTTGACGAATCGGCCCGCTATGGAGAATCACTGCTTCGCGAAATGCTTGGCGCTGAGCCAATCATCGACAAGAACGCTGGCAAATAATGTATGAAGGCGTAGTTCAGGAACTCATCGACGAGCTAGGGCGTCTGCCTGGAGTCGGCCCAAAGTCGGCCCAACGCATCGCTTTCTATCTGCTGCAGGCAGATGACGATCAAGCCCAAAAGCTCGCTCAGGTGCTCACCGAGGTGAAAGATCGCGTGCGATTCTGCGAAATCTGCGGCAATGTCACCGAAGAAACCAAGTGCAACATCTGTCGTGACGCACGTCGCAACCGCACCGCTATCTGTGTGGTCGAAGAGTCCAAGGATGTCCAGGCCATCGAGCGAACCCGAGAGTTCCGAGGCCTATATCACGTGCTCGGCGGCGCAATCAGCCCGATCGAAGGCATCGGTCCAGACCAGCTTCGAATCAAAGAATTGATGTCTCGCCTAAGCGACCCAGAAATTCAAGAGGTGATCATCGCAACCGACCCGAACCTTGAGGGTGAGGCCACGGCCACCTATCTGACCAGAATGTTGAGCCCACTCGGAATCACGGTTTCGCGTCTTGCCTCAGGTCTGCCAGTCGGTGGCGACCTCGAATATGCCGACGAGGTCACCCTCGGGCGAGCCTTTGAAGGTCGGCGAATAGTCAAGTAGAATAAGGATTCATCGGCCAATAACGCCCGAATCCCTTCCCTAAAAATCCCAGGAGTGCAATTTTGGCCCTTATCGTGCAAAAGTTTGGCGGATCATCTGTTGGAGATGCCGACAAGATTAAGCACGTTGCGCGCCGAGTTATTGAGACTCAAAAAGCCGGAAACCAGGTTGTCGTGGTGGTTTCGGCTATGGGTGACACCACCGATGAGCTGCTAGACCTAGCCAACTCGGTTGCCGATGACCCAAACCAGAGCCCTCGCGAGCTAGACATGCTTCTAACCTCCGGTGAGCGCATTTCGATGTCGCTTCTGGCGATCGCAATCAATGCCCTGGGTGCCAAGTCTCAGTCATTCACCGGTTCTCAGGCCGGAATCGTCACCGACAGTGTGCACGGTAATGCTCGCATCGCCGAGGTAACCCCTGAGCGCATCCGCGAATCGGTGGAAGCCGGAAACATTGCAATCGTCGCAGGCTTCCAGGGGTTCAATCGCGAGACTCGCGACATCACCACCCTCGGCCGCGGCGGTTCAGACACCACCGCGGTTGCTCTCGCTGCCGGCCTAAACGCCGACCTCTGCGAAATCTATTCAGATGTTGACGGTGTCTATACCTCAGACCCGCGCATGATCAAGGGCGCCCGCAAGCTTGATTCAATCGACGTCGAGTCGATGCTCGAGCTTGCAGCCGCGGGTGCCAAGATCTTGCACATCCGTGCCGTTGAATTTGCTCGTCGTCACAACGTTGACCTTCGAGTTCGTTCGACATTCAGCACCGACCCAGGAACCATCGTTTATTCAGGAAAAGCAGGAGCAGGCATGGAAGAGTCAGTCGTTTCAGGTGTAGCAGTCGACAAGGGCCAGACCAAGATTATGGTTATCGGCATTCCAGACGTTCCTGGCAAGGCTGCTGACCTGTTCACCATCGTTGCCGATGCAGGTGCAAACATCGACATGATCGTGCAGAACACCCCGACCGGTTCAGACGTCGTTGACGCGGTGAGCGACATCGGCTTCACCCTGCCAAAGTCTGACACCAAGAAGGTCGTTGCGGCCCTAGAGGCAAACCAGGCTAAGCTCGGCTTCCGCGTGGTCGAGGTTGACGAAGAGATCGGCAAGCTTTCGGTCGTCGGTGCCGGAATGCGCACCCACTCGGGCGTTTCGGCAACCCTGTTTTCAGCGCTAGCCAAGGCCGGAATCAACATCGAAATGATTTCCACCTCTGAGATTCGCATCTCTGTGATTACCAGCGACGACCAGGTTGAGGCTGCCGCTCGCGCAGTTCACACAGCCTTTGGTCTCGACAGCGAAATTGAAGCTGTCGTTTACGCCGGCACCGGCCGCTAAACCCTCACGGCTCAGCTGTCTCATTTCTGGACAGTGCAACCCACATCTTTCATACTTAAATCACCTTTAATCAGGAGGCATCAAATGGCAAAGCCAAATCTCGCACTCGTCGGCGCAACCGGAGCCGTAGGCACCGTAATGATCGGCATCATCAACAGCCGTGAAAACATCTGGGGCGAGATTCGCTTGATCGCCAGCCCTCGTTCAGCTGGCAAGAAAATAACAGTTCACGGCCAAGAGTTGACCGTGGTTGCACTTTCGCCCGAGGCCTTTGATGGCATCGACATCGCCATGTTTGACGTGCCAGATGAGGTCTCAGAGGTCTGGGCTCCAATCGCCGCCGAGCGCGGCGCCATCGCGGTCGACAACTCAGGCGCCTTCCGCATGGATGCCGACGTGCCTCTAGTAGTGCCAGAGGTCAACCCAGAGCAGGCTAAGAACCGCCCACGCGGAATCATCTCGAACCCTAACTGCACCACCTTGACCATGATGGCCGCCATGGGCGCCCTGCACGACAAGTGGACCCTGAAGGAGCTGGTTGTCTCTAGCTACCAGGCAGTTTCAGGCGCTGGTGCTGCCGGCATTGACGAACTTGCCGCGGAGCTTGCCGTAGTTGGCAAGGACTCATCTCTTGGTCTAAACACCGAGGATGTTCGCGCGGCGCTGGCTGCCGCGGGCAACGATCTATCGAACTCTCCTTGGGCACACCCAATCGCCCTCAACGTGATTCCATTCGCTGGTTCACTAAAGGCCGGCGGCCACTCATCAGAGGAACTCAAGGTTCGTGACGAGTCTCGCAAGATCTTGGGCATCTCAGACCTAAAGGTTGCAGCCAGCTGTGTTCGTGTTCCAGTTCAGGTCGCGCACTCGCTAACCGTTCACGCCACCTTCGCAATTCCGCTAACCCCGGATGAGGTCCGCGAGGTTCTTTCAGCTCAGCCGACGATCAAGGTCGTTGACGAGCCAGAAAAAAACCTTTACCCGACCCCAGCGATGGTCGTTGGTCAGGACCCAACCTTCGTTGGTCGAATCCGCCAGTCACTCGACTTCCCGAACAGCATCGAGCTGTTCGTGGTTGGCGATAACCTGCGCAAGGGTGCGGCCTTGAACACCTATGAAATCGCCGAGCTTGTTGCTCGCGAATTCTAGAGTTCTTAGAAGTTCCGCGAGTGTCTTTGGGCACGGAGCCTTTCGGCCAAGGTAGCCTTTCAAATATGTCGAGAATTGCTGCAGTTGCACTAGCACTAACACTCGCCATCGGCTTGGGGGGCTGCGCCGCTTCTACCGATGGCGCAACTTCGTCGAACAGTTCTATTCCCACCCCAGACCCGGCTCTGATTCCGCCTGCCCCTGCTGATAGTGTCGCGGCGGTTCCAGCAGCAACCTTCAGCGATGGCTTCGGTTCATACGTGTTCAAGGTAGGCAATGGCCCAAGCTGGTGCACAATCACCCTCGACATGGATCAGGTGATTTGCGAGCAGAATGAAGCGGCGGCCACCTACCAACCGATTCCGGCTCCGGCAGATTGCACCGGCAGCTATGGTTATCAGATTCGCCTCTATGGTTCGAAGCCAAAGACCGGGCAGACCGCGGAGTTCGTCTGTTCAACTGGTCAGTGGCAAGACCCGACCGGCGCAAAGGTTTTGCCTTCCGGCAGCAAGGTAGTCGCCGGCCCGTTCACCTGTTTTGTGAAAGACACCGCGGCGCGCTGTCAAAATCAAACCGGGCAGTTCATCGCTCTCGGCCCAAAGGTTTGGGCCGTCCAAGACTAATCAGCCAGCTTTGGCAGCATTGTGATTAGCCGCACTTCAGGTCGGCAAGCAAATCGCACCGGGGCAAAAATCGAATGCCCCAAGCCGGCAACCACGTTCAGAATCATGTTGTGAGAACCGAAATTCCAGCTGCTCAGGCCTTTGGCATTCTGGCGCGGTAGGTCGCAGTTTGTCACCAAAGCGCCAAAACCCGGAAGGCAAACCTGGCCACCGTGAGTGTGGCCGGCAAGCATGAGGTCGACGCCTGCATTTGCCATGATCTCGATAACCCGCAGGTATGGTGCGTGGCTGACACCGATCACAAGGTCTGCTCCGTTGTGAAGATTGTCTGCGCTTCGAATGACATTAAGGTCGTCGAGACCGTCGTGAGCATCATCGACACCGATGAAATTGATGCTTGTGCCGTTGATGACCGCGCGACCCTGCCGATTGTTGAGATCGAGCCAACCTGACGATGTAAAGCCACCAACGAGTCGTGCCGTGTCGAGTTTTTCACCGTGGCCAGCCTTGGATGGCCCGCCTAGATAGGAGAGCGGGTTGCGCAATTCGGGTGCGTGATAGTCGTTTGAGCCATTGACAAAAACTCCGGTGCGCTCGAGCAGTGGGCCAAGTGCCGACAAGGTCGGACCAATCGCCGAACGGTGCCCAAGATTGTCGCCGGTGTTGACCACGAGATCGGGTTTCAACTCTCCTAGTCGCTTTATCCAGGCCAGCTTGCGCTTTTGCCAGGGTGCGATGTGAAGGTCGCCAATGTGCAACACGGTCAAAGGCTTGCTGCCTTGAGGAAGCACTCGAATGCTCTCGCGGCGAATAACAAAAAGGTGGCGTTCAATGCCGATTCCCCACACCGCCGCCAAGGCAGCGATGCCGATGACCAACCACAGCCAGAGCATTTTCGAGCTAAGGGCCGGTGCTGATAATCAGCAAAATAGCGCCAGTTGATGCCGCCGGGCTGCCTGCCGCAGGGTCGGTGCCAACCACCATGCCCTTAGGCACGGTCGGTGATTTCACGAAGAACTGGGTCTGTGAACTCTGTGGTTCGCTGACGGCGGCGAAGCCAGCTTGCAACAGTGTTGCCTTGGCGTTCTGAACGGTCATGCCCGCGACGTTTGGAACTGTCGCGCCACCACCCTTGCTGACAAAGATCTTGACCTGGGTTCCAGAAGGAATAGCGGTTCCGGCGGCTGGGCGAGTGTAGGCAACGGTTCCCGCAGGTTGAGGTGAGGCAACCTGCTTGACCACGATCGTGCCCGAAAGCAGATTGGTCTTGATGACCTCATTTGCCGCATCCGGGGTCTGACCGGTCACATCAGGCACCTTGATGAAGGCCGCATCGAGCATCGTCGCCGGCGGGTTGTCTAGTGCGGAGCCAGGATAAATCTTGTTGACAGCCTGCATGATCGTGCGCCAAATATCGTGACGAACGGTGTTTCCGGCCTTCTTGTTGAGCTTGATGCTAGAGAGCGGGGTTGAACCAGAAACGTTGCCAACCCAGGTGGCAGTCGCGACCGCGCTCGAGAAGCCGGTCATCCAGGTGTGCACACCAGAGTCTGTGGTTCCGGTCTTACCGGCAAGGGGGGTGCCGTCGCCGGTGTTTGAAGCGCCACCGGTTCCGCCACTCATTACAGCCTTCATGGCATAGGTCATGCCGGCCGCAACCTCAGGGGTGACCGCCTGCGAACACTGAGAGGTCGGCACCTTGAGCTCTTGCTGGGTCGATCGAACGATTACCTTGTCGATGGCGATTGGGCTGCAATAGGTTCCGTGGTTGGCAATGCCGGCCTCGGCCGCTGCCATGGTCAACGGCGAGAGCTCGTTAACACCAATAACCGAAGACGGGATGTATTGAAGCTCCGTGCCATCGGCGCGGTGCACTCCAAAGCGCATTGCCATGTCTCTGATGTCGCAGAGGTCAAGCTTCGAAGCCATGTAGACGAACGCCGTGTTCTCAGAGATCGCGGTTGCGTGAACCACGGTTAGATCCTCGGGTTCGTGCGTGATGTTTCTAGGTGTCCAGGTTCCGCCAATCGCTCCGCAGCGTGCCGAGAAGTCAGAGCCGTTCCAGGTGCGAACGCGTCCGTCGACGTGATCATTCAGGTGATAGCCCTTTGACAGCCATTCGGCCAGAGTGAAAATCTTGTATGTCGAACCCGACTGGAAGCCAGATGAGCCACCGTATGCCTTGTCAGAGGCATAGTTCACCGCCGTGTGACCCGGAGTCGTGGTTTGGGTCTGGTCGAAAACGCGGTTCTCGGTCATCGCCAGGATGCGCCCGGTGCCAACCTGAACCGAAACGCTGGCGGTGCCAACCTGGCTCGGGTCTGCAGCCGGAACCCAGGTGAGGCTCGCGTTGTGTGCAGCCTCTTGAACCTTGAGATCAAGCGTCGTGTAGATCTGCAGGCCACCGCGGCGAAGCAGGTTTTCGCGATCTTCGGGGGTCGGCCCAAACTCCGAGTTGTTTCGAACCGTCCAAACTACATAGTCACAGAAGAATGCGGCGGTCTGGTTTGCCTCACAACCGCTTGGCATGTGTGTGATCTTGGTCGTGATCGGTGTTGCCTTGGCGGCATCCGCCTGTTCACTCGTGATGTATCCCGCGTTGCGCATGTTGTCGATCACATAGTCGCGACGACCCTTGGCGCGATCGAGGTTTGCCGGGTTATCCGGGCGATAGTCATTAGGTGACTTCAGCATCGCTGCAAGCAGCGCAGCCTGAGGAACATTAAGCTGGGCGGCCGGGATGCCGAAGTAATAGTTTGCGGCAGCCTCGACACCATTAATCTGGTGGCCGAAGAAGGCTAGGTTCAAATAACCGGCCAGAATTTCCTGCTTTGAAGCAACGCGCTCGAGGGCAACAGCCATTCGCATTTCGCGAAGTTTGCGGTCAAGGGTTCTTGCGGTTGCCTCATTGATTGCCTGCTGGTTGCCAGATAGCTGCGCCGCCTCGACCAGCGAGTTCTTCACATACTGCATCGTGATTGTCGAGCCACCGGCACCGCCACCGGCGCTAACCACGTTTCCGAAGCTGGCGCGAAGGAACGAAACAATGTCAACACCGGCGTGCTGATAGAAACGTGGGTCCTCGGTTGAAACCACCGCGTTGCGGATGTTTGGCGACATCTGGTCATAACTGACCGAGATGCGGTTCTGGTGATAAAACTTTGCGAACTCGACCTGCTTGCCATCCAGGGTTGCATAAAGAGTCGAAGCCTGGGATGCGTTGACCGGCTTGATGTAGTCGGGTAGGTTCTCGAAGACTGAAATGCCCGCGGATGCAGCGAAGCCACCGATGATCACGGTTGGAGCCATTAGGGCGATTCCCAAAACACCAGCGATTACCGATAGTCCAACAAATTTGAAAAGACCGCGGGATAGCGATTCTGGCTTGTTACGAGACATAGAATCAAGGTTACCCGACAACCCTGAGAGGATGCCCATAATGATTACTTGGGAGTACATCACCACCCCTTTGCTTTTGCACAAAGAGACCGCAATTTTGAACAACTGGGGCTCTGAAGGGTGGGAACTCGTTCAGATCGTCGCCGGCCCGATGGGCGGCAACGTCGCATACTTCAAGCGTCCAGCGAAAGGCTAACTCGGATGTCAAAGATTGAAACTCGCCTGATTGAACTCGGGCACCCACTTCCTGAGGTTGCTAAGCCGGTCGCGGCATACATCCCATCTGTGGTCACCGGAAACCTTGTCTTCACCAGCGGACAGTTGCCTTTCGTCGCCGGTGCACTGCCTGCGGCCGGCAAGGTTGGCGCAGGCGATGGGCTGGTTGACCCAGCGGTCGCAAAGGATCTCGCCAAGCTTTGCGCATTGAACGCGCTCGCCGCTGTAAAGCTTGCGATCGGCGACCTAGACCGCGTGACCCGAGTGGTCAAGGTGGTCGGTTTCGTCTCTTCGGTGCCGGAATTCACCGGGCAGCCAGGCGTTATCAACGGTGCCAGCGAATTCTTGGTCGAGGTCTTCGGCGACAAGGGCGTGCACGCACGCTCGGCCGTAGGTGTGCCAGTTCTTCCGCTCGACTCGGCCGTTGAGGTTGAAATCATCGTCGAGTTCGAATAGTCACGGATGTGTTGCCCGCAATGCGGGAATTGAAAAACCCCAGTCACGCGACTGGGGTTTTTCAATGGTTGGAGTGGCTTTAGTCGTTTGCTCCGGCGGCAACCTTGCCCGAGATGATATCCATGACCGCGGTGTCGGCGAGCGTGGTTACGTCACCGATTGGACGGTCTTCGGCAACATCACGTAGCAATCGGCGCATGATCTTGCCCGAGCGAGTCTTTGGCAGCTCGGCAACGACCATGATGGTTCGCGGTCTAGCGATTGGGCCAATTTCCTTGCTCACGTGGTCACGCAGAATTTTGCTGACATCTGCGTCTGATCCGGCTGCTTCAAGCTGGTTTTGGCGCAGAATGACGAATGCGACGACGGCCTGGCCGGTGGTTTCATCCTTGGCGCCAACTACCGCAGCCTCGGCCACGAACTCGTGTGAAACCAGAGCCGACTCGATCTCGGCGGTCGATAGTCGGTGACCCGAAACGTTCATGACGTCATCGACTCGACCGAGCAACCACAAATCGCCCTCTTCGTCCCACTTGGCACCATCACCTGCGAAATAGATTCCGTCGAACTTCGACCAATAGGTCTCGACAAAACGCTCTGGGTCGCCCCAAATTCCGCGAAGCATTGACGGCCATGGCTCGCTGATGGTCAAAAGACCAGGTTCACCGCGACCGAGCTCCTTGCCGTCGTCATCCAAGATTTTCACTTCGATGCCAGGCAATGGAATCTGTGCCGAGCCAGGCTTGAGCGAGGTGATTCCAGGCAGTGGCGAAATCATGATGGCGCCGGTTTCGGTCTGCCACCAGGTGTCAACGATTGGGGCGTGACCGCCGCCAATAACCTTGCGATACCACATCCAAGCTTCTGGGTTGATTGGTTCACCAACCGAACCGAGCACACGGATGGTCGACAGGTTGTATTGGCTCGGAACCTGGCTACCCATTTTCATAAAGCTGCGAATGGCCGTTGGGGCGGTGTAGAGAATGCTCACACCATATTTCTGCACGATGCTCCACCAGCGACCCCAGTCAGGAGTCTCAGGGGTGCCCTCATAGATAACCTGGGATGCACCATTGGCCAGCGGGCCATAGGCCACATAGCTGTGCCCGGTGATCCAGCCGATGTCAGCGGTGCACCAATAGACATCGGTCTCAGGGTGAAGGTCGAAGACATTCTTGTGAGTGTAGGCAGCCTGGGTTAGATAGCCACCAGAGGTGTGCAGAATTCCCTTCGGCTTTCCGGTGGTGCCGGAGGTGTAGAGAATAAAGAGCGGTTGCTCGGCTGGGAAAGACTTCGCAACATGCTCGTCGCTGGCCTCGGCCATGGCAAGAGCCCAATCGATGTCGCGGCCTTCGACCCAACCGACCTCTTGGTTGGTGCGCTTGACGACCAGAACGTTTTCAACTGAAGGGCAACGACCCTCAGAGAGGGCTTCGTCAACTGCCGGCTTGAGCGCGCTCGCACGGCCTTTTCGATAGCCGCCATCCGCGGTAATTACCAGCTTGGCTTCGGCATCTTCGATTCGGCTGCTGAGCGACTCAGCAGAGAAGCCGCCGAAAATAACCGAGTGGATTGCGCCGATTCGAGCAACCGCCTGCATGGCAACGACGGCCTCAGGAATCATCGGCATATAAATTGCCACACGATCTCCGGCCTTAATGCCCAGTTCGGTGAGCACGTTGGCGGCCTTTTTGACCTGGGCGGTTAGCTCGGCATAGGTGATTTCGCGGCTGTCGCCTGGTTCACCTTCGAAATAGATGGCAACTCGGTTTCCGTTGCCGGCTTCGACATGGCGATCTAGGCAGTTATAAGAGATGTTTAGCTCGCCGTCGGCAAACCACTTGGCAAACGGAGGGTTGCTCCAGTCGAGGATCTGAGTGAATGGCTTGGCCCAGTCGAGGTATCGTGCCTGTTCTGCCCAGAACTCGAGGCGATTTGACTTGGCTTCTTGATAGAGAGCCGGTTGGGCAATTGCTTGTGCAGCAAACTCGCGGGTCGGCGCAAAATGACGTTCTTCATGGAACGGGTTATCGATCTGGTGACCGGCAGACATCATTGTCCTCCTAGTTGTTACTAACCAATCGCTATCCTGCCAGAAAAAAATTTTTTATTTTGCCAAAGCTGGGAATGTATTGCATTTCGTAACACTTATTATTTAACTGTTGGTCCTAGTGGCCAACCCGCGATACCGATTCCCCCAATCTGGTATCGCCTGGCCCCAGTCTCTCCCCCCAGAGGCTGGGGCCCCCTCATTTCTCCACAATTTATTCAGTGGCGACCATCCGTGTTTCCGGTTTCGGTCAATCTTTACGTGTGATTCCAGAAATCCTTGGCCCCAAACTTGGCTCGCTAGCCGCAGGTGCGGGCGTGACCGATGTTTTGGTCAACGGTTTTCAGCAGGTTTGGTTGCAACGGGCAAGCGGTGGCCTCGAGACCGTGCCAAGCCCTTTTGAATCCGAGGATGAATTGGCGCTTCTTGCCCAGGCCCTAGTGGCGAGTGGGGGACGGCATCTCGACCAGGCAAACCCCTTTGCCGATGTCTCGATTGCTGGCGCAATCAGGGTGCACGCCTGTCTAAGTTCTGCCTGTCACCCGAAAACCCTGCTGTCGGTGCGCATCCATCTCGCTCGGCAGTTTGGTCTTGAAGAGCTTTTTGAAGCCGGCATGCTTGGTCTGCCCGAATTGAATTTGCTTCGTTCAATCATCAGCAGTCGAGAGAGTTTTCTTATTGCAGGTGGCGCCGGTGCCGGCAAAACCACCCTGCTGCGGGCCATGCTGGGGGAGTGCGGGGGTGAGCGTGTCATCGCGATTGAAGACGTTGCAGAGATAGGTCTGGAGTCTGGGCACTTCATCTCGCTTCAAACCCGACAACCCAACATCGAGGGTGCGGGCGAAATTTCGCTCGAGCGCCTGGTTCGAGAAGCACTTCGAATGCGACCCGACCGCATTGCGATCGGTGAAATTCGCGGTTCCGAGTTGATGGTCATGGTTCAGGCTCTCAACACCGGTCATTCTGGCGGTGGTGCAACAATCCATGCCAACTCCAGCCGTAGCGTGCCAGATCGAATTCGCGCCTTGGCTTGGAATTGTGGTGTGGAGGCCGATGCGCTCTTGGAGCAAACGAGAACTGCGATTCAGTGGCTAGTTTTTGTGGGGAACCAGGGCAATCAAAGACGGGTTCTAGAAATCGGCCGGTTCAAATGAGCGCCGAATCTGCCGTTCTGGAACTTGCCGGTTTATTGCGGTCTGGTATGCCGGCCCCGCTGGCCAGAGCAGAACTCGAGAACCAGTTGGCAAAGTTGAGTGCGCACCAATTGGCGCAATTTGACGCGCTCTGGTCAACCGCGCTCGCCTCAGGCGGCTCGATTGCTGGCGCCACTCAAGCCCTTGGTGAATCATTTCATGCAAATGCCAGGCACCGACGCGAAATTGAGGTTGCCTTCGCTGGCCCTAAGGCAACTGCTCGGTTGGTGGCTGTTCTGCCGCTGGCCGGACTCTTGCTGGCTCAACTCTTCGGTTTGAACCCGCTCAAGGCAATTTTTACCAACGGGTTGGCCATGGTGGCTCTCATTTTCGGTCTGATTCTGCTCATTGCCGGCAGAGTTTGGACGCGGTCTATCCTCGACAAGGCTGCGCCCGATGAGGTTGACGATGGTCTCTATTTCGATTCGATTCGACTTGGCCTTTTGGCCGGCCTGCCTTTGGTGAGCGCAGTAGAGGCCGCTGGCTTATCGATGCAGTCAAATCTAAGCGTGGCACCTGACCTTGCGGCGCAAGAGCGAGTGAAGCGCCTCGCCGAAATAAACCGAACCTCAGGCGCCTCGATTGCTCAGCTATTAGAGTCCGAGGCAAATGCTCGGCGGGAGGCTCAGCGCTTTCAAGAGTCTGACCGCTTGGCCAAACTTTCGATTCGGCTGCTGATTCCACTGGGCGCCGTAACCCTTCCGGCTTTTGTGCTTAGCACCATCGTTCCAATCTCGATAAGCCTGCTCACCGATCGATGAAACGAATAAAGAGGAGAAACCATGAATCACAAAAATAGCTGGATTGACGAAACCGGTGCTGCCACCGCCGAGTATGCGATTGCAACAATGGCCGCCGTGGGATTTGCCGGGTTGCTCGTGGTCATAATGCGAAGCGATGAGGTTCGAACTATCTTGTTCGACCTGGTGAAGAGTGCGCTTACCTTCACAAATCCAAATGCGGCCCCTACGCCTTAGGTCGATGCGACCCGACGAAGTTGGTTCGGTGACTGCGGAGTTCGCACTCACTTTGCCCTCGGTGGCGCTGGTGCTAGTGATCACCCTGGCAAGCTTCGGGCTGCAGATTGAGCGTATGAAAATAGTTGCAGTAGCAGCAACCGTCGCAAGGGCATTGGGCAGGGGTGAGGATGAGATTCGGGTGACTCAGTTGTTGTCTGAGGCCGCACCCGGCGTTCGAATGGTCGTAAACCATACGGCTGATTTTGTTTGCGCCAGTCTGTTTAAGGACTTTAAGGTTGCCAACCTAGGTGATTTTAAGGTTTCCGAGCGGCAGTGCTCGCGCAAAATGGGGCTCTAGTGCAGGCTCGAAAGAATGATCGCGGTTCGGGCAGTGTGTTGACGCTCGCGGTGATTGCCTTGAGTTTGGCCTGCTTAGCGACCACTGAGATTGTGGCCCTGAACCTGCTCACCCAGGCACGTTTGAACGAGGTGGCTGATTCGGCGGCGCTTTCTGCCGATGATGCACTCAGGGGCCTCATCACTGGGTTTCCTTGTGAAATTGCTCGGACTATTGCCGGCGAAAATATGGCGATTCTTGACGAGTGTCGTATTGTCGGATTCGAAGCTTTTGTTAAAGTTCACGTTCAGAGCATGGGTATAGTTCTAAACGCAAGCGCAAGAGCGGGTCCTAGCAATTGATGCAAGGTCACCTATTAAGAGGAGTAAGTCATTGGCAAATAGCCACAAGTTAGTAATCGTTGAGTCGCCTGCAAAGGCCAAGACGATTGCCAAATTCCTTGGCGATGACTTCACCGTGCTTGCGTCAATCGGTCACATCCGTGACCTAATTGACCCTAAAGACCTACCCGCCGAGAAGAAGAAGGGCTCGCTAGGCAAGTTTTCGATCGATATCGAGAATGACTTCGAGCCTTACTATGCAATCTCTGCAGGTAAAAACAAAACCGTAACCGACCTTAAGAAAGCCCTAGCCGGCGCCGAGGAGCTCTATCTGGCAACAGATGAAGACCGCGAGGGTGAAGCGATTGCCTGGCATCTGCTTCAGGTTTTGAAACCAAAGGTTCCGGTCAAACGCATGGTTTTCCACGAAATCACCAAGGAAGCCATCCAAGCCGCCCTAGAACACACTCGAACAGTTGACGAGAACTTGGTTCAGGCGCAAGAGACCCGACGCGTTGTCGACCGACTCTATGGTTATGAAGTTTCACCGGTGCTTTGGCGCAAGATCAACCGTGGCCTTAGCGCCGGCCGAGTTCAGTCACCAGCGATGCGCCTGGTGGTCGAACGCGAGCGCGAGCGAATGGCCTTCGTCTCTGCAAACTACAACGACGTCGAGGCGTTGCTCGACCCTGAGACCTCGGGCGAACCGCAGTTCACCGCAAAGCTGCAAAGCATCGGCGGCAAGCGAATTGCAACCGGCCAGAATTTTGATGACAACGGAAAATTGACCGCGGATGTGCTGTTGCTCGATGCCAAGGCGGCGGAGGCGCTCGCCGAAGCTATGCGCAGCCCGCAGGCCAAGATCACCGTGGCCTCGGTTGAAGCCAAGCCGAGCACCCGTAGACCAGCAGCACCATTCACCACCTCGACCCTTCAGCAAGAGGCCTCGCGCAAACTTCGAATGTCTGCCAAGCAGACAATGGACACCGCGCAGTCGCTCTATCAAGAGGGTCACATCACATACATGCGAACCGACTCGCCAACGCTGTCGGTGCAGGCGATTAACGCCGCTCGTTCGCAGGCGGCTTCGATGTTTGGTGCCCAGTTCGTGCCAGACAAGCCTCGCGTTTATCAGGGCAAGAACAAGAGCGCCCAGGAGGCTCACGAGGCAATTCGCCCAGCCGGTGAAACTTTCAAGACCCCTGCAGAGCTTTCTCGAGTGCTTAGCGGTCGTGCACTCGATCTCTATGAATTGATCTGGAAGCGCACGGTTGCTTCGCAGATGGAAGATGCCAAGGTTTCAACCACGACGGCCAAAATCACCGTTAGCCCGCTTGCCGACGGAGGCAGCGCGGAATTCACGGCTTCGGGAACCGTGGTCACCTTCCGCGGCTTCATGGCCGCATACGAGGAAAGCACCGACGAATCTCGCAACGAGGACGAGGGCTCAGAACGTGAGTCCAAGTTGCCAAACCTAACCGTCGGCCAGTCGCTCAAGGCAATCGAAGTCACCGCAAAAGACCACCAGACCACACCACCTCCTCGATACACCGAGGCAAGCCTGGTCAAGGCTCTTGAAGAGGACGGCATTGGCCGCCCATCCACCTATGCCGCAATTTTGAGCACGATTGTCAACAAGGGCTATGTTTCGAAGCGTGGCCAGGCCCTTGTGCCCGAGTGGATTGCGTTCACCGTAACCCGGTTCCTCGAGGAAAACTTCGGCAAGCTCGTTGACTATGCCTTCACGGCGCAAATGGAGGAAGACCTCGACCGCATTGCCGAGGGTGACCTCGACCGCAGCGCCTGGTTGAAGGAGTTTTACTTCGGCGGCGGGAAGCAGGAGGGTCTTCGCAACACGGTCGAAAACCTTGGCGACAGCGACCCTCGAGCAATCAACTCGATTGCTATCAACGAAGACATCACCCTGCGAACCGGCAAGTATGGCCCTTACATCGAAATCATGGTTGAACCGGGTTCCGAGGGTGCCGACGAGAATGGTCGCCGCATTGTGAACATCCCAGAGGGCTTGGCCCCGGATGAGCTGACCGTCGAAAAGGCTCAGCAGTTGATCGACGCCCCAATCATCACCGACCGAGTGATGGGTCAAGACCCGGCAACCGGCTTCGACATCCTGTTCAAAGATGGCCGCTATGGCCCATACGTGGTCTTGGATGACCCGAAGGCCGCCAAGCCAAAGACCGGTTCGCTCTTCAAGAGCATGAGCCCAGAGACCCTAACCCTTGAAGACGCCATTCAGCTTCTGTCGTTGCCTCGCGTTGTCGGAGTTGACCCAGAGTCTGGTGTCGAAATCACCGCCCAGAATGGCAAGTTTGGCCCTTACTTGAGCAAGGGTAAAGACTCGCGTTCGCTCACCAGCGAAGACCAGCTGTTCAGCCTCGACCTCGCGGGCGCGCTGGAAATTTTCGCCCAGCCTAAGTATGGTGGCCGACGAACCGCTGCGACTCCGCTGAAGGAGTTCGGTGAGGACCCTGCTTCTGGCTTGCCAGTGGTCGCTAAGACCGGGCAGTTTGGCCTATACGTCACCGATGGAGCCGTGAACGCAACGGTTCCGAAGGATGAAAATCTGGAAGAAATGTCGCCCGACCAAGCCTTCGAGCTTTTGGCGATTCGTCGTGAGAAACTTGGTCTAGAGCCAGGTCAGGCTCCTGCAAAGGCTGGTAAGCCGACCAAGAAGGTCGGAACCACCCGAGTCGTCAAGCGTGGAACAACCCGAAAGACTAAGTAATGGCATCAGGGCTCTTCATCTCAATCGAGGGCATTGACGGGGTAGGCAAATCTACGCAGTCAGATCTGCTCGAAGAGTTCCTACGAGCCTCAGGTCGAGAAGTAGTCAGAACCCTTGAACCAGGCGGAACCGAGCTTGGTCAAGAAATCAGACACCTGCTTTTGCACCGAAAAGGTGATGTCGCCCCACGCGCCGAGGCCCTGCTTTATGCGGCCGACCGCGCCCACCACGTAGCCACCAAAATTCGCCCAGCCCTAGAGCGCGGCGAGGTGGTCATCACCGACCGTTACCTCGACTCATCGGTGGCCTATCAGGGGGTTGGCCGCCTGCTAAATGCCGAGGATGTTAGAGCGATTTCGATGTTTGCGGTCGAGGGGCTCTTGCCAGATCTGACCATCTTGCTTGACCTTGATGCCGCTGCCGCTGCCGAACGTCGCAGCAGAACCGGCGAGGCTCCAGACCGACTCGAGCGTGAAAAGATCGATTTTTTTGAAGCTGTTCGTCAGGCTTTCCTAGACATGGCCGCTGCCGAGCCAAACCGCTGGTTGGTGGTCGATGCTCGCCAAACGATCGAGGCCATGCAGGCCCAAATTCGCGAGCGCGTCAGCCAGTTATTGGGCGCCTAATGTCAGCTCCAGCTCCTATCTGGGATGACTTACTCGGCCAGCCCGAGGCGGTTTCTCAGCTCGAACTCGCGGTTCGCCATCGCGAACAAGGTGTTCACCACGCCTGGTTGATGACCGGCCCGCCCGGTTCAGGTCGATCTAATCTCGCGCATGCATTTGCCGCGGCCCTGCTCTGCCCGGATGGCGGATGCGGCGACTGCAAGAGCTGCATCCTGGCAAAAGCTGGAACTCATCCTGACATCTCGGTTTTATCCACCGAAAAAGTCGTCATCTCAATCGATGAGGTTCGACAGCTCGTGGCCGATTCGCAGTTTGGCAGTTCGATGGGCAAATTCCGAATCATGATCATCGAAGACGCCGACCGCATGATCGAGCGATCTTCAAACGTGCTTTTGAAGGCTCTAGAGGAGCCACCAGCCGGAACAATCTGGTTGCTGTGTGCCCCTTCGGAGGCCGATATGCTGCCAACCATTCGCTCTCGAGTTCGTCGAGTAGGGCTCAAGGTGCCTTCGGTTTCGGAGGTTGCCAGGTTGCTGGTTTCGCGCGACGGAATCGACCCGACGCTCGCACACCAGGTTGCCGCCGAGTCGCAGAGTCACATCGGAATGGCGCGTCGACTGGCCACCAGCCATGAGGCGCGAAGCCGTCGCCGCGAAACCTTGCTCGCCGCACTTGCGATCAACGGGGTCACCTCGGCGGTTAACACCGCCGAACGTTGGTTGGATATCGCCAAAAAGGATGCCGAGGCTCTAACCACAGAGCGCGACCTAGAAGAACGTTCCGCCGCCTTGCGCACCATGGGGCTGCAACCCGGAGATGCCATCCCGAATAATTTGAAGTCAGACCTCAAGGCGCTCGAGGAGGCCCAGAAGCGTCGCGCGACTAGAAGTTTGCGTGACGGGCTCGACCGAATCCTGGTTGATTTGCTATCGCTCTATCGTGATGTGCTGACCGTTCAAATTTCGGCGCAGGCGCCTTTGATTAACGAGGAACTACTGCCACAAATCACCGAAACTGCCGGCTCGAGTTCGCCGGCTGAGACCATCGCCAAGCTCGATGCGATTTCACAAGCCCGACTGCGAATCGATCGCAATGTCAGAGACCTAATGGTTCTCGAATCGTTGGCCGTTAGTCTTCGAAGCAAGAGGAACCGATGAAATTCCGAATTTCGCTCGTTGCAACACTTGCGCTTGCAGCCTTGGTCTTGAGTGCCTGCACCGCACCAAACGCCGAGCCTTCTCAGATGGCAGTTGCCGCGCCGAAGCCGGCGCCAACGGCAACGGTGGCCGCAAATCTCAAACCCTTCTATGACCAGAGGGTTGACTGGCAGTCTTGCGGCACGAGAATTCTTTGCGCGAAGGTCAAGGTGCCAACCAACTGGTCTGCTCCTTCGGCTGGTTCGCTTGAACTTGCCGTGGCCTATCGTGCGGCAGACAGCGCAAACCCGAAGGGTTCAATCATCTTCAATCCGGGTGGGCCAGGCGCTTCGGGCTATGACTGGATTCTGCACTCGGTTGATTACCTGGGCACCAAGGCGCTCAGATCTCAATTCAACATCGTTGGTTTTGACCCTCGCGGCGTCGGCAGCAGCCAGCCGAAGGTGACCTGCTTCGATGCCAAGAAGACCGATCAGATGCTCTATGCCGACAACGGTTTGCCGTTGGGTTCACCCCAGGATGTTGCCGCAACCCGCGCCATGGTCGCTCAGTTTGCTGCCGCCTGCGCCAAGAACACTGGCCCGGCGATGGCCTATCTAGACACCGTTTCGGCGGCCAAAGACATCGACGTGATCCGATCGGTCATGGGTGAATCTAAGCTCGACTATCTGGGCTTCAGCTATGGCAGTTTCCTGGGCGAAACCTACGCCGCGTTGTTCCCAAAGAAGATTAGCCACATGGTGATCGACGGCGTCATCGATCCGACGGTCAGCGACTCACAGCAGAGCGTGTTGCAACTCAAGGGGTTCGACCTAGCCCTGCGCAACTATTTGGCCAACTGTCTCAGTTCATCTGATTGCCCGTTTAGCGGAACCGTGCCACAGGCGCTAGCAAAAATTCGCTCATTCCTGCGAGGGCTGGAGAGTTCACCCCTGCCAACCAAGGATGGCCGCGAGCTCACGGTGTGGGGAGCCAATACCGGCCTAATCATGCCGCTCTATTCTCAGGATTATTGGCCTCAACTGAGCCAGGCCTTTGCCGAGGCTTTTGACGGCGATGGAACCACGTTCATCCAGTTGGCCGACGCCTATAACGACCGTGACAAGAATGGCAACTACACCACCAATCTCATGGAGGCCAACGTCGCGATCTCCTGCCTCGACTCGCGTCAGCCGAGCGATTCGAAATCTATGGCCCAGCAAAACGCCAGGATGCTCGCCGCTAGCCCCACCATGGGTCGCTATTGGCAATTCGGAGCCCTAACCTGCGAGCCTTGGCCTTATCCCGTTGCCAAACATCCGAGTGACTACAGCGCTAAGGGGTCGCCCGCAATTCTCGTCGTTGGCACAACCGGTGACCCAGCCACCCCTTATGGGCAGGCGGTTTCGGTTGCTAAACACGTCCTAAACAATGGTCACCTAGTCACCTACCACGGTGAAGGTCACACGGCATACGGGCGTTCGAACGCCTGCGTAGCCAACTCGGTTGATAACTATTTCATAAAGAACTTGGTTCCTAGCCAAGACCCGGAGTGCTAAAAACCTCATTCTGAAGCGGATTTTGATTGGCCGGGTTTAGCACGGCGACACACCGAGCAGAAGTTCAACAAGATATTAGCTAGTCTCATTCCCGCAAATCGCTATGCTCAGGAACGGAGCGTTAACTTGCCCCGTCTGTTGGCAAAGGTGCCAGCAGAAATTTCATGAACATTGGAGTTCTATGGGATCGTCAGAACAAGATCGAGTGTGGGCTGAAACACAAGCCTCACCCGAGTTCCAGGACCTAAAACGAAAGTTCCGCGGGTTTGCGTTCCCGCTGACCATCGCATTCCTGGCTTGGTATTTCCTCTATGTGATTCTCACGGCGTTTGCTCGTGCATGGATCTCAACCCCGGTAATCGGCAACATCAACATCGCGCTGATTCTGGGGCTTTTGCAATTTGCATCAACCTTCCTCATCATGTGGCTATACGAGCGCCACTCATCAAAGAACCTGGATGCCGCCTCTGAAAAGATTCGCGACAAGGTAGACAAGGAGCTCGCAAAGTGAGTTCATCCACTCTGAGCACGATCCTGTTTGCGCTCTTCGTCGCTTTCACCCTCGTGCTCGTTTTCCGAGCCGGCCGTTCAACCAAGAAGTCGTCAGACTTCTATGACGGCGGAGGTTCTTTCTCTGGTTTCCAGAACGGTCTCGCAATCGCCGGTGACTATATGTCAGCCGCATCGTTCCTGGGCATCGCCGGAACCATCGCGCTGTTTGGTTATGACGGCTTCCTCTATTCAATCGGCTTCTTGGTCGCCTGGCTGGTTGCACTCTTGCTAATCGCCGAGCCACTTCGCAACTCGGGCCGCTTCACAATGGGAGACGTTCTAGCCTTCCGCATGAAGCAGCGCCCAGTTCGCGGTGCGGCGGCAACCTCGACCCTGGTGGTTTCGGTCTTCTACCTAATGGCACAGATGGTCGGCGCCGGCGCGCTGGTCTCATTGTTGCTGGGAATCACAGACCCTGGCGCCAAGAGCTGGATCATTGGCGGTGTAGGCATCTTGATGATCATCTATGTGACCGTCGGTGGCATGAAGGGCACCACATACGTGCAGATTGTGAAGGCATTCCTGCTCATGATCGGTGCCGTTTTGATGACCTTCATGGTTCTCTGGACCTTCCACTTCAATATCTCTGACCTGCTGGGTGCAGCTGCCGAAAAGTCTGGCAAGCACGCTGCGTTCCTCGAGCCGGGATTGAAGTTCGGTAAGGAAATCATCAACCCTGAGACCGGTCTGGTCGATGCTGGCAAGACTCTGATCAGCAAGCTTGACCTAATCTCGCTTGGCATGGCCCTGGTTCTCGGAACCGCCGGTTTGCCTCACATCCTGATTCGCTTCTATACCGTGCCAACCGCAAAGGCTGCCCGCAAGTCGGTCAACTGGGCTATCGGAAACATCGGTGCGTTCTATCTGATGACCATTGCACTTGGATTCGGTGCTGCAGCGCTTTTGAGCCGCACCAACCTGTTCCGTGGTTACAAGGTTGACGTCACCGGCTGTTTGATCGACGCCAAGGGTGTCGCGATTGCCAACGGTTCGGCTGCATGTACGACTCTTGAGAACGTCGGCACACTGTCGGCAGACGCCAAGAAGTTGCTCGTGCCGGTCGACCCATCGGGCAACGTGGCTGCTCCTCAGCTCGCCGAGTTCCTCGGTGGCGGCCAAGGCACCACCGGCGGAGCAATCATGCTTGCAGTCATCGGTGCGATCGCATTTGCGACTATCCTTGCTGTGGTTGCCGGCCTCACCCTGGCTAGCTCGTCATCTTTCGCACACGACCTGTATGCAAATGTGATCAAGCGTGGAAGCGTTTCGCAAGAGAAGGAAGTTCGTGTTGCCAAGATCTCGGCAATCGTCATTGGTCTGATCGCAATCGTGCTCGCCATCGGTGCGCAGTCGATGAACGTGGCCTTCTTGGTCGCCATCGCCTTTGCGATCGCCGCCTCGGGAAACCTTCCGGCGGTGCTTTACTCGCTGTTCTGGAAGAAGTTCAACACTCGCGGCGCCGTCTGGGCGATCTATGGCGGTTTGGCTTCGGCTCTGATCCTTTTGGTGTTCTCACCAAACGTGACCGGTGCAGAAACCAGCCTCTTGAAGTTGAGCGAAGTGGGCTTCCGCTTCGACTACTTCCCGCTAGCCAACCCTGGTCTGGTCTCGATTCCACTCGGCTTCTTCTTCGGCTGGTTGGGAACCGTTACCTCAAACGAGCGCAACACTCAGAAGTATGCTGAGCTTGAGGTTCGTTCGATGACCGGTGCAGCTCTAGGCAAGGCAGCTGTTCACTAGGCGTCAAAACTCGAAAACCCCGGTCAGAAATGGCCGGGGTTTTCTGCATTCTGGGATTAGCAGCAGTGCCGAAGTTGTTGCTTAACCTGGACCCAAGAGAAAGAGTTCGCTTGCCGAATAACGCACTGCAAGAATCGCTATCCAAGCGCTTCCGCCGCCTGCTATCTGGCGATCCCGATGGGGTTCCGCCTTGGTTAGAAGTCATAGCCACGGGTGAAGAGGGCGGTCTCTACATGCCCGGAGATGCCCCATGGATCGTGCACGCGGATTTTGGCACCCTGGTTGGTGGCATCCGAGCGCTGTTGATGCAGGCACTTCATCCTGGTTCGCTCACCGGTGTGGCAAATCACTCGCGTTATGAGCAGGATGCCCTGGGACGGTTGGCCGGAACCATTCGCTGGTTGACCGTGACGACCTTTGGCTCACACGCAGCCGTTGCCGCAGAGTCACAGCGGGTAAATCGCATGCACAAGCGTGTCACCGGCGAATATGAGACCTCGAGCGGTGAGGCTCGGCCATACCGCGCGGCCGACCCCGATCTGCTCCTCTGGGTGCATATTGCCTTCATGGATTCTTTCCTTCGCTGCCACCAGATGTATGCCTGGCGAGAAATTCCAGCCGGAGCCGATGTCGGGGCTGTTCCGGGTGAAACCGGGGCAGACGCCTATGTTCGTCTTTGGTCAAAATCGGTCGAGCCACTGGGGCTGACACAGGCGCCGATGAACGAAGCCCAACTGATTGCCGAAATCGACCGTTATAAGCGCGAGCTCATTGCCACGCCAAAAACTTTGGATGTTGTGAAGTTCATCAAACGACCTCCGCTTCCAGTTCTCGCACGCCCGGTCTATTGGCTATTGTTCGAGGCTGCCGTAGTGTCATTGCCGATCGAATTTCGTGAACTGCTCGGGCTCAGGGCAAAATCCAGGCGCCTGATTCAGCCGCTCACCAGAGGCGTGCTGCGTTTCATCCGACTCGCGATCGGCCCAGAGAGCCCGATCGAAGATGGAGCGATCGAGCGACTTCGTCGAATCGGTGCTCTCAACTAAACTTGTCTGGTTGCCTCACGGCAGCACGCCGCCGTAGCTCAGTTGGTAGAGCAGCTCCCTCGTAAAGAGCAGGTCTGGGGTTCGATTCCCCACGGTGGCTCCGACTAACTTGCCGCTAAGCCTAAATGAGCCCCATTTCGCGCGCTGCGCCAGTCAAACCTTCGCGGGCATCGGGGTGGGCGATGGCGATCAGGTTTCGGGCCTGTTCCTTTTCTGGATGCCCGAAGCAGGCAGCCAATCCATGTTCGGTGGCAACATAGCTGTGTTGAAAACTGGTCACGTTCTCGGTCAAGAATGGCACGATAGTCGATTTGCGAGCCTTCTCGTGCCAAGAGGCCAAGGCCATAAACGATTGACCTCCGCGAGCGTGCATCGCGCCAACGATGAAGTCGGTTGAACCGCCGAAGCCCGAATAGACCTCGCCCCGAACGAAGCTCGCGTTTGCCTGGTCGTGCAGATCAACTTCGAGAGCCGCGTTGATGCTGGTCATCTGAGCCTGTTTGGCGATTTGCCCTGGGTCATTGGTCTTTTCGGTTCGCAACATGCGCACCGACTTGTTCAGGTGCAGCCAGTCATAGAGTTCTCGGCTGCCAAACAAAAAGGATGCGGTCAACGGGTGGTCGGCATCCAGGGCGCCGCGCTTGTGCATCTCAAGGACCCCATCGCTGAACATCTCAGTCCAAATCTTCATGCCCTTGCGGTTCACTAGAGCGGCGAGCACTGCATCTGGGATGGCCCCTATTCCGAGTTGCAACGTCGAGTGATTCTCGACCTTAGCGGCAATTCTTGAGCCGATTTCGGCGGCGACATCACCAACTGGGCCCGGCTCCTTTGCCGCTAGCGGTTCATCAACTTCGATCAGAAAGTCGATTTCGTGCTCATAGATCTGGGCATCGCCGTAGGTGTAGGGCATGTTTGGGTTCGCCTGAGCAATCACAATTCCGCCGCGCTCGCGGCAGGCCTCGATCGCCGCCGGCAAGATGTTGACCTCGGTTCCTAGGCTGACGGTGTCGTGGCGACGTTCAGAGCTGTGCAGAAAAACAACATCCGGGCGATAGTGATCGCGAAACAGAATTGGCACCAGGCTCAGTCGGCTTGGCACATAGCTGAGCCTCGGGCTCCTGCGCATCCCGGGGCCGACAAATGAGCTCTCAAAGGTGATGCCCTCGCGATCAGGAATGCCCTTTTGTGCGCCGAGCATGTTTAGTCTGAATTCCGGAATCTCGCTTTCGGCCGCGGCTAAAAGCACGGTCGGTGTCGCGAAATTTCCAGATGCCACAATGCGAGGGTTTGCCGGAAGGTTGCCAAGGATGCTTTTCAGCTGCTCGAAATTGATAATTCGCATGGTCTACTTTCTGATCCTTGATGCTGATGGCACGAGTGCCCAAAGAATGGCAGCCGCATCGATGAACTCTTGAGTGACCGCGCTGGCGGTGGCGCTGAATAAACCGAATGCTCCGAGAAGCATTGCCGCCGTGGCCAAGGTCATGCCGACTCCGGCTGCCTGCAGGGCTCGATTTCGGGCTCCCTGAGCAATATCTATTGCATCGGCTAGGTGGGCTATGGAGTCTTCGACAATCACCACGTCGGCTGCCTCGCTTGCCGCGGTTGCACCACGAGCTCCCATCGCGACACCAACCGAGGCTGCCGCCAGGGCAGGCGCATCGTTGATGCCGTCGCCAACCGCAATCACGGTTCCAGAGGTGGCCTTCATTTCGTCGTGCACGATGGTCAGTTTGTCCTCTGGCTTACACTCGGCGAAGACCTCATCCAGGCCAATTTCGCGGGCCACCGATTCTGCGGTCTCTTTTCGGTCGCCGCTCATCATTGCGATTCGCGAAACCCCCAGGGTGCGCAAGTCTTTAATTGTGTCTAGTGCTTCACTGCGCAGCGGATCATCGAGGCCGAAAACGGCTGCCAAATTATCGTCAATCGAAACCGCAACCGTCAGTGAGTGATCATGTTTGGCCCAGTCAGGCAGCGAGTGAAGCGGCTGCCCAACATAGACCACAGATTCACCGACTCGACCGACTAGGCCAGTTCCATGCTCCTCGCTAACTTCGGTCGCCCTGGCCAATCTGAGCCCTCGGCGTTTGGCTTCCAGCACGATTGCCTTTGCAACCACATGAGGGCTTGACTGTTCGAGGCTTGCCGCGAGAGTGAGCACATGGTTTTCGCTCATGCCCGGGGCGAAGTTGATCGAGGTGATCTCAGGCCCGCCCTGGGTGAGTGTTCCGGTCTTATCAAGCAAGACTGTTTTGACGCGCGCGAGGCTCTCGAGCGCGGCGCCACCTTTGACGATTGCACCGCGCGTTGACGCCTTCGACATGCCGGCAATGATTGCAACGGGAACCGCAAGGATGAGCGGGCAAGGGGTTGCCGCCACAATCACGGCCACCGCGTTTGAAACCTGCCCCGAAATCAACCACGCAACACCGGCAAGGCTGATGGCAAACGGCACAAAACGCACCGCCCACTTATTAGCGATTCGAACACCGTTGGCCGAACCCGCCTGCGCTTGAGCCACCAATCTGATCAGGTGCGAATAAGTCGAGTCTTCGGCGGTGTTGGTTGCCAGCAGCTCCACCTCGCCGCCACTGTTCAGAACTCCAGAACTAATCGAATCTCCGGCGACTCGAAACTGAGGCATCGGTTCGCCGGTGAGTGCCGATTCGTCGAAGGTGCCGTCTGAAGTTAGGGTTCCGTCAATCGGAACCACCTCACCGCTTCGCACGAGTAGGTAGGCGCCGATTTTCACCTCGGCTAGTTCAACTTCACGCACCTCGCCGTTCGAATCGAGTTGATGTGCAATTCGAGGCGCGCGGGCCAACAGGGCCTCGAGTTGGCCTCTGGCTCGACCTTCGGCCCAACTTTCGAGAGCACGCCCCCCGGCCAGCATCACCGCGATCACGCTCGCAGCCAACCACTCGTTGGTGAGTGCCGTGGCAATGATCGAAATAAGTGCGAGCACATCGCTTCCGAACTCTCCGTGACGAATCGCGGCAACCAACAAGTTGATTGATAAGGCCAGGCCGACCGCGGCGCCAATCGCAAACGCGACCAGGCTAAGTGGCTGTTGACCGGTGAACTTTCCGATCAACCCAGCGCCCAAAGCGACCATGGTGAATAGCAGCAACAGGTAATTATTACGAAGCGCCTTGCTCATGTTCTCAGTCTGCCACCGTCGGGCATACACTCGTGACATGAACAACGATGTGCAGTCACCTACGATTCAATTCCTAGGCGCGGCCGGAACCGTGACCGGCAGCCGATTTTTGCTTTCCTGTGGAACCACCAAGGTCATGGTCGACTGTGGCATGTTTCAGGGTCTCAAAGAACTTCGCCTGAAGAACTGGAACCCGTTGGCAGTTGACCCAGCCGAGGTTCAGGCCGTGGTCTTGACTCACGCGCACCTTGACCACTGCGGCTACATCCCGAAGTTGGTCAAGGATGGCTTCCGCGGCAAGATCCACAGCACCGCATACACCGCGAAACTTGCCGAGGTGATCTTGCTTGACTCTGCTCGAATTCAGACCGAAGACGCCAAGTATGCGGCGAAAAAGGGTTATTCAAAGCACAACCCTCCAAAGGCTCTATACGAAGAGGCAGACGCAAACCAAGCGGTTCGTCAGTTCAGTGCCGAAAAGTTTCACACCCGAGTTCAGGTAGCCGAACAAACCTTCGTGACCTTCCACCCGTCTGGCCACATCCTTGGTGCCGCTTTCGTAGAGGTCGAATTTTTCGGCAAGCACCTGCTGTTCACAGGTGATCTTGGTCGAGAACACCACCCGCTTTTGGTCAACCCAGAGCACATCCCGGCTGGTAAATATGACGCCGTGATCACTGAGTCGACCTATGGCGACCGCGAGCATGTTCCGGTCACCACCGACTTCGAAGTGGCCATTAACAAAACCGTTGAACGTGGCGGTTCGATCTTGATTCCGGCTTTTGCGGTTGATAGAACCGAAGTCATCTTGGTTCAGCTTCGCGAACTTATGGAGCAGGGAAGAATTCCGCACATTCCGGTTTATGCAGATTCGCCGATGGCCCTGAAGGCGCTCGCCTTTTATCGCCAGGCAATCAACGAGTCATCTCCAGAGATTCGACCTGAGGTCATTGAAAATTGGAAGAACAAAGATCCGTTCAGCACCGGCACCTTGGTCGAATTGACCTCGGTTGATGAATCCAAGTCGATCAATGACCCTAAGCAACCTTGCATCATCATCTCGGCTAGCGGCATGGGAACCGGGGGCCGAGTGGTTCACCACCTGCGCAACATGTTGCCGCAGGCCAAGCACACCGTAATTCTCGTCGGCTATCAGGCGGTGGGCACTAGAGGCAGAAACCTGGTCGAGGGTGCCACCGAAGTCAAAATGCACGGCGAGATGGTGCCGGTCAAGGCGCAAATTGAATCGATTCAGTCGTTCTCGGTTCACGCCGACGGCGACGAGCTAATCGCTTGGATGAGCACCGAAAGCGAGGCTCCTGGGCAGGTCTTGGTGGTTCACGGCGAAGCCGGGGTTGCCGAAACCTTTAGTGACCGAATCAAGTCACAACTTGGCTGGAAGTCACACGCGCCTCACGACGGTGAGATTGTTCGCCTTTAGTCTTAATTGGTGACCAATTATTTAAGGTTTTCTGCGGCGCTTGCGGCTAGTGCGTCATTGACGCTTGCGTTTTTCAGCAGCCCAGCCTTGGCCGCACCGACTCCGAACGAAAACCCGAGTCCTAGTCCAACTGCGTCGTCTAGCCCGTTAGCCAGCGCGTCACCAACCCCAACACCGAGCCCCTCGGTTCGTGTGCCACCGACCGGGCCGTTTCCTGCCTGCAGTGCCGGCAAAGCGATCACCGCTTTAGCCCTAGGCAAACTCTATGGCTATGTCATCAATGCTGACACCGGCAAGGTCTTGCTCGACATCCGTGGCAGTGAAACCACGCCATCGGCTTCGGTTCTCAAGGTGCTGACCGCATCGGCGGCGATTGTCACACTGCCACCGACCTACCGAGCGGTTACCAAGGTGCTGACGGTTCCTGGCCAACCCGGCACGATTGTTTTGCAGGGTGGCGGCGACCACACTCTCTCAAGGATGACCGGCGACAGCTACACCACCTATTACAAACCAGCCAGGCTGGAAACATTGGCAGCCCAGGTCTTCAGCAAATGGAACACCGGAACTCCGATCACCAAGATAATCCTTGACTCAAGTTTTTTCACCGGGCCAACCTACAATCAGGCGTGGAAGCCGACCGATCGAACTAACGGATACATCTCAAACATCACGGGTCTCGAGGTCGACAGTGACCGAGCAAACCCCGACCTAACTAGCACTGCCTATAGCGGCTATCGATCGACCAGCCCGGTGCTCAACACCGGCAAATTTTTCAGATCGGCACTCGCTGGTTTGGCCGATGGGGCGACTTTGGTTGAGGGTGCAACCCCCGCAGGTTCGGTTGAGTTGACAAGGGTTTATTCGCAGCCGATCACCACTTGGCTGGCACATGCGATTGCGGTCTCGGATAACACCGAGACCGAATACATCGGCCGCCATGCCGCAAAAGCCGCGGGGCTGCCGGCAAGCTTCGACTCGATTCAGAAGCTGGTCACGACATCGCTCAACCCGCTCGGCATTGACACCACCGGCCTGGTCATGAAAGACGGTTCGGGGCTAGCCCAGACCGATCGAGTGACTGCCAAAATGATTGCCCAGCTCATGGTCAAGGTCGCCAATAATCAGGGCGGGCTCGGAACTCTCGAGGGTTACCTCCCGGTTGCCGGCAAGACCGGCACCCTGGCCGGAAGATTCAAGGGTCCGAATCAAATTGCGCAGACTTTCGTAAAGGGCAAGTCTGGCTACATCCCGGGGCTATATAGTCTCGCCGGCATCATTGATGCCAAGGATGGCAGTCGCCTCGCCTATGCGATGTTTGCTCGCAGTTCAGGAAGTAATAGGGTTGGCTATGCGGCCCGTCCGGCACTGGACACTGCCGCAACCAGGTTTTACCAATGTGGTGGCGGGCTCACCCGATGAAGGAGAACTAATGTCTGAGCAGTTGCGATGGGGTTTCTTAGGCGCGGGAGGAATTGCCGAGGTTATCGCCGCCGATTTTCAGGTTGCCGGGCTAAAGATTCAGGCTGTTGGCACCCGCGACATCGCAGGCGCGAATGCCTTCGGCGATCAATTTGACGTGCCAAACCGCCATGCCGGATACGACGCTCTGGTCAATGACCCAGAGGTCGACATTGTTTATATCTCAACCATTCACCCATTCCACGCCGAACACGCGCTCTTGGCGATCGCGGCTGGCAAGCACGTTCTGGTTGAAAAGCCATTTGCCCTGAACGCCGCCCAAGCCGCACGCGTTCGTGAGGCAGCGCGCGCCAAGGGGGTCTTCGTGATGGAGGCCATGTGGACTCGCTTCTTGCCGATGATGGACGAAATTTTCAAGGTGATTGAATCGGGCAAAATCGGGGCGCTCAAATTTGTGACCGCCGACCACAGCCAATACCTGCCTGAGAGCTTCGCACCGCGACTCTGGAAGCCCGAGCTAGGCGGTGGGGCTCTGCTCGACCTCGGTATCTATCCGGTCTCCCTGTTCAGTCGCATGTTAGGCAAGCCAACTAAGGTTGTCGCCGAAGCGAGCCTTTCTCCGCTTGGAATCGACCTGATGACCAGCGCGATTTTCAAATATGACGCCGGCATTCAGGCCGCTATGACCACATCCTTGGAGGTGTTTGGTTCAATCGGAGCCAGCATCGTCGGTGAAATTGGCCGCATCGAGGTCGACACCAGCTTCTATGAGCAGACCTCCTTCACGGTTTATGAAACCGACCTTTCGCGCGAATCTGGAGTGCAGAAAATTGCCTCTCGTTACGAGGCTAAAATCGAGGGTAGAGGCATGCAGTATCAGGCGCTTGAAGTTGAGCGCTGCGTTCATGCCGGTCTAACCGAGAGCCCAAGAATGACTCTCGACGAGACCGTCTCGATCCTAGAAATCATGGATGAGATTCGCGAGCAAACTGGCGTTAAGTATCCGGGAGAGTAATTGTCTGAAGAGTCCAAGGGTTTCCCTTATTTCAAGGATGTAGCCATGGGTGCCGGAGTCGGCATCGGAGTCTTGGCCTTGATAATCGGAGGCTTCAGCATCGGTGGTTTCGGTGGCGCCAAGCCAACCAGCACCCAGGCTTCGCAGCAAACCGTTGCTGCATCAGCGACTCCAATCGCAACCCCAACCGACAACCGCACCTGCTCGGTGGCAACCGATGCTGCCGACCCGCGACTGGGCAGTTTCCAGGCCGTCGTGATCGATGCCGCTAGCGACACCGTGCTCTATGACCGTGGCGCCAACACTCCGGCAGCCACCGCGTCGACCATGAAATTGCTCACCGCCGGTGCCGCTCTAAACGTCTTGGGGCCAAACTATCGGGCCGACACTCGCGTCTATCAGGACCCGGCTCAGCCAGGCACCGTCATCCTGGTTGGCGGCGGCGACCCGACTCTGTCTCGAACCGCGCCGGGCCAGCAATCGGTCTATCGCGATGCACCAAAGCTTTCGACTCTTGCCGTAGGCGTGAATGCAAAGATGGCTGGCACCCCGATCACTAAAATCATCGTCGACGGAAGTCTCTTCTCTGGTCCGACCTGGGAGCCGACCTGGGAGCGCACTGAGCAGACCACCGGTTATATGTCTGAGGTGACCGCATTGCAGGTTGATGGCGACCGCCAGAATCCGTCACAGGAAACTTCACCTCGATCAACCACCCCGGTATTGAACGCCGGCAAATATTTCAAGAAGGCCCTCGGCCCCATCGCGGCTGGTGCAACCGTGGTAGAGGGCAAGGCCCCTGGCACAGCGGTTGAGATTGCCAAGGTTTCCTCTCAGCCGATTAGCGTCTGGATTAAGCACATGCTTCAGGTGAGCGATAACACCGAGGCCGAGGCGCTTGCTCGTCTGGTTTCACTGGACCAGGGCTATGACGGTTCGTTCGCCTCGCTAAACATCGCCATTAAGAAGGGTTTGGCCAACACTCAGTTGGACACAACCGGTCTGATCATCAAGGATGGCAGTGGCCTAAGCGCCTCAAACGCCGTGCCGCCGATTTTCCTAGCAAAATTCAGCAAGTTGGTGATGAACGGTTTCGGTGACTTCGCTGTCATCCGTGATGGCTTGCCGGTTTCAGGTGAGTCTGGTTCGCTTTCGGCTCGTTATACCGGTGCCCTAAAGGATGCCGTTGGTCAGGTTCATGCCAAGACCGGCTGGATCAAGCACGGATACACCCTGGCTGGATACATCACCGCCCGAGACAAGTCGAACCTGCTGTTTGCCATTTATGCCCTAGGTAATGTTCAAGACAGCGCCAAGGATGCGATCGACAAGCTGGCCACCGACTTCTTCCGCTGTGGCCTTCAACTCTCTAACAACTAATCCCGAACCAAGAAACGGATAAGCAATGACGCTTTCAGAAAAAGAACTGCTAGCCAAGGTTCCGACCGGGCTATACATCGCCGGCAAGTGGGTTCAGGGCAGCGCCAGCCAGGCAATTGCCGTGGAGGACCCAGCCACCGGCAAGACCCTGCTTGAAATCGCGAACGCGACCGCCGAAGACGGTCTGGCGGCTTTGACCGCAGCCGATGAGGCTCAGGCCAAGTGGGCCAGGGTCGCTCCTCGCGAACGCGCCGAAATTCTGCGCCGAACCTTTGATTTGGTTCGTGCCCGTTCAGAAGAATTTGCGATGCTCATCTCGCTCGAGATGGGAAAACCGATCGCTGAGGCGCGCGGTGAGGTCACCTACGGCAACGAATTCTTGCGCTGGTTCAGCGAAGAGGCGGTTCGAATCTCGGGCCGATTCGGAACCTCACCCGAGGGAACCGGACGAATGCTGGTTGCCCAGCGACCAGTGGGCCCGGCCTTCGCAATTACACCTTGGAATTTCCCGCTGGCAATGGCGACCAGAAAGATTGGTCCGGCGCTCGCGGCGGGTTGCACCATCGTGATCAAGCCGGCAGAGCTGACCCCGCTAACCACCTTGCTTTTGGTTAAGACCATGGAGGAAGCCGGCCTCCCTGCCGGTGTGGTTAACGTCATCACCACTTCAACTTCGGCCGCGACTTCGGGGCCGATCATTGCCGACCACCGCCTGCGCAAGATCACCTTCACAGGCAGCACCCAGGTTGGTGTCAAGCTTCTCGAGCAGTCAGCGCAGCGCGTGCTAAAAACCTCGATGGAGCTTGGCGGAAACGCACCATTCCTCGTCTTCGAGGATGCCGACCTCGAGGCGGCGGTCGCCGGGGCAATGCTCGCTAAAATGCGCAATATCGGTCAGGCCTGCACGGCCGCCAATCGATTCATCGTTCACGAGTCGGTTGCCGAGGAATTCGGCCACCGCCTTGCCGCCAAGATGGGCGAACTTAAGCTCGGTCGCGGAGTTGCCGCCGACACCACCTGTGGGCCGGTCATTAACGAAAAGGCGCGCACCAACATTCAGCGACTCGTCGATGCTTCAATCTCCGAGGGTGCAAACCTGCTCACCGGAGGCGAATCGGCCGATGGCGAGGGTTACTTCTTCAAGCCGACCGTGCTAGACAATGTGAAGCCTGGCTCCACCATCCTTGGCGAAGAAATCTTTGGCCCGGTTGCACCAATCACCCGTTTCAAGACCGAGGACGAGGCGGTGGCTCTGGCCAACGACACCGAATACGGTCTGGTCAGCTATGCATTCAGCAAGGATCTCAAGCGCGGCCTGCGCCTAATCGAGTCGCTCGACACCGGAATGACCGGCCTAAACACCGGCCTGGTCTCCAACGCAGCGGCGCCATTCGGTGGCGTGAAGGCTTCAGGTTTGGGTCGCGAGGGCGGCCTCGAGGGAATCGCCGAATACTTGGATACCAAGTATGTGATGACCCCCGACCCGTTCCTCTAGGCTATTGGAATGACCTCAGCAGAACGTTTCGTTATTCGACTGTCCGGCGACGGGGGAGCCGCGTCGGCAACCATCGCCCGAGTTGGTGCAGCACTGGTTGCCTGGCAGCAAAACGACACTGATTTGGTCGAGCCTGGCAACCTGGATGCCGTCGGGCCATACTGCGAGGGAATCGTCATGGCCCCTTGGCCAAACCGTCTCGAAGATGGCCAGTGGATCTATCAGGGAAACACTCTCGAGTTTCCGCTAAACATCCAATCGCAGCAGAACGCCAATCATGGCCTGCTAATCGACCACCCCTATGACCTAGTTGAGCAGACCGAATCTTCGGTAACTCTCTCGGCCTTGATTCACGCACGCATGGCCTACCCTTTTGAGGTCTTCACCACGGTCAAGTACCAGCTTGTCGAGTCGGGGCTCGTGGTCACTCACACCGCCGAGAATCGCTCGGCAGCGGCAGCACCATACGCCGTCGGCGGTCACCCTTACTTTCAATTCTCTGGAATCGAAACGGCAGAACTCACCCTCAGGTCAGCAGCTGCCACCGTGGTCGAGGTCAACGAGCGTCAGATTCCGGTTGCCAAGGTGGCCACCGCAGGTTCGCGATTCGATCTTCGCGCCGGGGTTCGCGTCGGCGACAACTTCTATGACCACGACTTCACCGATCTAAACCGTGACGACCGCGGCCTGGCCCACACCTATCTTTCTTCACCGGATGGAAGAAGCCTCGATGTTTGGCAGGATGAAAACTTCAAGCACGTGGTGATCTTTAGCCCAGATTTCTACTGGGATAAATCGCGTGACGAAAAGCGCGTGGCCATTGCGATCGAGCCTCAAACGGCAGCCGCAAATGCCTTCAAAACCGGTGAGGACTTGATCTGGCTAGAGCGTGGCGATGTGTTTAGCGCTAGCTGGGGCGTAAATCTGTTTACCAAGTGAAAAGATAATTCACTTACTAACAAAGCCTCGCTAGGTGAACAAAAGGTTAACGGTGTGAAAATAGAAACATGACTACTTCAGCCAAAACCCAGACCCCAGCTGCAGCCAAGCCTGCAGCCCGCACCACCACCCGAACCGCAGCTGCAAAGCCAGCCGCGAAGTCAGCCGCCTCGGCCGCCAAGGCGCCTGTCGCAGTTGCCGTAGCCGACAAGCCAGACTTCACCAAGCGCTACAAGATGCTGACCGGTGTAGATAACTCAGAATTTTGCGCGAAGGTGCGCATGCACCTAGACAACGGATACGCCCTGCACGGTTCTCCGGTAATGGCCTTCAATGGCAAGGACATCATCGTTGGCCAGGCCGTAGTTCTAAAGAAGCTCCCAGCCAAGAAGAAGGCCGGAAAAAAGAAGTAACCCACGCCTAGCAAAAACCCCGGCCGGTCCGGGGTTTTTGCATTTCCGAATAAACTGGGGCAATGTCTGAATCACTTCCTGCCTGCCCACTTTGTTCCAGCGCCTACACATACGAGCTGGGTTCGCTCTTGGTTTGCCCCGAGTGTGCCCACGAGTGGACTGCCGAGACTGAGGAGGAGTTCGTCGAGACAGCTCGCGTTGTCAAGGATGCCTCCGGAAACGTGCTGCAGGACGGCGACACCGTAACCATCGCCAAAGACCTCAAGGTCAAGGGCAGTTCGACCGCGATCAAGGTTGGCACCAAGGTGCGAAACATTCGCTTGGTCAGCCCGGTCGACGGGCACGACATCGACGCCAAGGTCGATGGCTTCGGTCAGATGATGCTCAAGTCGAGCGTCGTCAAGAAGGTTCTCTAGTTTCCGAAGGCGGTCGACGGTAGGTCGGTCTCGCCGGTCAGCACCGAGTTCACGATTCTCGCCGACACCGATTCAGGTGTCATTCCGGTTGCGAAGGCAGGCGCTGTGCCAGCAATTGCTCTGCCTGCCAAGCCGGTTTCGGTGTGGCCAGGTCGGGCATCAATCACGCGAATGCCATCCTTGCGAAGTTCGCGACCCAGAGCCTGGTTGAAAGCGAAAAGAGCTGATTTGGTTGCCGAATAGGCAGCCATCCCTGCCATCGGTTTTTCGGCGACAATTCCGCTGATATTGACCACGAAGGGTTCGTTGCCCGCCTGAGCAGACTTGCGCAGGTTTCCGATCAGTCCCGAAATCACTGACGCCGGCCCGGTGAAGTTCACTGAGGTGAGCCTTGCCAGAGTCGCCGCATCAAGAGCGCTTGCCTCGCCGAAGGCAACCAACCCCGTGGCATTCACGATGCCATCGATCTGAGCATCGCTCTGCACCAGGTATTGCACCAAGACCGCGATTGACTCGGGGTTATTTAGGTCAAGCAGCAATCTAGGCGAGGCGGCGCTCGGGATGCGGTCGGCGTTAGCGTTGGTGGAGGTGGTTGCCATCACTTGCGCTCCAGCATCAATCAGCCCCTTGGCAATCAGAGATCCGAGAACACCGGATCCGCCCAAGACCAGGATGTTTCTGCCGCGCAACGATGTCATGCTTACCTTTCGAAATATGCCCTAGCCTGTTGGTTATGAAGCGTGTAGGTAGGGCAGCTGTTATAGCGTCAACCATGGGACCGATTCAATCCATCCTTGGTTGGGTGATTTCCGGTTCGCTTTGGCCAGGATACGACCCGATTCGGCAGACGATCAGCGATTTGGCAGCCGATGATTCCCCGGTTAGATACATCCAGACCGGTTTCTTCTTTTTGGGAGCGACTCTCACCCTAGTTGGCGCCATTTCGGCTCGCAGCCTTGCGATGCCGGGTCGCATCGCACTGCTGCTGGCTGGGCTAGCGACCTATGCTCTGGCCATTTTCACGACGCCAAGCCAAACCGGGCACTCGGATGCCCATCGAATTAGCGCATCCATCTCTTTCGTTTTGATGTCGGCTTGGCCGCTTTTGTCGATGAGGTTCGACAAGCGCTATTCGTGGGTGATTAGGCCGGTCGGGGCAATTCTGTCGACTCTCGTGCTGACGCTGATTTCGCTTTGGTTCCTAAGTGTTTGGCTAGACCCGTCGGCGACCCTGGTTGGCCTTGCCGAGCGAGTGATTGTAACGGCCCAGGTTCTCTGGTTGAGCTTCACGATCTGGACCTGTTGGCTCCATCAGCGCCAAAAGTAGGTCTATGCTGGAATAAGTAAAGTATCCCTTTACTTATTAGTGCAGCAGGGTGGCAATGGAACTCGGTTTATATAGCTTCGGCGACAGCAGCATCGACCCGAGCACAGGCAAATACGTGCCCGAAAGCGTCATCTTCAGCAATCTGCTCGAAAGAATCAAACTTGCCGATGAGGTCGGCTTGGATTATTTCGGCTTGGGCGAGCATCACCGTGAGGACTATCCGGTTTCTGCACCTGCGATCCTCTTGGCTGCGGCTGCCTCGCAAACCTCACGGATTCACCTGGGTAGCGCGGTCACGGTGTTGCCAACCAAGGACCCGGTCAGAGTTTTTCAGCAATTTGCCACGATCGATCAGATCTCAGAGGGAAGAGCAGAGTTGACCGTGGGCACTGGCGCCTATGTCGAGTCTTATCCGCTTTTCGGCCAGGAGCTCGCCGATTCCCAGGCGAATTTCACCGAGAAATTGGGCTTGCTTCAAAAATTGAACTCTGAAAACCCGGTCTCATTCGAAGGCAAGTTTCGTGCCCCGCTTGTCGAATCGGGAATCTGGCCGAGGCCGTTTAATCAGAAGCTAAACATTTGGGTGGCTACGGGCGAAACTCCCGAATCATCCGAGCGTGCCGCTCAATTCGGCTTCAACGCCAACTATTCATTTCTCGGCGCACCTCCGGCAAGCAAGCGCTCGATTGTAGAGCACTTCCGAGCCGTGGCTAGCGCGAATGGAAACGCAGGGCTAAAGGTCGCCGTAGCCGGTCGCGGTTTCGTCGCCGACAAGGCATCCGTGGCCAAGGAAACCCTCTATCGCGGTTGGTTGCCGTCGGTTACGGTTAGCCAGCGTGAGCGTGGCCGCGAGGCGCCGTCTCGAGCCATGTTCGATTTGCAGGCAAATGGCGATGGGCCAATCATCGCCGGTGATGTCAATGAGGTTGCCGATCGCTTGGCGGCCATTCATAGCGAGCTAAAGCACGATCGCCACATTTTGCACTTCGACATCGGAAACATCGACCACGCGGCGGTTATGAAGTCGATCGAACTATTTGGCACCAAGGTGCTGCCACAGCTCAAGAATCTTTAGAGGCGCTATTTAGCCAGCTTGGTCGGCGCGTATAACTGCGTGCCGGATGGGTCTTGGATGAGCGGCGCGAAGGCCAAGCCGGCGGCACCGATCATCACGGCACTGGTGCCCAGTTCTCCCGAGCTGACCACTAAACCCTCGTGAGCAGAGCTGAGCGAGCTTGCGCGAACGCTCTCGAGCAGTCGCTCTTTGTTGAACTTGAAAATCGAGTCGAGGAAGCCTTCGAGAATCACGACCTGCGGATTGAAGATGGTTGCCAGCACGCCGATGCCACGACCGAGATCATCGATCTGCTGGTTCATCAACTTAATGGCCCGCGGGTCTTTGGTGCTGAGAATTTCTACGTCGAGTTCGTCGTCGGTCGCGCCGAACAACTTGAATGCCTCGAGCAGGTCGTCACGCTTAACCAGCGCCTCTAGGGTTCCTGGCAGGCCTGAAAAATCGACCTTCTTCGAGTCAGAAATCTGGATGTGGCCGAGCTCACTTCCATATCCCGAGGCTCCGCGGAGTTGTACATCAGAGACCACGACGCCGCCACCGATGCCACCTGAGCCGGCGAAGAGGTAGACGCAGTGGCTCGCCCCTCGGCCGCTGCCGAAGTTTCGCTCGGCCATGCAAGAGACGGTGGCATCGTTGTCGACCCATACTGGCAAGCCGGTTTCCTGTTGAATCATGGCAGCAATCGGTGCTTCAACCCAGTTGAGGTGAGGCGCAAGTCGAACCACGCCGTCATCGATGCGGATCTGACCCGGAACAGCCACGCCAATGCCGGCGATGCGGGTTCCGGCAGGCAAATCTTTGCTCAGGCTCTTGATGAGTTGGCCCGCAATTTTCGCTGCCTCGTGAGGGGCGGGTTGAATTTTCGTTGGATAGCGCTGTTTCGCGATGATTTGCCCGCCCAGGGTCACCACACCAACTGTGGTTGCGTCGATTTCTGGGTTGACGGCGAAGGCCACGATGTTTTCGCTTGGCGAGACGGTGAGGCTCGGGCGACCCACGCCACCGCTGACCACTGCTTCTGATTGGGTGATGGCTCCAATTTCCTCTAGTTCGACGACCAGGTCAGAGATGGTCGAGCGATTTAGCCCGGTGACCGAGGTGAGCTGAGAGCGAGCGAGCGTGCCACCCTTATAAAGGAGGTTCATGATGATCGAGAGATTGTGCTGACGAATGTTCTCGCGGTTTTGACCCGCAGAACTATTCATCCCTGAATGTAAAACTTTCATAACAATCGCCTCTCCGTCTCAAATTATCGCACCTGGCGACCCGCAAAGCCCTATTGTTGTCACAGGCAACAAATACCCTCATCGAGCAAGGAAATCAACAATGTCGTTAAAGCCAACCCCGCAAGACAAGTTCTCATTTGGCCTTTGGACCATCGGTTGGCAGGCACAGGACCAATTTGGTTCGGCAACTCGCAAGCCACTAGACACAGTTGAAGCGATTCACAAGCTAGCCGAGCTTGGCGCCTATGGTCTCACCTTCCACGACGATGACCTGTTTGCATTCGGCAGCAGTGACGCCGAACGTCGCCACGAGATCGACCGCACCAAGCAGGCTCTTGCCGACACCGGCCTGATCATTCCGATGATCACGACCAACCTATTTAGCCACCCAGTTTTCAAGGACGGCGGTTTCACCAGCAACGACCGTGGTGTTCGCCGCTTTGCCCTTCGCAAGGTGCTTCGCAACCTTGACTTGGCCGCTGAAATGGGCGCAAAGACCTTCGTCATGTGGGGCGGCCGTGAAGGCGCCGAGTATGACCACGCCAAAGACATCCAGGGCGCGATCGCGCGCTATCGTGAGGGCGTCAATCTTTTGACCCAGTATGTGATCGACAAGGGCTATGACATCAAGTTTGCGATTGAGCCTAAGCCAAACGAGCCTCGCGGCGACATCCTGTTGCCAACCGTTGGTCACGCCATGGCCTTCATCAACACCTTGGAACACCCAGACCTCGTCGGCCTCAACCCTGAGACCGGTCACGAGCAGATGGCCGGCCTAAACTTCACCGCCGGCATCGCACAGGCCCTAGACCACGGAAAGCTGTTCCACATCGACCTCAATGGTCAGCGCGGTGTCAAGTTTGACCAAGACCTTGTTTTCGGTCACGGCGATCTGTTCAACGCCTTCTCTCTCGTCGACCTGCTTGAGTTCGGTGGGGCAAACGGAGGTCGCGCCTATGAAGGACCTCGCCACTTCGACTACAAGCCAAGTCGCACCGAAGACTTCGACGGTGTCTGGGCATCGGCACAGGCAAACATGCGCATGTACCTTCTGCTCAAGGAGCGCGCTGCGGCCTTCCGTGCAGACCCAGAAGTTAAGGAGGCCCTGGCTGCATCGCGTGTCGACGGCGTCAAGACTCCGACCTTGAACCCTGGCGAGACTTATGAAGATCTTTTGGCCGACCGTTCTTCATACGAAGATTTCGATGCCGACAGCTACTTCAATGGCAAGGGCTTTGGCTTCGTGCGCTTGAACCAGCTCGCCGTCGAACACCTAATGGGCGCACGCTAGAGACTCTGGATTCAAGGCCGTGACACTGGTAGCCGGCGTCGATTCATCGACCCAAAGCTGCAAGGTAGTAATCCGTGATTTGGTGTCCGGGGCGCTGGTTCGCTCTGGTCGCGCATCGCATCCAAATGGCACCGAGGTGCATCCAGACCACTGGTTCGCGGCTCTGACCGAGGCAATCAAGGATGCCGGTGGGCTTGAGGATGTGTCAGCCGTTTCGATTGGCGGGCAGCAGCATGGAATGGTCTTGCTCGACGACGATGGCCGGGTCATCAGGGAAGCATTGCTTTGGAACGACACCAGGTCTTCGGGGGCAGCCACCGAAATCATCGAACACTTTGGTGCCGAGCGCATTGTCGAACTCACCGGAAGCCTTCCGGTGGCGTCCTTCACCAGCACCAAGGTCTTGTGGGTCAGCAGGAACGAACCAGAGAACGCAGCGCGAATTGCTGCCGTTTGTCTACCTCACGATTGGTTGACCTGGCGACTTGCCGGCTATGGGCCAATCGGCGAAAGCGAAAAAGGTCCAGATCTCAACGCGCTCGCCACCGACCCTTCAGATGCTAGCGGCACCGGCTATTTCAACCCGAGCACCGGCGAGTATGAAGCTGAGGTCTGGCAATTCATCCTAGGAAGAACGCCAATTCTGCCTCGAGTAATCAAACCCGGATCCTGGGCTTTCGAAGCTGACGACAGATTCAATCTTGCCGGTGGCGCCGGTGATAACGCTGCCGCTGGTCTAGGCCTCGGCGCTGGGCTCGGTGATGTCGTAGTTTCACTTGGCACCAGCGGCACGGTGTTTGCGGTCACGGATGTGGTCGCCAAGGATTCCACTGGAACGGTCGCCGGCTTTGCAAGCGCGAGCTCGAGTTATCTGCCATTGGTGTGCACTTTGAATGCGGCTCGAATCATGGATAGCTTCGCTTCGCTACTTTCGGTCAACCATGAAGAATTTGGTCAGCTTGCACTCGCGGCGAATGCCGGCGCAGAAGGCCTGGTAGTTGTCCCATATTTTGAGGGGGAGAGAACTCCAAATTTGCCACAGGCTAAGGGCGCCGTCCTGGGTCTAACTCTGTCGAATAACAGACTCGAGAACCTTGCACGCGCGGCAATCGAAGGAATGCTCTGTGGTCTAGCCGACGGTCTCGAGGTTTTGCTCGCGCAGGGTGTCGCGTGCGAGCGAGTGTTATTGATCGGCGGGGCGGCCGCGAATGCCGCCGTTCAGAAGATTGCATCCGAGATATTCGGTGTTCAGGTTGATGTTCCGAACCTGGGTGAATATGTCGCCGATGGGGCCGCGAGGCAGGCCGCCTGGGCGCTTACCGGAGCAAATCCGAGCTGGGAGGTTTCGATGCTTGCCAAGATTAACAGCGAACCTCGGCCCGAAATTTTGGCGCAGTATCGAGCCCAGGTCGAAAGGCTAAATTTTTAGAGCCCAGAGACCCATCAACCTAATAGTTGTTATAAACAACAAATCGGATAACGTTACAAGAACGTTAGCGATTTAACAGGGTATTTGGAATCCGAGGTTTGTTGTTTGTGGCAACCTATAGAAGAGTCCGCCAAATAAAGCGGGATTTCAATAATTACTAGGAGAAAAAATATGAAGAAGACTGTTCTTCGCAGTGCTATCGCACTAGCTGCAGCATCAGCAATGTTGCTATCAGGTGCAGCTATGTCGCAGGCTGCAACCAGCAAGCGCGCTTGTGTCATCCTTCCAGACGCCGACAGCGGCACCCGCTGGGAGTCAGGCGACCGTCCAGCTCTAGACAAGATCCTTAAGGCCGCTGGCTTTGAGACCGACATCCAGAACGCTCAGAAGGATGCAAACAAGTACGCAACCATCGCAGATGCACAGCTTGCAAAGGGCTGTGGCGTAATGATCCTTGTTGACTTCCAGGGTGCAGCGGTTACCGTTGCTCAGAAGGCAAAGACCCAGGGCATTCCTGTTATTGCTTACGACCGTCCAATCGCCGGTGCAAGCTACTACGTTTCATTCGACAACACCGTTGTTGGCGCACTTGAGGGCCAGACTGTTCTTGACGGTCTAAAGGCTGCTGGCAAGAACCCTAAGACTGCAAGCATTGTTTACGGTTCGGGCGACCCAACCGACGGCAACGCAAAGATGTTCCTAGATGGCGCACTTGCAGTTCTAAAGAAGGCTGGCGCAAAGGCTGCCTTCACCATGAAGGGCACCTGGGATGGTCCAACTGCAGGCACCGAGTTCGAGCAGGCTTTCACCGCTCTAAAGGGCAAGGTTGACGCAGTTCTATCACCAAACGACAACAACGCAGCATCAATCATCCAGATCCTAGACAAGAACCACATGATGGTTCCTGTTTCAGGTCAGGACGCTTCACTTTCTGGTCTACAGAACGTGCTTCTAGGCAAGCAGACCGCTACCGTCTACAAGCCATTCAAGGTCGAAGCTAAGGTTGCTGCTGACACTGCAGTTGCTCTTCTACAGGGCAAGACCGTAACCGCACCAAAGAAGCTTGCTGACGGCACCCCGTTCCTAGCTTCAACTCCAATCCTGATCAAGGCAAACAACGTAAAGACTGTTGTTGCTGGTGGCGATGCAAAGGCATCTGACATCTGTATCAAGACTGTTGCCGCAGCTTGCAAGAAGTACGGCGTCAAGTAACAACTAAGTAGTGTGGCCCCGGGCCTTTCGAGACCCGGGGCCATCCTCAGTAACTAAGTCACTAAGAAAAGAGATGGCAATGGAAGGTCCAGTAATTGAACTGGCAGGCATCAAGAAGAGCTTCGGCCCGGTTGATGTTCTTAAGGGAATTGATCTAAAGGCTTACGCAGGTCGTGTTCTTGCGCTAGTCGGTGACAATGGTGCGGGTAAGTCAACTCTCATCAAAGGTTTGTCAGGCGTTCAACCATTCGACGAAGGTGTCGTTAAGTTCGCCGGTGAAGAAGTAAACATTCACACCCCTCGCGGTGCAAGCGCTCTAGGCATCGAGGTCGTTTATCAGGACCTCGCACTGTGTGAAAACCTAGACATCGTTCAAAACATGTTCCTTGGCCACGAAGAAATGCTTACCGGCACCCTTCACGAAGCCGAGATGGAACTGCTCGCGACCAAGGCGCTTCAGAGCCTCTCGGTTCGAACCGTGAAGTCGGTTCGCCAGAAGGTCTCATCGCTATCTGGTGGTCAGCGTCAGACCGTGGCCATCGCCCGCTCAGTTCTTCGCGAGGCCAAGCTAGTCATCCTTGATGAGCCGACCGCAGCTCTGGGTGTTGCCCAGACCGAGCAGGTTCTTAACCTGGTTCGTCGCCTCGCCGACAACGGTGTCGCAGTCATCATCATCAGCCACAACCTGAGCGACGTGTTCAAGGTCTGTGACGACATCGCAGTTCTATACCTGGGTCGCCTCGTGGCTCAGGTTAAGACCTCAGAAACTAACAGCACCGAAGTGATTTCATACATCACCGGCGCGAAGACTCAAGAAGGCGAGGGCAAATAATGTCCAACGAAGTTGTTTCTCTAGCTAGCGGCAATGAAGGCACGCTGAAAGATCAGTTCTCTGCCTACGTCAGCCGCCTTCGCAGCGGTGAAATGGGTTCATTGCCTGCGGTCGTCGCGACCGTGGTCTTGGCTCTCATCTTTGAGATCGCCAGCCCATTCTTCTTCACGAAGCTGAACTTCACCAACCTGTTTGTTCAGGCATCCGAGTTGACCATGCTGTCAGCAGCCTTGGTCTTCGTGATCCTGTTGGCTGAGATTGACCTTTCTGCCGGTGTCACCGCGGGTGTCGCGATGGCAGTGTGGATCGTTCTGGTCAAGTTCTTGGCTATCAACTGGATTCTTGCACTGATCGCCGCATTCGCCGTTGGTCTCCTAATCGGTTGGGTTATCGGTCTGATGGTCGCCAAGATTGGTGTGCCGTCGTTCGTTGTGACCCTGGCCTTCTTCCTTGGCTTCCAGGGAATGCAGCTGGTTCTTCTGGGCGAGGGTGGCGTTTATCGCGTCGAGGTTCCTGAGGTTCTAGCAATCATGAACAACAACATGCCTGACTGGGCCGGTTGGGTTTTGGTTGTTGCTTCAGCGGTGACTATGTTCTTGCTTTCAACCTGGGACCGCGGTCGTCGTTCACGCAAGGGTTTGGTTAACAAGCCAATCTCAATCCTCTACATCAAGATCGCGGCAGTGCTCGTTCTTGGTGGAGCGGCAGTGGCAATCATGAACCAGAACCGCAGCCAGGGTGTAATCCCAATTTCTGGTGTGCCTATCGTGGTGCCAATCACCGTGATTATCTTGTTCATCGGTTCGTTCGTTCTAGAGCGCACCAAGTTCGGCCGTCACCTTTACGCAGTCGGTGGAAACCCTGAAGCTGCTCGTCGCGCCGGAATCAAGGTTGCCAAGATTCGCATCTATGCATTCATGATCTGTGCTTTCTTGGCAGTGGTCTCGGGCATTTTCCACTCGAGCCGCATCGGCAACGTTGACGGCTCAGCTGGTCACACCATCGTTCTTTCAGGTGTTGCCGCAGCCGTCGTTGGTGGCGTGAGCCTATTCGGTGGTCGTGGAAAACTTTCACACGCCGCAATCGGTGCAATCGTGATCACCATGATCGACAACGGTCTAGGTCTGCTTCAGATGCCTGCCGGCATCAGCTTCCTAATCACCGGTAGCGTGCTGTTGCTCGCTGCAACTATCGATGCACTTGCTCGCAACCGCGGCGGAGTCATCAACCGCAACTAAGTTACTCGGGCAAAGCCCTCTCTCAGAAAGTCAGAAAATCCATGAAATTCACAAACGGTTTTTGGCTCATGAGAGAGGGCTTTTCTGCAACCTATGCGGTTGAAGCTCACCGGGCTTCGATTGTTAGCGACGAAGCAGGTGCCCCGAGAGGCCTGAATATTTTGGCGGCAACCAAGCGGGTTAGCCATCGCGGAAACACCCTCAATGCCGCGACTTTCGGAGTGTCTATTGACTCGCCAGCAGATGATGTCATCAGGGTTTCGGTCAGTCACCACACCGGTGGCAAGCCAGCCTTGAAGTTTCCGGTGACTGAATCAACCTCAACCAAGTCGGCGAACGTGTCGGCTGAGACCGCAACTTTCACCTCCGGAGCGCTTCAGGCCCGAGTCCAGCTGGGCTCAGATTGGAACCTCGAGTTTGTCGCCTCGGGCAAAGTGATCGCGCATCAGCGTTCACGCTCGCTAGGGTTTGTGATTGACCCAGATGGCAACCATCACCTATCCGCTCAGCTTTCGATTGGCGTCGGTGAACAGATATATGGTCTCGGTGAAAGATTTACACCGTTCATCAAGAATGGACAATCGGTTGAAATCTGGAACGAGGATGGTGGCACAAGCAGCGAGCAGGCATACAAGAACATCCCGTTCTATTTGACCAATGCCGGGTATGGGGTGTTCATCAACCACACCGGGCGAGTGTCGATGGAAGTTGGCAGCGAAGCGGTTGAGCGTGTGCAGTTCAGCGCGGTCACGCAAGACCTGGAATATCTGGTGATTTATGGCCCGTCGCCCAAGGAAATTTTAGATAAATACACCGCTCTCACCGGGCGACCACCAATGCTTCCGGAGTGGTCATTCGGTCTCTGGCTATCGACGAGCTTTGTCACCGATTATGACGAAAAAACCGTGCAGGGTTTTATCGATGGCATGCGCGACCGCGATATTCCACTGAGCGTCTTCCACTTCGACTGCTTCTGGATGCGCGAGTTCCAGTGGTGCGATTTCGAATGGGACCCAAGGACCTTCCCAGAACCGGCATCGATGTTGAGTCGACTAAAAGCAGACGGCTTAAGAATCAGCCTTTGGATCAACCCTTATATCGGCCAGGCGTCACCGCTATTCGAAGAAGGCAAGCGCCTTGGTTATTTGTTGCACCGAAATGACGGCCCCGGTGGAACCGCGGGCTCGGTTTGGCAGTGGGATCTATGGCAGGCCGGCAATGCGATCGTCGACTTCACCAACCCGGCTGCCCGCGAGTGGTTCAAGAGCAAGCTGCGTCCGCTTCTTGAGATGGGTGTGGATTGCTTCAAAACTGATTTCGGTGAGCGAATTCCGACCGATGTGGTCTATTTCGACGGTTCCGACCCAGAGCAGATGCACAACCTTTATACCCAGCTCTATAACCAGACCGTATTTGACCTATTGGTCGAGCACAGCAAGGATGACGCAATCGTCTTTGCTAGAAGCGCTACGGTCGGCGGTCAGACCATGCCGGTTCACTGGGGTGGAGACAATACCAGCAGCTTCGAGTCGATGGCCGAGAGCCTTCGCGGCGGCCTGAGCCTGGGCTTGTCAGGCTTTGGCTATTGGAGTCACGACATCGGTGGCTTCGAGGGCAACCCAGACCCGTCGGTCTTCAAGCGCTGGCTGGCGTTCGGTCTGCTTAGCTCACACAGCCGCCTTCACGGCAATGAGTCTGTTCGAGTGCCTTGGGCCTTCGACGAAGAGGCCGTTGAGGTCACCAGAAAATTCACCAAACTCAAGCAAGATTTGATGCCATACCTGATGGAGACTTCTCGATCGGCTCATTCGCATGGCACTCCGATGATGCGTGCCATGCTTCTCGAGTTTCCGGATGATCGAACCTGCTGGTCCCTCGACCAGCAATACATGTTCGGGCCAGATCTGCTCGTTGCGCCGGTTTTCAGCGCCTCGGGAGAGGTTGAGTTCTATCTGCCGGCTGGAACATGGACTAACTATTTCACCGGTGAAAAGTTGAATGGCGGCAGGTGGGTTCGAGAGAAACACGGCTTCGATTCGGTTCCACTTTACGTTCGCGAGGGGTCAAACCTCCTGAGCGAGTTGGTTTCGGATAAATGACAAGTTTGTTGACCAATCACATCTTTGCGGCCGACCCATCCGCGCATGTATTTGACGGGCGAGTCTATGTTTATGTCTCGTATGACGAGCCCTACACCAACAGCTATGACACCATGTCTTGCTATCACGCGCTCAGCAGCGAAAATCTGGTTGATTGGGTCGACCATGGGCGCATTTTGCACCTTGACCAGGTCGATTGGGCAATCAGTCACATGTGGGCAATCGACGCCAATTTTTGGCAGGGCAAGTATTACCTTGTCTTCTGCGCAATCGACAAGGTGACCAGCACTTTCAAGACCGGAGTCGCGATCAGCGACAGACCCGAGGGGCCTTTCACGAACCTCGGAACCATCGAGGGTGTCGAATGGGGGCAAGACCCATCGCTCTTCATCGACGGTGATGTGCCTTATCTGGTTTGGGGTGCGCGAGGATCAATTCTGATTGGTGAGCTAAATCCTGACCTCATGAGCATTAAGCCCGAGACAATCCGAAACCTTAGCGATCAGGTTGGTGGCTACGAAGGCCCTTTCCTTCACAAGTATGCAGGTCGCTACTACCTGACATATCCGGCTCTGGATAATGAGGTCTGGCCTCAGCGAATGTGTCACGCGGTGGCCGACTCGCCGCTCGGCCCCTATCAAGATCTCGGTGTCTTCATCGGGGTCTACCCGGGCAACAGTGGCACCATCCATGGTTCGGTGTTTGAATTCAAAGACAAGTGGTATTCCTTCTATCACTCGGCTTGGGTCTCGGGTTCGCAGGCCTGTCGCAGCTTGATGCTTGATGAAATTACCTATGACACCGATGGTCGCATCCTCGAGATCACTCCGATGGAATCGCCGCTGGGTCGCGAGGTGCCTGCCGTCGAACGCATCGAAGTTCACCTGGATGCCGCGGTTTCAGATCGCGCGGGCGGCCGCCACTTTGAGGCCAAGGTACATATCGACCACGGCCATGTTTCGGGCGCAACTGGTGCGGGTTATCTCAGCGGCATGACCCGGCAGGAATACGGGTTCAGCGCCCTGCTTCAGGTTGGAGTGCCTCGAGAGTATGAGGTTTGGCTTCGATATCGATCAGAAGCAGAACATGTTGCTCGTGTGGTTGCCGGGCGACACCTCTTCTATGACGGAAATCAAAACCAAAGCTATGACCAATACATAAACCGTGGAACCGTCTTCCCATCAACCAACGGTGTCTGGCAAGAGATTTTGATCGGCTCCAAGGATTTTGAGTTTGGCGATCACCTGATTAGATTTTCCAACAGCCACAATTTGCCGGCGAATGATCGGGGAATCGAAGTGGATCGATTCAGATTGGTTGCAAAATGACCTCAACTCAAAAACGAAATTTGCACGCTCGAATCGCAGTGTTTTTCTTCTTTCTATACGCTGGTTCGGCCGTGACAATCTGGGCCGTGAACATTCCCGAGGTCGAAAACCGACTCGGCATGTCTCACTCACAGCTCGGCGCGCTCCTGGTGTTTATTGGGCTCGGGGCGCTCACCTCGATGCAGTTCATGGGCCGAATCATTGACCGAATGGGAAGTAGATTTGCGACCACTCTCGCCGGCATATTCACCGGCCTAGCGCTCATCCTTCCCGGTTTAGCGCAGTCAGCCGTTTGGCTTGCGGCTGCCCTTTTCGTTCTCGGAGCCGGCATGGGAGCCGGCGATGTGGCCATGAATGCTCACGCGGTCGAGGTAGAGCGCGCTTATGGTCGCCCGATCTTCAGCGCTTTTCACGCGTTCTGGTCTTTCGGCGGTGTGCTTGGCTCGGCGATTGGTGGCCTTGCGATCGCACTTAAGATTCCAATGGTCGCTTCGATGTCTGGCTATGGACTGCTGTGTTTGGGCATCACGCTTTATGCGGGGTCAAAGCTGCTTCCGCCTGAACTTGCTCACCGCGAGGTTCACGCAAAACTCTCGAAGGCAGAAAGCAAAGAGCTCAGCAAGAGCCAGAATCAGGCGAATCGCAAGTTCCTGCCAACCGTGCTTTTGCTGGGTGTAATGGCTGGTGCGGGCGCCTTCCTTGAGGGAACCGGGGTCGACTGGTCTTCGCTGTTTCAGGTGAAGGTGCTGGGGGCTAGCGCGGCTACCGGTGCGCTTGCGGTAATGATTTTTTCGGGCGCAATGGCGCTGTTTCGCCTGGTTGCCGACAGGGTCGTGGCAGCTCGTGGTCGTCTGGTAATCATTCGCTTTGGCCCACTGGTCTCTGCATTCGGCATCGCCTGGGCTCTGTTATCTCCGACACCTGAGATTGCCCTTGTCGGTTGGTTCTTCGCTGGCCTCGGAATCTCGGCCGTGGTGCCACAGATCTTTGCTATCTCGGCTGTCGTAGGTGAAGAGTCGCACTCCGGTCGCAACATGGCGACCGTCGTTGGGCTCTGCTATGCCGGTGTGCTTGGCGGGCCCGCGATTATTGGTCTTCTAACGAATATCGTGCCACTTCAAGTCGCGCTCACCTTCGGAATCTTCCTAGGTTTGGTTATTGCCGCCGGTTCATTGCGTCTGGCGAAAAAGGTGCAGGTTTAGCTCAGACGGCTAATCGCACCGCGCAGCATCTCGGCGGTGGTTTCGGGTGGGAAGTCTGCAATGAAAGCGCCCATTGCAGACTCGCTGCCCGCGAGGTACTTGAGTTTGTCTGCCGCACGACGAGGCGAAGTGATCTGCAATTGCAAACGCACATTCTCGCCACCATCCACCAGCGGTGCCTGATGCCACGCAGAGATATATGGTGTCGGTGTGTCATAGACGGTGTCTAGCGCGCGAAGCAACTTCGAATAAATCGCTGCGAGTTCGTCTCGTTCTGCTTCGGTGAGTTGGGTGAAGTTGTGAACGTGGCGGTGAGGCAGCAAATGAATCTCAATTGGCCAGCGGCCGGCGAATGGAACGTAGGCGGTGAAGTTTTCGCCGCGAATCAACACGCGCTCGCCAGCCTGCTCGAAGGTCAAGGTGTCTGCGAATAGGTCTGGCCCGTATGCCTCGATCGAATTCAAGAGTTTTTGAGTGCGAGGTGGCACATATGGATAGGAGTAAATCTGCCCATGCGGGTGATGAAGGGTCACGCCAATTTCTTGGCCGCGATTCTCAAATGGAAAAACCTGGCGCACACCGGGTAGCTTCGATAATTCTTCGGTGCGGTCTGCCCAGGCATCAATGATGGTGCGAATTCTTGCGACCGACTGATCGGCCAGTGATCCAAGGTGTTCCGGGCTGAAGACGACAACCTCGCAGCGACCGATAGAGGCTCGCGTCGAACCGAGCTTGAGGTTTTCGACCACGGCATAGTTCTCGTCATCAACTTCGGCTAGGTCGGGGCCAAAAGACGGGCTTTTATTCTCAAAAACTGCCACATCAAAAACATCTGGAACCTCTGAAAGGTTAGTTGCAGAGCTGGGGCAGAGCGGGCACTCGTGTGCCGGCGGAAGGTGTGCACGATTGTGGCGAGCCGCAGCAACCGAAATCCAGTCACCGCTCAACGAATCGAGTCGCATTTCTGCGACTGCAGGTCTGGCGGCGGGGTCGCGAAGATCGGGCTTTCGCTCGGGTGGCAAGTTTGAGCCGCTGTCATCAAAGTAAATCAGCTCACGACCATCGCTCAGGCGAGTTGACCGCTTAGTTGTTGACATCGTTGCTCCGATTAGTTTGACCAGACCCCTCGATTATCTCGCGTCGGAACGCGCTAACGTGGGATGTTCACTAGGGTTTGCCGAAGGAAAAGCCGCTCATTAATCCTTTAGGAACATGCTGGCGGCAACGCCGATTACTAGTTTCTTAGGCATCAACTTAGAAAGCCCGGCCATAGACGCATTTCGACGGCCAACAATAACTGATGGACCAGATTTTTCTGCATCCAAGGCTTTGAAGGTCGCTGTGATTACGTCAGAAACTGGCGCCAATCCACCGGTTGGTTTTGCGCCGGCAACGTCGAAGAAGCTGGTTGCTGTGGCTCCAGGGCTCACGGCAAGCACCTTTACGCCTGAATCCTTGGTTTCGCCCCAGACGGCAGAGGTAAATGACAGAACAAAAGCCTTTGTTGCGGCATAAACGGCCATGCCCGGCACTGGCTGGTAGGCAGCCGTGCTAGCTATGTTTACGATCGCCCCAAACCCTGCCTCGAGCATCCCGGGCAAAACCGCGTGAGTCAAGTTGACCAGGGTTGAGACGTTGAGCTGGATTTCTTCCTGAACCCTCTCCAGATTCTCTTTGGCGAATCTTCCGCTGGTTCCGAAGCCGGCGTTATTGATCAGAATTTCGGGTTTCAGCTTGAGTTTTTTCAGCTCAGCCATCAACTTTGATGCCGAGCTTGATTTTGACAAATCAAGTTCGATGGTCTGGGCCTTGACACCATATTTCTCGATCAGCTCGGAGGCTAGCGCATCGAGTGATTCCTTTCGACGAGCAACTAATACGAGGTTGCTGCCTCGGGCCGCCAGCTCTTTTGCATAGTCGACACCCAAACCTGAACTTGCACCGGTAACAACTGCGGTCTTGTCTCTGTAATCCACGGAATCCTCGGTTTCACTCTTCGTTTATCGCGAGTATACGATTCGCAGATGAAGCGGAGGTGGTCAAAATTTCTAGCTCTGTGAATAAGTCTCGGCGCCTGGTTAATTTCGCGCTCGAGAGGGCTAGAGTTCACCTAAGAGCCAAATTGGTTCTCGAAAGGGTAATCATGGCTCAAAAAGAACAGCAGTCTCAGAAGAACACCAAGAAGGCGCCGGCAAAGAGCCTCAAAGAAAAGCGTCTTGACAAGCAGGCCAAGGCCGCCGACAAGAAATAACTGCCGAGACGCAGATCAAATTTGGATTTGCGACTCAAGACACCTCGAATTCAAGCGGTATTGTAGGAAAAGCCACCTGTGCTGTTGCAGATGAGCCGAACGTAAAGGGGAATACGTGAACGTCGCAAGAATCGCCGCTGCAAGCTTGACGCTTCTAGCTGGTTTGACAGTCACGGGTTGCGTTCCGGTCGCGCCAACTACCGTTCCGACAATTTCAAGCAGGGTTGAGATTAACCCACAGGCGGTTGCGGCATTGCCTGGCCAGTATTCGCAGGACGGGATCCTCAATGTAGCAATTGATCCAACCTACGCTCCCAACGAATCAACCGACGGTCACGGAAATCCGGTTGGCTGGGAGGTTGAGTTTGGCAATGCAATCGCCGCACGCCTCGGGCTGAGAATGCAATACACCAAGGTGAATTTCGCCAGTATTTTGTCGAATGTCAAACAAGGCAGTTTTGACCTGGGTTTGTCTTCGATTTTCGATATCCCTGCTCGCCGCGAAGCCGTTGACATGGTCGACTATTACTCGGCGGGAACCCAGTGGGCTCAACGTGTCGGCGGTTTGAACGTTGACCCAAACAATGCTTGCGGCCTTGTCATCTCGGTGCAAACCAGCAGCTACCAAGCTGATGTCGACCTTGTCGCCCGGAACAAGAAATGTGTTGCGGCTGGCCGCGCTCCAATCAAAATCTTGAGCTACACAATTCAAACCGACTCAATCGAGGCGGTGAAACTCGGTCACGCTGACGCGGTGGTTGCCGATTCTCCCGTGACGCAGTATGAGGTCAAGAGTTCGGGCGGAAAACTAGAAATCAAGTATCCGCCCTATGACGAACACTTCTATGGAGTAGCCGTTCAGAAGGGAAATGGGCTCTCTAAGGCCCTGCAGCTGGCTATTCAGTCTCTGATTGACGACGGAACCTACCGTGGAATCCTGGCTACCTGGGGTGTTCAGCTAGGTGCGATTCCAAAATCACTAATTAATTCAGGAAATTAAATTGCCTTCAATTCTCGATTTGCTGATTGCGCAAAAGAAACTCACCAAGGCCGAGCAGGCAACCATCGATGGCAAGCTCTCGGATGAAGAAAATATCCAGGTTTTGTTGAGCAAAGGCGTCATCACTCCGACCGACCTAGCGAAAGCCACCGCTGAGAAGAACAATATTCCATTTGTGGATCTCAGAGACTTCCCCGTGAACCCTTCAATAATTGCGCTGGTTCCGCCGGAGCTGTGCCGCAAGTATGCACTCGTTCCTATTGAGCAGACCGGAAACAGCCTCACGGTCGCAATATCGAATCCGGCAAATGTGATCGCGCTCGACGACGTGCGAGCCGCCACCAAATTGGCGGTCAAGCCGGTGGTCGCAACTCTCGAGGACATCGCCGCTGTCATCAACCTTTATCTTCGGTCAGATCAAGAAATGCAAAATTTGACCAGTGCCATCGAACTCGGACATGTCGCTTCAGATGCCCCGATCGTCGATCACAACGCCGACCAAAATGCACCTATTGTTCGCTTCGTAAATCTGCTCATATCTCAGGCGATTCAAGATCGAGCCTCCGATATTCATTTGGAGCCAGCCGAAACGGATCTTCGCATTAGATTTCGAATAGATGGGGTTCTTCACGAAACTCAACATGCTCCAAAGGCAGCTCAGGCTGAGATCATCTCTCGAATCAAGGTGATGAGCGAGATGGACATCGCCGAGCGCCGAGTTCCACAGGATGGGCGAATGACCTTCACCTTTGGCGAGTCAAAACGAGACTTGAGAGTGGCCAGCTTGCCTACAGTTTGGGGCGAAAAACTGGTCTTGAGAATTCTTGACAGCCACACCACCAACATGAGCTTTGAAGAGCTTGGCCTGCAGCCTAAAAACCTGGAGTCATACAAGAGGGCTGTTACGAAACCGTGGGGCATGACGCTGGTGACTGGGCCTACCGGATCCGGTAAGACCACAACCCTGTATGCGAGCCTTGCCCTGGTCTCGGGCCCTCAAGTCAATGTGATCACCATTGAAGATCCAATTGAATATCGAATGGACGGCATCAATCAGATGCAGGTGAATGCAAAGGCGGGGTTGACCTTCGCCACGGCTCTTCGCTCGATGCTGCGTGCCGATCCGAACATCATGATGGTCGGAGAAATTCGAGACCGTGAAACTGCCCAAATAGCCGTTGAGGCAGCCTTGACCGGTCACCTCGTGCTCTCCACTTTGCACACCAACGATGCTCCGAGTGCAGTTACGAGATTGGTCGAACTTGGGGTTGAGCCATTCTTGGTCTCGTCGTCGCTCGACTGCGTCGTGGCGCAGCGTCTGGCAAGAAAACTGTGCGAAATTTGTCGCGAATCTTTTGAACCCGATGCAGCACATTTGCTTGAAGCAGGTTTCCCAGAAAAGTTGACCGGCAAGGCTACTTTCTATCGGGCGGTTGGCTGTGAGCACTGTTCTCAAACTGGTTATCGCGGTCGCTTGGCGATCCAGGAAGTGATGCCAGTGACTGAAGAGATCGAGAGCCTCATCCTGAGCCGAGCATCGAGCACGGAGATAGAAAAACAGGCGCTCAAGCAGGGTATGTCCACGCTTCGCGAAGATGGGTTCTTAAAAGCAGCGAAGGGTCTCACCAGCATAGAAGAGGTTCTGAGGGTGGTTGCCTAATGAATCAACGAAAAATCATCGTCGATAACAAAATCACCGAAGCTCTTGAAAGCCTCGCAGAGAGACGTGCCTCTGACCTGCACGTTATCTCTGGGGCAATTCCAAGAATTCGCATCGACGGCTTGCTGCAGGATCTGCCCGGAGCACAGGTGTGGTCGAGCGAAATCGTGGAGGAACTTATTGATTCGCTATTGGGGCCAGAGCAACTTGAGCGCTTTAATCGAAGCCTCGAGCTCGACTTTTCGTTCACGCTTCCCAATCTAGCGAGATTCAGAGTAAATCTATATCGACAGCAGGGGCTATTAGGTGCGGCTTTTCGAGTGATCCCGAAAGAGATTCCTTCGCTGTCAAACTTGGGAGTGCCCCAGGTGGTTAGCGACTTCACACAGTTGCCTAGAGGTTTGGTGCTTGTCACCGGCCCAACCGGCTCGGGTAAGTCAACAACTCTGGCCTCGATGATTGAGCTAATCAACTCGTCGAGAGCGGTTCACATCATGACCGTGGAAGATCCAATCGAGTTCACCCATGATCCAAAGCTCGCGATGATCAATCAGCGCGAGGTCGGCACTGACACATTGAGTTTTGCCAGTGCGCTGCGCCACGTGCTCAGACAAGATCCAGATGTAATTCTGATTGGCGAGCTTCGTGATCACGCAACCATTTCTGCTGCACTGACTGCTGCCGAAACTGGCCACCTCGTTTTCGCAACCCTTCACACTCAGGATGCACCCCAGACAATCGATCGAATCGTCGACGTGTTTCCAGCCGATCAGCAGGAGCAAGTGCGCATTCAGCTGGCGATGACACTCAAGGGCATAGTTTCGCAAGTTCTGCTTCCTAGGGTCAATAAGGGGCGCGTTTTGGCAACCGAGATTCTTTTGGTCACTCCCGCCGTTGAAAATCTCATTCGTGAAAACAAGGTCTTCCAAATTCCGTCAGTTTTGGCTTCGGGCCGCGCGCTTGGAATGAATTCGCTCGACCAAAGCCTGGCAAACCTGGTTCACGATGGAGCAATTGAAGTGAAGTCGGCCTATGACGTGGCCAGAGATCGAGATGAACTCACCCGATTGCTTGGCTTTGAAAAAGTGGCTTATAACGCTGCAGCTGCAGGACTCGGCCTTACCAACCGTGGAAAGCGAGGCTCTTGATGGCTAAAATCGTCGATTACTCATATGAGGCGAGAAACGCAAAGGGGCGAATCGAGACTGGCGTTGTCTCTGCCGAATCTAAAACCGTGGTCATGTCAAAGCTTCAGGCCAAGGGGTTGTCACCGATTGCGATAACTGAGGGTGCGCCTGCAAAGCGGCCAGCGTTGTCGATAGAGCTGCCGAGGTTCGGCAACCGCATTAGCTCAAAAGACTTGGCCATAATGACTCGCCAGATGTCAACCATGGTTGCGGCGGGACTTCCGCTTTCTCGAGCGATCAGCATTCTCGAGGGGCAAACCGAGAATAAGACGCTCGCTAACACGCTCGCAGACGTTCGGCTGGATCTTCAGGCGGGCATGACCTTTTCGGGTGCCCTCGAAAGGCGCAAGGATGTTTTCCCGGTCTTGATGACCAGCCTGGTCGAAGCCGGTGAGGCCGGAGGTTTTCTAGATAAGTCGTTGGAGGCGATTGCTAAGACTTTCGAGAACGAGTCCAAATTGCACTCGGCAATCAAATCTGCAATGACCTATCCAGTCGCAGTTCTGGTCATGGCGATAGTCGGCGTCTTTGCGATGCTGATTTTCATCGTCCCCATTTTTGAAAAAATGTTTGCCCAACTTGGCGGAACCCTTCCGGCCCCAACGCAATTTTTGGTCACTCTTTCTCCGATTGCAGCTTGGATTTCACCCTTCCTAATCGTTTTCATATTCATATTCATTAGTTGGTGGTCAAAGAATAAAAACGCCCTTTGGGTCAGAAAATTTATTGACCCTTTCAAGCTTAGAATCCCGATTTTTGGGCCATTGAACAAAAAGATTGCCCTGTCTAGGTTTGCGAGAACCTTTAGCAACATGATCGGTTCAGGTGTGCCGATTTTGCAGGCGCTGAGCGTAATCGGCAAAACCTCCGGAAACCTGGTCGTCGAAGAGGCAGTAGCCAGAGTCCAAGAGTCGGTTCGGCTTGGCACCACGGTCAGTCAACAAATGGCAAACGAAAAAGTGTTTCCAACGATGATTACCCAAATGATCTCGATCGGTGAATATTCAGGTTCGCTCGAAGTGATGTTGGCGAAGGTTGCTGACTCGTTCGACCAAGAAATTGAGGCGACGACCAGTCAACTTACTTCGTTGATCGAACCAGCCATGATCGCATTTATCGGCCTGATCATTGGTGGAATGGTAATCACTCTCTATTTGCCAATCTTCAGCATCTACAGCGTGATCAAGTGATTTTGCCAAGGTCGAAAGAAACTTCAAAAAACGTTTCTAAAGTTTCGCCGGCAGAGTAGATTGAAAGCATCCGGGGTAAAGGCCCCGAGAATAAAAGGGGAAAGCAATGAAAACTCAGTTCATCCAGAGACTGGAAAATAAACTCGGATCTAAGAAAAGCTCAAACGCAGGATTCTCGCTTATCGAGCTTCTTGTTGTCGTTTTAATCATCGGCATTCTGTCGGCCATCGCTATCCCAATCTTCTTGGGTCAGCAAAACCAGGCCAAGGATGCGGCTGCAAAGTCAGACCTAGCCAACGCGAAGGTTGCCATGATTTCTTACTCCGTTTCTAACTCGGGTGCCTGGGCATCGGCAACTTCTCAATTGACCACCTACGGCTTCGTTCAGTCTGACGGCGTAACCTCGGTGACAATCGCCTCAACCCCACCAACTGGTGCAGCATTCTGCATTTCAGCGGTGTCTGGTGCAAACAACACCTTCCACGTTAAGGACACCGGTGGTGTCTTGGCAGGGCCTTGCTAAAGATTTAAAAAAATAGCGCGGTTGGGGTTTTGACGTCTGGTCAGCCCCAACCGCACTTTTTCAAGGGGGTGAAGTTGTGAGTGATAAGACTTCGGGTGTGCAGTTGAGAGACTCGGATGGCGGTTTTAGCCTCGTCGAAATCGTGGTTGCGTTGTTTGTTCTAGCGGCCTTGTCACTCGCCCTGATTCCCGCTTTGGTGGTTGGGGTCCAACAGGCTAAAAATAATGCTGTCATAGCAGCGGCAACCGAAATGTTGTCATCCAGGATGGACGATTCAAGAGGCCAGGCATCAACTTGTCAGGCATTGACTTCCTTTGCCTCGAGCACAGTAGCCGATCAAGTGGAAGCCCATGGCATTTTTTTGCACCTAAATCAAACTCTCGGTTCATGCCCAGCCACCTATCCGGGAACTGTCAAATACACCGTCTCGGTCGTTCGTCTAGACACTGGCGCAGTTTTGGCGACGTCATCAGAATTGGTCTATCTTCAGGGGCCCTCATGACCCGTGAAGTGGCAAGAGATTCTGGCATGGGGCTAGTCGAGCTAATCATTTATATCGCCCTAACTCTGGTTATTCTTTCGAGCCTCGGCGGCGTGGTTATTTCAATGGTCTCGGTTCAGAATCAGGTGATGAACTCGGCAAACACGGCCGAGCAGGCCCAATTGGTTTCTCGAAGCATCCACTTCGGTGTCGGAAATTCCTCGGCGGTAGATTTGCAGGCGGTCAACGGCACCGATCAACTGCTTCGAGTTAGGAGTTCGTCGCTGACTTCCTCAACGGTTTGGTCTTGTCAGGCTTGGTATTTCAGCCCGAGCGAAAAGTCAATGCGTT